>Ga0105047_10003035_pt1 | contig 29782 bp, 31 predicted proteins | sample MAT04_FD_78384 | JGI IMG/M metagenome (GOLD analysis project Ga0105047, IMG submission 78384) | Freshwater microbial communities from Lake Fryxell liftoff mats and glacier meltwater in Antarctica - MAT-04 (megahit assembly) | ecosystem: Environmental > Aquatic > Freshwater > Ice > Liftoff... | reverse complement strand
TGCGTGACGAGATCGAGGAATTCGGCGGCAGCGGCCTCGTGGTTGACGTGGGCCGAGTCGGCGACAGCGTGCAGGAACGACCGCTCGAGCAGCACCTTCGGTGGGTCCATCATGCGAGCGCCTCACGGGCTCGGCTGCTGCGGCGCGCACGCGAGCGCCGCTCCATGCGGTTCCAGAACCAGAAGGAGCCGCCGGTGATGGCCCATCCGACCAGACCATCGATCACCCAGTGCTCGCCGAGGTACACCAACGAGGTGAGCATCATCACTGGAAACAGCAGCACGAGCCCCTTGAGCCACTTCGGGCGAATCCATGGCAGGAAGAACGCGGGCACGATGAGGGCGAATGACGAGTGCAGCGACGGCATCGCCGCGACGCCGTTCCCGTTGCTGAGCTGGATCTTGTAGTCGTTGGTGAAGCCGTAGAAGCCGAGATGACGGAAACCGCGGCCGGCGTCGCGATGCAGCTCAGCGAACAGTTGGTACGGGAACTCGGGGCTGGTGGCCATCCACGGTGGGACGGTTGGAATGATCACGAACATCAAGCAGCCAACGGCCAACAGTGTGGAGAAGCGCTTCATGAACCGCACCCATTGGCGGTGACTGACGGCCCACAGCACCGCCATCGCAATGATCGGCAACACGAAGTGGGTCATGTACGTGGTGGAGGCAACGACGTCGTACCAACGAATCGTTCGGCTCCAGAAGTGGTCTTGGAGAACCACGTTGGGGTCGTGGCCGAAGAACAGTGCGCGGTCGATGTTGCGCACCGATTCCACCTGTAGCTGTTTGGGAATCTGGAAGAACCCGAACACCGTGACGCCATCGTCGGCGGCGCCACGGGTGCGCTCGTACGCCAGCCACATCACGCAGTAGAACGCGCAGTCGAGAAGCAAGATGCCCCAGGTGCGCCAGGTCTTGCCGACGAAGGCACAGAGCAGGAACAGCGCCACGCTGATGGCCACCGAGATGCGGTCGATGGGCAGGCCCCGGACCCGTAACCACCACAGATAGACGAACAGGAACTCGAACATCAGCGCCAAGCGAACGACGCGGAACTCATCCTCAGGCACGACCGACCGCAACGGCAAGCGGGACAGCAGCCGCGTCGAAGGATCCACGAACGTGGGTGCCTCGGCGGTCGTCGACATGGTCGCCAACGCTACCGACCGTTCACCTCGCGTTCATGGCACCCCGGCGCTCAACAGAACGCCGGTGATGGGTTACTTGCTGGCTTCCTCGAGGGCTCGGCGGACCAAGACCTTGGCGAGGTGTGTGCGGTATTCGGTACTGGCATTGAGGTCGGCCTGCGGCTCGGCATCGTCGGCCGCCAGTTGCGCAGCGTCGGCCACCGAAGCACCGCCAGAGAGCGCCGACGACACGGCGCTGGCGAGGATGGGCGTGCTGCCCATGTTGACCAGTGCCACGCCGGACGAGCCGTTGCTGCGCCACGCGGCGACACCGACGATGGCCCAGTCCTGCGCGCGACGGTTGAACTTCTGGAAGCTCCAGCCGGCGCCACCCATCTTGGGCACGCGGATCTCGGTGAGCATCTCGTCGGGTTCCAGCGCAGACTCCAAGAAGCCCTGGTAGAAATCGGCGGCGGCAATCTCGCGAGTGCCATTGGGGCCCTGCGCCACATATGTGGCGCCGAGTGCGAGCGTGGTGGCCGGCAGGTCACTGGCCGGGTCGGCGTGGGCGATGGTGCCACCCAGCGTGCCGCGGTGGCGCACCTGCGGGTCGCCGACGTAGCCGGCGGCGTGCGCCAACAGCGGGACATGTTCCTTGAGCACGGCGCTGGTCTCGACGTCCATGTGGCGGGTGAGCGCACCGATCGCGATGTGGTCGCCTGCGTCGCGGATGTAGCTGAGGTCGCTGACCCGGCCGATGTCGACCAGCACGCTGGGAGACGCCAGCCGAAGTTTCATCAGCGGCAGCAGGCTGTGCCCGCCGGCCAGGAACTTGGCGTCCTCACCGTGCTGGCCAATGAGGCTGATGGCCTCTGCTGCCGAACCGGCACGGACGTAGTCGAATGCTGCGGGAATCACTTGCTGTCTCCATTCGAAGGGGTCTTCGGAATTGCGGCTTGAATCGTTGCCCACACAGTCTGTGGGCTGGCGGGCATCAGGACATCATCGACGCCGAGGCCACTGAGAGCATCAACGATCGCGTTGATCACCGCGGGCGCGGCGCCGATGGTTCCGGCCTCGCCGATGCCCTTCACGCCCAGCTGGTTGGTGGGCGACGGGGTGATGGTGTGGCCCAGTGTGAGGCTGGGTACATCGCTGGCTGCGGGGACCAGGTACTCGGCCAGCGACGCGTTGCGCAGGTTGCCGTCGGTGTCGTACTCGGCCACCTCGAACAGCGCCTGAGCGAGCCCCTGGATGACGCCGCCGTGCACCTGACCTTCGACGATCATCGGGTTCACCTGGGTGCCGCAGTCATCGACCGCTACGTACTGCAGTACTTTCACGTGACCGGTCTCGACATCGACTTCGACGGTGCAAATGTGCGTGCCGAATGGCCACGAGAAGTTCGGCGGGTCGTAGGTGACGTGCGCTTCCAGGTTCGGCTCGAGCCCGTCGGGCAGATCGTGCGCCGTGAAGGCGGCGAACGCAATCGCGGCCAACGGCATCGACTTGTCGGGCGAACCCTTCACCGTGAACGCGCCGCCGGCGAACTCGAGGTCGTCCTCATTGGCTTCCAGCTGATGGGCGGCGATCTTCTTCGCCTTGTCGATGACCTTGTCGCACGCCATCGCAATTGCCACTCCGCCCACCGCCAGCGAACGCGAGCCGTAGGTGTCGAGACCCAGAGGTGCAATGGCGGTGTCGCTGTGCAACACGTCGATGTCCTCGGGGGCGACGCCCAGCTTGTCGGCCACGATCATGCTCCACGAGGTCTCGTGGCCTTGCCCGTGCGGCGCGGTGCCGGTGACGACCTGGATCTTGTTGGTGGGCAGCACGCGCACCGTGGCGGCCTCCCAGCCACCAGCCGAATAGTTCAGCGAGGCCAGTACGCGTGACGGCGCGAGGCCGCACATCTCGAAGTAGCTGGCCTGGCCGATGCCCAGCCGCTTGGTTGCACCCGGCACGTTCTGGGTGGCCTGGCGAGCGCGGACACCCGCGTAGTCGGCCAGCCCGGCAGCCATCTGCGCAGCCGCCAGGTGATCACCACTGTCATAGGTGAGCCCCGTCATTGCGGTGTACGGGAACTGGTCCTTGCGAATGAAGTTGCGTTCGCGCAGATCCATCGGGTCGATGCCCATCTTGTGCGCCAGCGAATCAACGGCGCGCTCGATGGCGTACGTGGCTTCCGGCCGGCCGGCGCCGCGGTACGCATCGGTGGGCGTGAGTGTGGTGAACACGCTGGTGCAGCTGAAGTCGTACATCGGGATGTCGTACACACCGGCGTACAGGAACGCGCCGAGGATCGGGATGCCAGGTGTGACCAACTGCAGGTAGGCGCCCATGTCGCCGAGAATGCGAACGCGAACAGCAATGATCTTGCCGTCGGCATCGGCCGCCAGCTCCATGTCCTGGATCTGGCCGCGACCGTGAATGGTGGCAACAGCGTTCTCGCCGCGCTCCTCGTTCCAACGCACGGGCAGCTTGTGCTTGCGCGCCAGCGCCAGGCAGAGCAGTTCTTCGGCGTAGACGTTCAGCTTGCTGCCGAAGCCGCCGCCAACTGCGGGGGTGGTGACGCGCAGTTGGTGCTCGGGAATACCCAGCGTGATGGCGCTCATGATCTTGAGAATGTGCGGCACCTGCGTGCTGGAGTACAGCGTGATGTCGCCGCCGAACGGCTGCGGTACCGCTGCAACCGCACGCGGCTCCATCGCCATGGGGAGCAGCCGCTGTTGGATGTAGCGATCCTTCACCGTGTACGCGGCCGCAGCGAACGCTTCGTCGATGGCGCCGTCGTGGCCTTCGATCTTGAGGTCCCACTGGTAGCTCTTGTTGGTGCCCAGCTCGTCGTGGATGACGATGCGGTCGCTGAGTGCATCTTCCAGGTCGACCACTGCGGGCAGTGGCTCGTACTGCACGTCGATGAGCTCGATGGCGTCGCGGGCGGCGACCTCGCTGGTGGCCAGCACGACGGCCACAGCGTCACCGACATAGGCGGCCTTGCCAACTGCCACCGGATAGTGCGCAGGGTTCTTCATGTCGGCCGTGACGGGCCAGGCACATGGCATGGGGGCGGCCCAGAGCCCGGTGAGATCGGCGCCGCTGTACGCAGCCACCACACCCGGGGCTGCGAGCGCCGCGGACAGATCGACGCTGAGAATGCGTGCGTGCGCGTACGGGCTTCGCGCCAGTGCAAGGTGCAGCGCACCGGGCAGGTTCAGGTCGTTGGTGTACTTCGCTTCGCCGGTGAGTAAAGCCGGGTCTTCGCGACGCAGCATCCGGCTGCCCAGCACGGTTGCAGGTCGATCGTCAATGACGGTCATTTCGGTACCCCCAGTACCTCGATGTGGACGGGTGAACTAGTCGCCTGCAGCGCAGGCCAGTACGGACTTCACAATGTTGTGGTAACCAGTGCAGCGGCACAGGTTGCCTTCCAGCCCGATGCGCACTTCCTCCTCGGAGGGGTGCGGATTTTCCTTGAGCAGGCTGGTTGCGGCCATCACCATGCCCGGTGTGCAGTAGCCGCACTGCAGACCGTGGTTCTCCATGAATGCCTGCTGCATCGGGTGCAGCACACCGTCGGTGGCCATGCCCTCGATGGTGGTGACCTGTGCGCCATCGGCCTGGACGGCCAGCACGGTGCAGCTCTTCACTGCCTCACCATCGATGTGGACGCTGCAGGCGCCGCACGACGACGTGTCGCAGCCGATATTGGTACCGGTGAGCGCGAGTGCCTCGCGGATGTAGTGGACCAACAGTGTGCGTGGCTCGACATCGCTCTCGTGAACCGTTCCGTTGACGGTGACTGAAATCTTCACCAGTGATCCCCTCTGATCGTGTGCGATCGTGATCCGTGATCGCGCCCCCAATTGCAACCCATCATGCACCAGATCGCAGGTGCTCCGCCACCGGGCGACACGGAAACTGTCGCGTCGTGCCAGAGTGGGCCGATGATCATCCTGCGGGTACTCGCCGGCGTCACCGGACTTGCCCTGGTTGTCGCCACGCTCATCTCCGCGTTGAAGACCATCGTGGTGCCACGCGGCTATGTGTCCTGGCTCACGCGCACTCACTTCATCGCCTGGCGTCAGGTATTCGGTTGGCTATCCGGGCCCAAGCGGTCATACGCGGAGCGCGACCGGGTGCTGGCTCACTACGCACCCGTAGCGCTGGTCACGTTGCCGGCGGTGTGGGTGACGCTGGTGGGTGTCGGTTTCACCGGCGTGTTCTGGGCAGTGGGGGTGCACCCGCTGACCGAGGCCTTCGTCACCAGTGGCTCTTCGCTGTTCACCCTTGGGTTCGTGCGCCCGTCGGGTACCGGCCGTGTGGTGTTGTCATTCATCGAGGCCGGTATCGGGCTGGGCCTGGTCAGCTTGATGATCTCCTATCTGCCCACGATCTACGGCGCGTTCAGTCGACGCGAGGCACTCGTTGGGCTGCTCGAAGTTCGCGCCGGCCTGCCGCCATCGCCGGCAGAACTGCTGACGCGGTACGCTCGAATCAACCTGCTGGATCGAATGGACGACGACCTCTTCAAGCCGTGGGAGGAGTGGTTCATGGACGTCGAGGAGAGCCACACCAGCCAGCCTTCGTTGGTGTTCTTCCGCTCTCCGCACCCGGATCGCAGCTGGATCACCGCTGCGGGCTGCGTGCTCGATACAGCCGCCATCAAAGCTTCCACCATCGATGTGCAGCGCAACGCTCAGACCGATCTCGTGTTGCGTACGGGCTTCTTTGCGCTGCGCCGCATCGCTGACTACTTCGGCATGGGGTACGACCCAGACCCCACGGCCGACTCGCCGATCTCGGTGACGCGACGCGAGTTCGACCTGTTGTGTGTGGAGCTACGCGCGATGGACATTCCATTGAAGGCCAACCTCGACCAGGCGTGGCGTGACTACTGCGGTTGGCGAGTCAACTACGACTCGGTACTCATCCAATTGTGTGGGCTGGTGATGGCTCCACCGGCGAAGTGGAGCAGCGATCGACCGCAGGTGGACAACCGCTTCCCGAAGGTGTTCAACAAGCCTCGGCGGCGTGTCAACCGGTGAAGACGGGCAGCGACGTAATTGCCCAATACGCACCGAGCGCGCACGCCAGGCCGACGGCTGCGGGCGTCACGTAGCCCACCCACTTCTGTGACGGCGTCCAGGTGGGCGCCAGCATGAACCAGCCGCACACAGCGCCGACGAGTACGCCACCGAGGTGGCCACCGATGGAGACGCCGCTGATGGTGAACGTGAAGACCAGGTTGAGCAGCAGCGTGGTACCGATGCCGGTGCTGAACACGTTGATGCCCCGTCGGTGCAAGCCGACCGCGGCGGCACCCATGAGCCCGAACACCGCACCCGACGCGCCGCCGGTGGCGGTGACACTCGTTCCGTCCATGAGCACCACACCGAACGACCCACCCAGCAGGCAGGCGAAGTAGAGCATGGTGAACTTCACCGGCCCGAGCGCACGTTCGATGAGCCTGCCCAGCTGTACCAGCAGCAGCATGTTGAACCCTATGTGAATGAGGCCGAAGTGAATGAAGCCGCTGGTGATGAGGCGATACCACTCGTGGGTGTAGTGGACGATGGAACGGTTCAGCGCGAGGTCGGCGTGCTTGTTGGTGATGTTGCCACCAAGGGTGCCGGTGTCGCTGATCATCATCCACAGGAACACCAGCACATTGATGCCAACCAGCGTGTAGGTGGCCGGCGTGAGTACTTGCGAGTTGGCCAATTGCACGCGAGTCTTCACATCAGGACGAGCTGCCTTCGCGCAGTCCAGGCAATGCGAGCCGACAGCGGCCTGTACCAGGCAGTCGCTGCACGCCGGCTTGCCACAGCGGGTACAGCTACGCCCCGCCTCACGATCCGGGTGGCGATAGCAACGGGGTGTAGTGGGTGGTACGGGCAGCGACACGCCGGTCAGGCTAGCGACGCCACCTCTGCGCCGGACCGCGGCGCGACCGCGTCAGAGGATTGCGGAGAGTGCGACGGCGACGACCACCAACGTGACGATCAGGCCGTTGTAGACAGTGTGTGCGGCGGTGGATTCGAGGGTTGCGTCGTGCTGGTTGATGTGGCGTCGGTATTCGCGCAAGTAGACCCACATGAAGTACGCGCCGCCCAGGGAGAGTGCGAGTGCGGCCCCGAGCGGAATGCCGATGACCGCGTGAATCATCCCGAACTGCAGCACCTTCAACAGCCGGCGCGGACGCGACCAACCCTGTGCGCCAGCGCGAAACATCCGCTCCTCGGCGTAGGCGAACAGCGGCAACGCCGGCAACAGCAAACACATGAACGTGAGCGGAATCACCCACTCCCAGACAGTGCCCACCGTGGCGTCCGACTCGCCGAAGACGGGATTGCCGGTGCCGCCGAGCATCGACCACCAGCCCCAGGACAGGCCAGGTATCTGCATCAGCGCGGTCGCGGCTGCGACGACGACGGTCAGTAGCAGCGGTACTGGCCACACGTGCCGCCAGCCGAAGCGATGCCAGACCTGCGAGACGATCGAGCGGCCTTCCATCGACCGTGAGTGCCGTAGCCCGGTGACGAGCCGGAAGCCCATGAAGCCCAGCACAGCGAACGTCAGCACGTTCGTCAATTGGTCGGTCATCGGATTCGGCGCGAGCTAGCGGGGGGCGCGGGCGCCGAAGACATCGGCCGCTGTGGGCTCACCCAGTAGGTGACCCTGCACCAAGTCGCAGCCCAACACGCGGAGGCGGCGTAGCTGGTCTGCGGAGGTGACCCACTCGGCCACGACCTGCATGTCGAGCGCGTGTGCGAGCTGAATGATGGCCCGAACGATGGGGTCATCGTCACCGCTGGTGCCGAGCATGCGGGCAACAGTGCCGTCCAGCTTGAGGACGTCGGCCTCGCAGGACCGCAGCGCGGTGAGCGATGAGATGCCGGTACCGAAGCCGTCGAGCGCCAACTGCACACCGAAGCGGCGCAGCGCCTGCATCGCGCGCAGGTGGCCCGGCTGACGATCATTGAGCGTGTTCTCGTCGAAGTCGAGCGTCAGCTGATGTGGGTTCAGCTCCATCTGGCGCACCGTGGCCAGCACACGTTCGACGAAGCTGCCCTCGGCCAACTGGCGGGCGGCGATGTTGACGTGCACGCTGAAACCGCGGTCGACGAGACCAGCGTCCAGCCACGCCCGGGCGTCGAGGCAGGCCTGCCGGATGACCCACTCGCCGATGGGCACGATGACGCCAGACTCCTCGGCGAGGTGGAGGAACTGCGCCGGCAACAACGTGCCCTTTTCGGGGTGGTCCCAGCGCAGTAGCGCTTCGGCGCCGGCGACGCGGCCGCTGTGCGTGGAGATGATGGGCTGGTAGGCGAGGCGCAGTTGGCCGCCCGCAAGGGCACGCTCGAGCTCGTTGGACAGCACCTTGTGGTGCCGTGATTCGGCACGCATGACTTCCGTGTACAGCTCGCAGCGCGAACGACCACGGCGCTTGGCCTGGTACATCGCGATGTCCGCGTTGCGCAGCAGCTCGATGGCTGCCTCCTGGCCGCTGATGCCTTCCACGTGGGCGGGCAGGCCAACTGCGACACCGACGCTGACCGACAGCTCGACTTCCACGCCGTGCACCATGATGCGGCCGCTGAGCGAACTGCGGATACGTTCGGCCAGGTCGAGCGCGCTGTGCTCGTCGATGCCGCCATCGCACAGCACCACGAACTCGTCGCCACCGATACGGGCAACGACGTCGGATGGCCGAGTCGCGTGAGCGATGCGGTGCGCCACCTGGGCGAGCAGTGCGTCGCCGACTTCGTGGCCGACCGTGTCGTTGACGTCCTTCAACCGGTCGACGTCCATGAACAGGATGGCGACGTTCTTGCGCGTGCCGCGAATGCCATCGAGTGCGTCGGCGGCCGTGCGCAGCAGCAGCAGACGATTGGGGAGGCCGGTGAGCGGGTCGTGGTTTGCCTGGCGAGTGAGCTCGCTCTGCAGGTGTTTGCTAGCGGTGATGTCGCGAGCGACGCCACCCCAGTAGTCGATGACACCGTCAGCTGAACGATTGAGCAGTAGGTCGATGTCGAGCGTGCGCTCCAGGCCGTCCGGCCCGCGGAACCCAACTTCACCTGACCACTTCGTAGTCTGGCTACTTGCCATGACTTCACGCGGCACCTGGTCACGGATGGCTTGGAGCAGGCCACGGGCCGCCGCATCGCGGATGAGGTCGAGTTCGTGCTCCACCCCGAACAGGCGGCGAGCCGCTTCGTTGGTGTACACCGGTGCACCGTTGCGGTCGAGAATGATGACCGTGTCGTCGGTGGCGCCGATCACGCCTGCCAGCCGATCGAGCAGCTCCTGTTGCCCAAAACCGTCCGTGTGGTCCAGTGCGACACCGCCGTAACCAGTGATACGACCGACGGAGTCGCGCTGCGCCTCGGCGTTGATTCGCACCCAGTTCATGCGGCCTTCGCCGTGCCACACTCGGAATTCCAGTTGCACGTCGGCGTTGGCCTCGACGCAACGGCGCCACGTCAGTTCGGCGGAGGCGCGGTCACCCGGATGTGCGTTCGCCCACGGTGGTTCGCCGATCGGTGAACCCGCAGAAACCTGCACGAGCGCGCCGAATGCTGCATTGGCCGCGGTGACGCGACCGTCACGGTCGGCCTGGAACAGGCCAACCGGCAACGAAGGGAGCAACTCGGTGATGTCCGCCATCCTTACAAGGTCGAAGTGATATGTCAGTTATCGGCTGGCGTTAGATGCGACTAAAGGTGCCAGCCACGTCGGCTCGAGCAGTTTCGGCGGCTGTGATCGCTGTGATCAAATCCGCCGCGGCGCTGCCGTTGTCAAGTCCCGTTGCGGCCCCAAGATAGTGCACGGCGACGACATAATCGTGCGTCGTGCCAGCAGGTGGGCACGGACCGGTGTAACCGACGTCGCCGGCGCCGTTCGTGGCCTCGTATGCGCCAATCGGTACGGTGTCCTCGTCGAGGGCGATGCTGGCGGGCGAGAGACCCGCGATCACCCAATGGGCGAACTCCGGAGCGTCGAGATCAGTGAGTGTGATGGCTATCTCCACCGTGCCGACTGGCGCGGCGCTCCACGAGAGGGCGGGCGCCGCATTGAGCCCGTCGCACGTGTACCGAGGGTCGATGGCCTCGCCATTGCGCCACGGAGCGGCGGCCGCCAGCGCTCCGGAGGCTGGGGTTGCCGTGCTGTCGGCTGCGTCCGGGTCGACGAACGTCGGATCGTCGGTCGCGGCCGGGGTCGACGTGGAAACCGATGCGTTCTGGTCGTCGCTGGCCGGGCGCAGCGTCCGCCCGTCGGACTTGCAGCCACTGGCCGCCATCAGCAGCAGGCAGGTGGTGGTCATCAGCACTACTCGTCGCACCTGGGCAGCTTACGTTGCGGCGAGCCCCAACCGAGGTGCAGGGGATATCGTGCCGAGGTGGATTCTCAGCAGCTTTGCGTGCTCACCCTGCATGCCCACCCCGACGATGAAGCCTCCAAAGGCGCGCCAACGTTGGCCAAGTACCACGCCGAAGGCGTACGAACGGTGCTGGTGTGTTGTACCGGCGGGGAGGAGGGCGATCTGCAGAACCCTGGCCTGCGTGAGCCGGGCCAGCCGTTCCACGAGCTGACGCCCGAGCAGGAGAAGGCGTTGCTGGCCGAGCTGCGACCCCATGAACTGGCCCGGTCAGCGGAAGTCATCGGGTTCGATGAGGTCGTGATGCTGGGCTACCACGATTCGGGCATGCCTGACAGCGAGGCCAACAATCACCCCGACAGCTTCCACATGGCGCCGATGGACGAAGCCGTCGGCCGTTTGGTGGAGATCATTCGCCGTGAACGCCCGCAGGTCATCATCACCTACAGCGACGACCAGAGCGGTTACCTGCACCCAGACCACTTGAAGGTGCACGACATCTCCGGCCCAGCGTTCGATCGCGCCGGCGACCCGGCCTGGTACCCCGAGATGGGCGAGCCGTGGCAGCCCTCGAAGATGTATTACACCGTGTGGTCGAAGGCCCGCTTGATGGCCATCCACGAGGGAATGATCGTGCATCGTGGCGAGTCGCCGTACGAGCAATCGTGGCTGGATCGTCCGGGTCAGGATCACCGCATCACCACCCGTATCGAGGTCGGTGCGTACCTGTGGGCGCGCAGCGGTGCGCTGCGGGCGCACGCCACGCAGGTCGACCCCGACGAGCCATGGTGGTTCGGTCTCACTGACGAACAGTTGGCCATCGTTTTTCCGTGGGAAGAGTGGATCCTGGCCCGCTCGCTGGTCGGCGAACCTGCCGAGGGCGAGCTGGAGGCCGACCTCTTCGCCGGCATTCGTAGCTCGGCGGACATGCTGTGACGGACATTCAGTACCGCGTGGCGTTCGCGAAGAACGACGAAGCCGTCGACGGGCCCGACGATGCCGCAGTGGTCGTCTCCGTTGGTGTTGCCGAGGCAACCATGGCACCGGCCACCGCCTTCATGCTGGGCAAGCTGAAGAACACCGGTCCCACCGGTCCGTTGTTCGCTGCCTTCCGCGATGGCTCGGCAGCGGCCGTTCTCAGCCGGCTCGCATCGCGTCCCTGAGCGCCCGGTAACCAATCGGGGTGGCACCCGACTCGGCGAGCAGCGTGCGCAGGGTTGCGTCGGCAGTGACCAGCTCGTGGTCGTCGATCCACAGCGGGGCCGAGTTCGTGATGGCGCGCACCTCAGGGGTGTCGATGGCCGGCTGCACATGGATTTCGGTGACGCCCGCTGGAAGGTTGCGCACTGCGTCGTAGACGCGCTCGCGGCTGCCGGCACGCCAGTCATGGTCGAAATGATCGGGGAAGAGCACTCCCTCTTCGGCGGCCAGGCGGCGGAAGGGGAAGCCGGCCTGCTCGGCGGTGATGGTCGAGGGCAGTCGAATCGGCAGCCGGAACTCGGTGGCCAATTCCAGATAGACGTCGAAGAACTCGGGTCGCAAGGTGATGACCGAGAGGTGCGGCGCCAGGTGGGTGACATCGATGCCCCACGCCGTTGCTCGTTCGATCTGGGCGCGACATTCGCGCAGCACCTCTGCCGGGTCGGCGTGCTGCCAGAGGTCGTCGACTTCGCGCGGAAAACCACCCTCACCGGACAGGAGTGTCGGTGCGTGCGTGATGGGCCCGAAGCGGTACGCCTCGTGCTCGCAGTTGAGCGTGAGGTGCACACCGATGTCGTCGGTGGGCTGGTAGCGGTTGGCCGCGTCGCGTGCCCACGGTGCCGGCACCATCAGGCTTGCGCAGGTGGCCACACCATGATGCAGCGCGTCGTACACGCCCTCATTGGCGGCGTGGCAGCTGCCGAGGTCGTCGCACGAGATGATTACCAGCTTGGTGCTGGCCGTGTATCCCAGGCGTTCGGCGAGCGTGCTCATCGCAGCGAACGCTATCCGCTGCAGCCAGCCCACAGGCCGACGTTGGTGCTCTCGGCGTTGCGTGCGGCCATCACGAATTCGTCGGCGTGTGTGACGTTGGGAGGAATCGTGAGCGGACGTGCGTAGCCCTGCCCGATGATCTCCATGTTGACGAACAGCCCGTCGGCGCTGCGGTACACGTACGCCAGCAGCCGGCCGTACACGTCGCGGGCTTCCACATCTCGTTCCACGTGCAGGGCCGTGCCCTGTGGGAGCAGCGATTTGGTGAACGATGTCGCTTCCGGCCCGAAGCACTGCACCGGTGTGTTGGGCTTCTTCGTCTCGGGCGTGTCGATGCCGATCAGGCGCACCCGCTCTTCGGCACCATCGATCTTCACGCCAATCGTGTCGCCGTCAGTGACATAGATGACCGTCGCGTTGGTGATGAGCGTGCCGGTGGACGCCAGCGTCGAGGCGTTCGGCTCGGTGCATGCGACAAGCGCTGCGCCCAATCCACCTAACCCAAGTAGCCACGAACGCCCCATCAGCTCGTTCTATCGGGAAGACACCCAAACCCACCTCGGCCACGCCGACGCCACCGAAGCGGCAAAACTCGCCAACCCACGACCCATGGAAGCGCTGGGCGCGGCGGACCCGGATGGGGTGGCAATTTATCGGCTCAATCGGCTGACATGACGACGTCAGGCGGGCGTCAATCGTCGGAGCATTTGTTCGGATCAGCAGGTGGTGAGAGTGACCCGGGTTCGATGGTCCAGCCGAGGTCTCGCAGCATCGCGAGATCGAGTGTGCGCCCAGCGATGATCGCATCGATCGGAACTCCTGTGTCGAGCAGAAGTTGTACGTCGACTGGCGCGAGGTCGGCGAATGGTTCGTTCACACCGTGAACTTGCATTGCTGAGTGCTGGCAACGCAGCTAAAGTATGGCGTCGTGCCGGAACTGCGGTCGAAGATTGCGTTATGCGTCAGCTGGCCACCGACCACAGAACCGTTATTGGTGCGGTCGAACCCGGTCAGCGTTATCGCTCCTTGGAACGTTGGCGTCGAGCTGAGTGCGACAGCATTAGTAGTGGCTAGCTTGCCCGAGGATTGAGCCGAACCAAGCGATGCAGCCGAGAGCGCAGTCCCCGAACGGACTGCCTGGGCCATCGATGCTCCACCGGCGATAGCCCCGCTGTCGAGTGTCTCGAGAATCTGCGGCGACAACTCTGGCCGAGAAATGCTGAGCAGTCCTAGTGCATCACTGAGCTGCTGGGTCTGCCCGACGACGACGCCGTGGACGACTGGCCTGGCGACGTCGGACTCGTCAGCTGCGTTGACAGGGGAGCCATGCGCAACCGCAGCCAGAAGAATAGAGGCGACCGCAACGGCCGAACCACGACGAAACCGAAGCCCGAACGGATTCATGGCTTCGGTGTAGTCGCGACTTTGAACAATGTCAATTATGGGCCGACGTCGCGGAGTGCGGCAACGAGCTCGCGACGAAGATATTGGCGGTGAGTTTACGAATCGACGAGCGGTCACCACAGACGGGACAAACGCTGAACTGCGTGTCCAGTTGGGCAACAGGAACGAGGCGAGCATCTCCGCCCTCGCCGTGCAGATAGCAGAGTGACGACCGGCGGCACCGAACGCTTTTAGAGACGTTCGATGATGGTGCCAGTGCCCAGACCGCCGCCGCAGCACATGCTGATGAGGCCGTACTTGCCACCGGTGCGCTCGAGCTCGTAGAGCGCCTTGGTGATGAGGAAGCCGCCGGTGCCGCCGAGAGGATGGCCCAGAGCGATGGCACCACCGTTGGGGTTGGTCTTGGCCGGGTCGGCGCCGACGGCCTTCTGCCATGCGAGCACGACCGAGGCGAAGGCCTCGTTGATCTCGAACACGTCGATGTCGTCGATGGACAGGCCGGTGCGGGCCAGCAGGCGCTGCGTCGCGTCGATAGGGCCGGTGAGCATGAGGACCGGGTCGACGCCCACGTTGCAGGTGTCGACGATGCGGGCGCGAGCCTTCAGGCCCAACGCCGCGGCCTTCTCCTCGGTCATCAGCAGCACGGCGCTGGCGCCGTCGCTGATCTGCGACGAGTTGCCGGCAGTGTGCACGCCGTTCTCGCGGCCGACCGGCTTCAGTGACGCCAGCTTCTCCATCGTGGTTTCGCGCAGGCCCTCGTCGCGGCTGACGGTGTGGAACGTGTCGGCCAGGCTGCCGTCCTCGTTGCGGTCGGGTGCGTCGATGGTGATGTACTGGCCCGCGAAGCGATCCTCGGCCCACGCCTGAGCGGCGCGCTGCTGGCTGGCGAAGCCGAACGCGTCGGTGTCGGCGCGGGTGATGCCGTACTTCTCGGCAATACGGTCGGCGCCTTCGAACTGCGATGTCATCTCGTAGCGCTCGAAGTAGGTGGGGGGAATCGGGATGCCGAGACCGAAGGCCCGGTTACCGGCGGCACCGATGGGCACCCGGCTCATGGCCTCGACGCCACAGGCGAGGGCGACGTCGACGACGCCGCTGCCCACGAGTGCGGCGGCCAGGTTGGTGGCTTGCTGACTACTGCCGCACTGTGTGTCGACAGTGGTGGCCGCCGTGGTGAGGGGAAGGCCGGCGCTGAGCCATGCGGTGCGCGTGATGTTGAACGCCTGCTCGCCGACCTGGCTGACGCAGCCGCCGATGACCTGGTCGACGACGGCCGGGTCAATGCCCGTGCGCTCGATGATGGCCTTCTGCACGGCGGCGAGGGTCTGGGCGGGATGAAGGGTGGAAAGGCCACCGTTGCGCTTGCCGATGGGGGTGCGGACGGCGTCGACGATTACTACGTTGCTCATGGGGCCAGCCTACGAGGGCACCCCCGTTGCAGTAGAGCCGAAGGTCTGCGACAGGTGATCGCCTACGGTGCGATCATGGCGATCTTCAACGCATCCATCTTGCCGAGCGGCGCTCCGGTACGGCACCGGTACATCCACGTCGTCGGGGCCACCGTGTTCGTAGATGATCGTGCGGCCGACGCCAGTTGGGCCGTCTACTTCGTCGGCATGCTCGGCGAAGAGGCCTGCTGGGCCGTCGATGTGCCCAGTGGTGAGGACCCGTCGTACGGCGCGGCGCTGGACCTGTACTCGCTCTACGGTCGCTCGACGGAGCCCGAGTGGGCTATCGCAGGCCGAGCCGTGCAGTTGGCCGAGTGGGCTCGCACCCACCGTTTCTGTGGCCGTTGTGCCACGCCCACCGAGGCATCGCCCAACGACCGTTCGATGAAGTGCCCCGCGTGCGGGCTGTTGGCCTACCCGCGCCTAGCGCCGGCCATGATCACGCTGATCACGAAAGGTGCGCCGGGGCCGGAGCAGCAGATCCTGCTCGCGCAGGGCGTGCAGTTCCGTGGGCCGATGTACTCCTGCCTCGCCGGTTTCGTGGAGCCGGGTGAGTCGCTGGAGGAGGCTGTCATCCGCGAGGTGGAGGAGGAAGTCGGCATCGTCGTCGGTTCCGTCGAGTACCGCGGCAGCCAGCCGTGGCCGTTCCCCCACAGTCTGATGATCGGCTTCCGGGCCGCGTGGGAGAGCGGCGAGATCGCGTGCGAGCCCAGCGAGATCGTGGACGCGCAGTGGTACACGCGCGACTCGCTGCCGTCGATCCCACCGCCGATCTCGATTGCCCGCAAACTGATCGACGCCTGGGTTTCAGAAGCCTGAGTCCTACGGCTGCAGGTGTTGGCCGAAGAAGTCGAGGATGATCTCGGCGCGCTGGCGACGGTGGATGGGCGAACCGCTGCGTGACAGCTCGTGGCTCTCACCGGGGAAGCGGTAGAACATCACGTCCTTGCCCAACAGCCGCATGGCAACGAACAGTTCGTCCGCCTGGTTGATGGGGCAGCGCAGGTCGTTCTCGCTGTGGATGATGAGCAGCGGGCAGGTGATGTCGCGCACGTACTGGACGGGGGAGAGGCGTTCGTACTCCTCTGGTGCGTCGATGTGAGTGGGCCCGTGCTCGACGCGAAAGATGGTGGCGATGTCGCTGTTCACCTCCTCGGTCAGCACGTTGTTGACGGCGCGCTCGCTACAGATGGCGGCGAAGCGATCGCTGAACCGGCCGGCCAACATGGTGGCCATGTAGCCGCCGTAGCTGCCACCCTGCATGCCTACGCGACCCCGGTCGCAGAAGGAATAGCGCTCGAGCGTGGTGTCCAGCACTGCCATCACATCGTCGACGTCGAGGCCACCCCACCCGCTGCCAGGGGCCACCTTGTGCTGCGGCCCCAGGATGGCCTGGCCCCACGCCTGCTCGCGGCCCGAGCCACCGCGCGGGTTGCTCATCAACACGACGAAGCCCGCAGCGGCTTGGAACTGCGCCTCGTCGAAGTAGGTCTCGCCGTACTGCGTGTGCGGCCCGCCATGGACGTTGAGCACCACCGGGTACTGCTTGGTGGCATCGAAGTCGAGCGGGCGCATGATCCAGGCATCGATCTCGCCGCTGCCGTCGGTGCACGGCACGGCGAAGCGCTCCCACGTGAGCGGTGTGTGCGCGACTGCGTAGTTAGCGGCGAACGTGGTCAATCGGCGCGGCTGGCCATCGTGCAGAACGAACAGATCGCTGACTTCGTCGACTGCGCCAGCGCAGTACGCGATGGTGCCACCCGCACTGTCGAACGACTTGACCGTGATCGGCCCAGAGGTGATCGCTCTTGGAGCGGAGCCATCGGTCGACAGTCGCCAGAGGTGCGTCTGACCGCGGTCCTCGGCGGAGCCGATCAAAGTTGTCGGATCGAGCCACTGGGGAGCGGCCGGACCGGCGGTCGTCTCGAACGTGCGGTCGAGTGCGCGGCTGATCCAGCGGTGCGCCCCGCCAGCGATGGGCACCAACCCGATGTGGAGGTTCTGCGGGGAGGTGAACGCGTCGTCGAAACCCATGAACGCAACGGTCTGGCCGGTCGGGTCGACCGAAGGGTGTAAGTAGGAGCCGGTCGTGCCGGTGAGGGCAGAGATCTCGCCGTGCAACGGCACGAGGTAGAGGTCGCCGCAGAAGTCGAGGTCCCACGTCTCGTGGCGTGACGACGATGTGACGACTGCGCTCGAATCAGGCGTCCATGAGATGCCACTGTGCTGGAACTCACCGGGTGTCAGGTTGCGCGGCGTGCCGGTGCCGTCGGCAGCGACGACGTACACGTGCGATGGCCGGTCGTACACCCAGCCCTCGCCGTTGAGCCTCGTGAAGAAGCGTTCGATCTTGCGTGGCGCCTGCCAACTCTCGTCGCCCTCTTCGACCCCGGGCGCGTCGTACCGCTCATGTGGTGTGCGGCTGATGAACGCCACCCATTTGCCGTTTGGGCTCACCGTCACGTCGCCGAGGCCATCGCGCATCGAGGCCAGCGTGCGTGTCTCGCCCGCGCCCGACATTGGCAGCGCATGCAGCGTGCTCTCGCCCTTCCTCGCGCTGCGCCGTGACGTGAACAGCAGCGTCGCACCGTCAGGGCTCCAGGCCGGGTTGCCGTCGTGCTCGCCGGAAGTGACGGGGCGTGGCGGGGTGCTGGCGTCGGCAGCGGCGAGCCAGACCTGCGCGAAGTACTTGTTCTTCTCCATGTCGACGCGGGTGACGACGAAGGCAACCTGTGTGCCGTCCGGCGACACCGTCGCGGCCGAAGCCTGCACGATGTTGCCGATGATGCGTTCCGCGAGCGCTGCGTGGGCGCTGAGTTCGGGTGATGACATGGCCGCGAACGTAGCCGCTCGCGCAGCTACCGCGGCGTGGAGCCGCGGTAGCTGGATGATTGTCGATGTCCTGCTGGTCACGGGCTCAGCCCGGTGGTCGTGAAGGTGGTGCGCCGCGGGCCGGCTGGTGCGTTCGCGACCATCGGTCCAGGTGAAATCAGGTGACCGTGCAGGCGTTCGTCGAGTGTGCGGGCGAGTGTGAGTTCGCAGGGCTGTTCGATGGGTGGCTCGCCCTCGTCGAGCAGCGCGTCGGCCTTGTCTCTCCAATGAACTGCGGAGGCAGCGGTGTCGTTGATGTCGAGCGCGGCCAGCGTCTGCACGAGTTCGTGTTGCTGCGCTGCGAGGAGCGATGCGTGCTTCGGTTTGCCCAGCCGCCTGGCCAACGAGACCTGGCCGCCGGACAGCTGCCCGGTGACAGCGGCCTCGGCGAAGGCAGCGTTGTTGTCGAGGAAGCGACCGGTGGCGAGCAGGTCGCCTGCCCCTTGGTCGGTCATGCGGGCGTACTCACGTAGCCATGCCTTCATCGAGACCGAGCCGTCGGTTCCGAAGGTTCCCATCGTTTCCATGCGCCGCAGAGCAAGTGCAAGGAGGGTTCCCTGCAACTCCCACGCGGTGACAGCAGCGAGCGCCTCAGCGGGCGTGAGCAGGATCTGCTCGGCGTGCTCGTCCATCGCACTCATGTGTAAAAGAGTACACATGTTCGATCAGTTCGTCAACCAATTCGTGAGGAATTATGTCTGCGACGGGACAAGTGGCGACGGCGATACCACTCGTTGTCAGCCGGCAGGTGAAGGCGTGATGCCAATGTGAGAACATGGGAGATGGATACTGCTGACCTTCTGGCCGCTACTGCACGCGACGGGGCGGCCTTTGCCGATGCCATCGACGCCGCCGGCCTGTCGGCGCCTGTTGCAGCTTGCCCAGGTTGGACCACGGCCGACCTGATGTGGCACCTCGCCGAGGTGCACCACTTCTGGCGCACCATCGTTGGTGACCATCGCGACACGTGGGAGGGTTACGAGCAACCGGTGCGGCCCGCGGACGAGGAACTGGTGGCGTTCTATCGCGACGGCCTCGCAGCCACGCTGGCAGTTCTGTCTGCGGCCGACCCGCTGCAGCCGAACTGGACATGGTCGAACGATCACAGCGCTGGGTTCGTGATTCGGCGGATGGCGCACGAGACGGCCATTCATGCCTGGGATGCACAGCAGGCCGCCGGCTTCGATGTTGCTCTCGAGGCATCGCTGGCCAGTGATGGAATCGACGAGTTCCTGACGCACATGCTGGGCGACGGAACGGCCGATGCGGCTTCGGTCGGAGGCTCGGTGCACCTGCACTGCACCGACGTGGCCGGCGAGTGGACCGTACGGCCCAGCGAGGCGCACGGCTTCGAGGTCAGTCGGGAACATGCCAAGGGTGATGCCGCCATCCGTGGCGCCGCCAGCGACATCTTGCTGGCACTGTGGCGTCGGCGCGCTCTCTCGACCGTGGATGTCGTCGGTGATGCCGCGGTGGCCGCTCGCTTTGTGGCACACGCCGCGCTGGACTAGCGCGCCGCCGCGTCCAGGGCACACCACCGACGTACGTACTTCTGTGGTGTGCCTCAGACGTACGTGGACGTCGGCAACCACGCTGGCGATCTACTCGGCGAGGCCCACCGGGCTGTCGTCGATGATCTGGTCGAGGTACTCGCTGAGGCCGTAGCCGCTCTGGCCTTCGAACGGGCCGGAGTGCATCGTCCACTTGGTCATGCCTTCACTGATGCGAGTCATCAACCAATTGCCGTCGGGATCTTGGCGGCGGTTGCGCAGCGGAATCAGGTCCATCACCTCGCCGGTGAATGCCCACTCGCGATCGGATCGTGACGACTTCAACAGGCCGGTGATTCGCTCGTGGTACTGCTCGTTACCGCGGGTCTCGGTGCTGATGGTGACTTCGTCGCAGTAGTGCATTTGCCCGTGCTCCCACACGAAGCCGCCGCGGGTGCCCGGCCCGTCCTTCTTCGCCACTCGGCTGGCCATGAAGCCGAAGTCGTCGTTGATGTTGGCCGTCAGCCAGCGGTAGTACCACGGGGCTTGCCAGAAGCGCGGCCCCCACGAGTGGTCGCGCAAGCCGTGGCCGTTGATCTCCCACTCGCGGTCGCCGACGCGCAGGGAGCCGTGTGCTTGAATCAGTTGCTCGTAGTGGCCCTTGGCGAACTCCTCGCCGGGCGCTTCGTGCGGTGTGTCGGGCTCGCCGCCGAACATGCTGGACTTGCCCTGGCCGGTAAAGGTGAGGTGTACCTCGCACTCGGCGTAGGGGTTGTTGGTGAAGGCTTCCTTCGGGTTGGCCATTTGCTCGGGCTCGTCGAGCAGTACGACCTTGCCGGTGTAATCGATACGCAACTCCTCGAACGGAGTGACCATCGTCCACTTCAGACCGCCGGCGTCGAAGGCATCGTTGTTGTCGATCGTTGGTCGCTTGTACATGAAACCCACACTGCGCCGGCCGCCATCAGCCTCGGGCGGAAGGTAGAGGCACACCGTCATTTCGGCGTAGCCCTCGTTGGCACGGTTGCCGATTCGAAACCAGCCGCCAACCTGCTGCTCCGGGTCGAAACAGTTGATGTACATGCTCTCGTTGAAGTTGGACTCCGGGCCCAGCTCATGCATGAATTCGTCGGACGCGTCCAGTCGTACAGCCATGCGGTCACCGTACCGACCCCATCGCGGCGCCATCGCACCGTGCGCGCCGGGTCAGTGGTGTTGTGTCGGCAGGCTGATCTGGCCGAGGCGCTCGGACAGTAGGTCGGCCAGGCGGTCCATATCGATCGACCCAGAATCGCCGCCGTGTCCGCTGTCGTGTCCGCTGTCGTATTCGCCGCCGTATTCGCCGCCGTATTCGCCGCCGTATTCGCCGCCGTATTCGCTGTCGGATTCGCTGTCGTGTCCGCTGTCGGATTCGCTGTCGTGTGCGCTGTCGTCTTCAGCGCTTGGCGTCGGCGCGGCCAGTGGTGGGGCGGGAAGCAGGGTGACGGCAGCTGGCACATGTGCCGCGATCGGGACTGGCCCCGTTGGTGGCCCAACGCGCAACGGTGCGTTCATCCCGTCCAGGCCGGCCAGCGGGATCGCGGGCGCTGCAGGTACCAGCACTCCACTGTTGAGCTGCTCCAATGCGTGGTTGATCAGTGCGAAGCGCTCGTTGGTCGCCATCGTGTTGCGCTGGTGCAAACCTTCGATTCGTTCCAACAGGACCTGCGTCGCCTGCTCCATACGAGCTGCGAGAGGGTCGGCACCAGTTGCGGCATGACCCCCCGCGCCAACGCCGTTTCCCAGCCGGTGCTCGAGGTCGCGGATGCGTGTCAGCACCTCACGGTGTCGTTGCTCGACGTTGGTCGAGACCGCCTGGATCTCGCTGCGAATATCGACGAGGCGCGCGTCGACGGCGGCCAACACTGATCGAACGAGGAGTTCGATCTTGTCGTCAGGCGGTTCGGCCATCCCAGTCAGCCCTTCCGGCCCCGCAGCCAGCCGCGGCTCTGCTTCTCGGAGCTGCCGCTGCCGACGAGTTCCTGCTCGCCCTCGTGCCCGTCATCGGTCAGCACGTCGACCATTTCCCAGATGTCGACAGCGGCCAAGTTGTGAGTCGGCTCTCCGAACGGTGGTGCCGGCACCGCATTGGCGGCGGCGAGATCATTCATCGAGATCGGGGCGGATGCCAGCTTCGGCAATCCGGCCGGAGGTTCAGCCGGCTCGTAGGGGTTTGCGGGGGCCAACGCCTCCGGTGCGGGAAGCACGTCGTTCGTGGCGCTCGGCAGCGTTGGCTCGCCAGCGACGATCGAGTCCGGCGCAGCGGCCGATGCCGACACACTCTGCAGCGTTGGCAACGTCAGCGAAGCCAGGGTCGGCATCGGTGCCAGCAATGGCTGTGGGGCCGTCAACTCCGCTGCGACCGCTGGCCCAGTGCTGACGTCCTCTTCGGCGACTTCCGCGGCGACCGGATCGGTCAGGGAGCTGAGGGTCGGCAGCGACATCGCGGTGAGGGTGACGAAGGAGCTGGTGGTCAGCTCCTCGACGACGACCTCTGCGGCAACAGCCTCGTCGAGCGCAAAGACCTCTTCCATTACGAATGGTTCCTCGACGGGAGCCTCGAGGACAGGAGCTTCCTCGATGACGGGCTCGAGCTGGGCCGCCGTTTCGAGCGCGAAGACCTCTTCCATTACGAATGGTTCCTCGACGACAGGAGCCTCGAGGACAGGAGCTTCCTCGATGACGGGCTCGAGCTGGGCCGCCGTTTCGAGCGCGAAGACCTCTTCCATTACGAATGGTTCCTCGACGACAGGAGCCTCGAGGACAAGAGCTTCTTCGACAGCGGACGTCTCCTCGACAGCGAACGTCTCGTCGACTGGAGCCTCCTCGACTGGAGCCCCTTCGACAGCGGGGGCGTCCTGAGCAGCGGGCATCTCTTCGACGGGTACGCCCTCGACGACGGGCAGCGCCAGCGCGGTTGACGTGACGCCCCAACGCAGCCACTGGTGCACGCCGGACGAGTGGTGGCGCAGCGGGAACACCTCCGGCATACCTACTGCTTTGTTGGCGACGGACTCGAGGAGCGATTCTGTGACCGACTCGATGGTCAGCTCGACTGCGTCGCGGTCGATTGACGGCTCACGTTGAAAGAGGCGCGCCAGCGAGGACTTCTCGCCAACTTGCACGGCGCCGTGTTCGAGCTGTGCGGTTGAAATGGCGCCGCAATTCACAAGGAGCGTCCCGATCGGTGCGTCACCCTCGCGTTCAGCGAAGTACACGTGACCGTCGACCGCGAAGAGTCGGACCCGTGGGTCGATTCCAATGGCAGCCTCACCGGTATAGCGCTCGCTACCGATGAGTGCGACGAAACCCCAGATGGGGTCCGCCCCGCTGTATGAGTTGAGCTGGCTACGAATCATGAGAGACCCTCCCGTTGCGAATCCTTCGGCCTTGAGTTTCGGCCGATCTCACGGTGACCTTGAGGATTTGTCAAAGGAACTCTCAAGTTGGTCACGGTGCGGACCGATGACTCGTCGCCAAGGTTCCTGTAGGCGGAACCGGCCATGGTAGGGAGGTCCTGCCACAAGACGGGAAGGGGCGAGTCGATGCTTCGACGACTCAAGATCGGCGGTCGAGTGAACATGCTCATCGCGGTACCACTGTTGGCACTGATCGCATTTGCCGCGCTCAGCTTCGTTGCCTTGCAGCGTGTGAGCGTTCGCGGCGACGAATACAAGGCGTTGAAGCAGGCGCAGGACCTGCGCGCCGCAACGGCGCCGCCACCCGCCAGCTTGCTCGAGTCATGGGCCCTCGTGAACCACATCGGCATCCTCGGCGCCACCATTGATGGCTTCACCGAGGACGGTATGGCGATCATCAACGGCGAGCTCGCCAAGCTCGACGCAGCCCAGGCCCGCTTCGAAGAATCGATTGCCTACTGGAGCCAGCAGAACCTCGATAGCCGTGTTGCCACGCGCCTGATTCAGATCGGTGGCGACCAGGGCGAGAAGTTCTTCCGCCAGGTCAACGACCAACTGAAGCCCGCAATTGCTGGGAAGGCCCCGCAGAACGTCATCAAGGTGATCAAGAGCATGGAGTGGCGCTACAACCTCCAGCAGACGGGCGTCACTCGTGCGCTGGCATGGTCGCAGCCGGAAGTGATCGCTCGTGAGAACAGCACCGACAACTACGTGGGTAACGTCATCCTGTTCGCCGGTCTCGGCACTTTCATACTGCTCGTCTTGACACTGCTGCTCTCGGGAATGGTTCGACGCTCGATCATTCGTCCGATTCGTCGTCTTGCCGCCCAGGCCAAATCTGTCGCCACCAAGGATCTCCCCGACGTCGTGCAGACCGTGCAGGATCTTCCCGCGGATAGCCCGGTGCCGCACCTTGCAACCTTCGACGTGGGGACCCGCGACGAGCTCGCTGACCTCGGTGAGAGCTTCAACTCGGTGCAGGACGCCGCTGTGGACCTCGCTGCCGAGCAGGCCATTGCCCGACGAATCGTGTCGGAGAACCTGGTCAACATCGCTCGCCGAAACCAGAACCTCCTCGGACGTACGCTCGGCTTCATCTCCAGCCTGGAGCAAGGCGAACGTGACCCGGAAGCCCTCGACAACCTGTTCCGCCTCGACCACCTCACCACTCGCATGCGACGCAACGCGCAGTCGCTGCTTGTGCTGGCCGGTGCTGAGCCGACCCGTCTGTGGGCGCCCGCTGTCGCCATCGGCGACGTCGTTCGCGCTGCTCTCTCGGAAGTGGAGAACTACGGCCAGGTGGAGCTCGCCGATCTCGGCGACATCGGTGTGCAGGGTCAGGTCGCCAGCGAAGTTGCTCACCTCCTCGCTGAGTTGTTGGAGAACGCCACCAGCTTCTCGCCACCCACAAGTGCAGTGACCGTCGTCGGTCGTGCCGTGCCCGATGGCCATCAGCTGGCCATCTTCGACTACGGCCTCGGTATGACCGCGGAAGAGTTGGCCGACGCCAACCGTCGCCTCAACCAGGTGTCGTCCTTCGACCGTGAGAGCAACAAGATGCTCGGCTTCCAGGTGGTCGCCCGGCTCGCTGCTCGCCATGACATCAAGGTCATGCTCACCACCACACCTGGTGGCAGTGGCGTGACCGCAATCGTGCGTCTGCCCAAAGCGATCCTCGAAGTCGTGGGCGCCCCTGGAAGCACCGCGGCCCCTGTCGTCGATGTGCCGGCCATGGCACAGCGCCTCAGCGAGCCGTTGCCCCTGACCTTCTCCGTGCCCTCAGCCGCGCCGATGGAACAGAAGCCGACAGAGATGACCGACGAGGCCCTGTGGGAAGCGATGAAGGCCCCGGAGGACCGGCCGGCAACGGTGACTGCGTCACCTGCCGGTGCAGAAACGTTCGCGGCCGCACCGATGCCGGCACCTGTGGCAATCAACTTGCCTGCGTTCGAACCGCTCACCACCCAGTCCGGACTGACCAAGCGTGTTCGCGGTGCACAGATGCCCGAGCTCGGTTCGTCGCCAATCGAAGATGCCCCCGCCCGCCCCGCTGAAGAGGTGCGCAGCACGCTCGCCAGCCTGCAGCGAGGCGTCGACCTTGGCCGCCAGCGCAACGCCGACAGCTGATCGAGACGACGGGACCCAAGGAGCCACACATGTCACTCTCTGAAAAGGCGAACAACGTCAACTGGCTGATGGCCAATTTCGTGCGCAGTACCCCCGGCGTCGATCAGGCGGTTGCCGTGTCATCCGATGGTCTGCTCATTGCAATGAGCACACAGCTCGAGCGGGGCTCGGCGGACAAGATGGCCGCCATCATCACCGGCATTCGGGCACTGGCTCACGGCGCCGCCAATGAACTGGCCAAGGGCCAAGTCATGCAGGTGCTCGTGGAGATGGCTGGTGCATACATGTTCGTCAGCTCGATCTCTGGCGGTTCGACACTCGGCGTGGTCACCACTCGTGACTGCGACCTGGGTCTGGTCGGCTTCGAGATCACGCTCCTCGTCGAACGAGTGGGCACACAGCTGACCCCGACACTGATCACCGAGTTGAAGAACTCGCTGGTCTCGGTGTGACATGGAACCACTCGGCGCGGACGACTCGCACGCAGAGCTGGTACGCCCCTTTCTCGACCGGAAGCGGCCGCTGGAACGGGCCTCGGTAGAACAGGATCACTCGGCTGCCGCGAGCGGAGTGCGGGCGTACGCCATGACCGGCGGTCGTTCGCATGCCAGCGGTGTGCTCGAGTTCGAGACCATGTTGCAGGCCACCGGTGGGGGTCGCGAGGCGCTGACCGCGATGAAGTTCGAACGTGCCGAGATACTGCGACTCTGCCAGACGGATCCACAATCGGTCGCTGAGTTGGCAGCGCTGCTGCGGGTGCCGATCGGTGTTGTGCGAGTGGTGGCAGCGGACCTGGTGTCCGAAGGAATGTTGGAGTCTTTCCAGCCGAGCGCGAACGTCGCTGACGACGTGCTCCTGATCACGAGGTTGATTGCCGGTGTCCGTAGTCTCTGAAACTCCTGCCCGACCATTCGCAACCGGCCCCATCCCGGTCAAAATCGTGATTGCCGGTGGCTTCGGCGTTGGCAAGACCACCTTCGTTGGCGCGCTGTCCGACATCACTCCTTTGACCACCGAGGCGGCGATGACCACCTTTGGTGAGGGGGTCGACGACCGCGGTGACGTCGGTACCAAGACCACCACCACGGTGGCCATGGACTTCGGTCGCGTGGCTGTCGATGATGCCATCGTCCTCTACCTGTTCGGTACGCCCGGCCAGGACAGATTCGGCTTCATGTGGAACGACCTGATCCAGGGTGCGCTCGGCGCGGTCGTCTTGGTCGACAGCCGTCGCATCGAGGATTCGTTCCCCGCATTGGACTACTTCGAGAGCCGCAGCGTGCCCTTCGTGGTGGCTGTCAACCGCTTCGGTGGGCAGATGTTCCACACCGTTGACGAGGTTCGCGAGGCGCTTTCGATTTCCACGAACGTGCCGGTGGTCAGCACCGATGCTCGCGGTCGCGTGGCCGTCAAGGAAACAGTGCTCAGCCTGCTCGACGTCGTCCTGCAACGAGCTCTCTCCAAGGCCAAAGCCAACTAGACAGCGTTGGCCCGAACGACGTCGCGATACCAGTAGGCGCTGTCGCGTGGCGTGCGCTGCAGGGTGTCGAAGTCGATGTGCACGAGACCGAAGCGCTTGTCGTACCCCAGCGACCATTCGAAGTTGTCCATCAGCGACCATTGGTAGTACCCGCGCACATCGACGCCGGCGTCCATCGCCGCCTTCAGCGCTCGCAGGTGCTGGTCCAGGTAGGCGATTCGGCGCGGGTCGGCGCAGCGGCCGTCAACCACTGGGTCGTCGTACGCGGCGCCGTTCTCGGTGATGTAGATCGGCGGCATGTTGGGGTAGTCGTCATGGAGGCGGACCAAAAGCTTGGTGAAGCCCTGCGGCGTGATCGGCCAACCCATGTCGGTGTGCACTTCGCGCTCGTCAGATTCCGTCACACCGGTGACGGTTGGGTACGTCCGCATGCGAGAGCTGGTGCCGTCGACTTCGACGCCTCTCACAAGGATGTCGAAGTAGTAGTTGACGCCCATCCAGTCGAGCGGCTGGGCGATGGTCTCGAGGTCTCCGGGTTGAATGGCATCGGCCAACGAGCCGTAGGACTCGAGGAGGTCGGCGGGGTACTCGCCGCGCAAGGTCGCATCGAACCACCACCGATTGTGGATGGCGTCGATCAGCTGAACCTGCGGCTCGGGCGCAGCCGGAGTTCCCTCACTGACGACGTTGGACGGGTTGATGACGATGCCCAGCTGCAACGAGTCGCGTTCGGCGCGCATCGCCTGCACCGCCAGGCCGTGCGCCAGCAGCTCGTGGTGCGCCACGGTGACCGCCGCGTGTGGGTCGGTGAGGCCCGGGGCGTGCAGGCCGGCCGAGTGGCCGAGGTACGCATAGCACCACGGCTCGTTGAACGTCGACCACATCGAGACACGATCACCCAGCTCGCGTGCCATGAGCGCTGCGTAGTCACCGAACCAGCTCACCGTGTCGCGGTTGCGGAACCCGCCGAGGTCCTCCAGCCCTTGCGGAAGGTCCCAGTGGAACAGCGTCGGGCATGGAGTGATGCCATGGCTCAGCAGTTGGTCGACGAGGCGGTTGTAGAACGCGAGACCTTCGGCATTGACTACACCGCGGCCATCGGGCATCACTCGTGACCACGAGATCGAGAAGCGGTACGACTGCAGGCCCAGGTCGGCCATCATCGCCACGTCCTGCTCGACGCGGTGGTAGTGGTCGCAGGCGACGTCGCCGGTGTGGTGGTTGGCCACTTTGCCCTCGGTGTGCGAGAACGTGTCCCACACGCTCAGGCCACGTCCGCCATCGTGAACGGCACCCTCGATCTGGTAGCTGGCGGTAGCGGCTCCCCACAGGAAGCCGTCGGGGAATATCGTGGCTGGTCGTTCACTCATGGCCGCAAGAGTGTGCCATTTCCAGCGTCGGGTTGGTGACGAGCACCGCTTCCTTCACCACTTCCTTCACCACTTCCTTCACCACTTCCTTCACCACTTCCTTCACCACAGCTGCAATTGCTCCCAGGTGATTGCCACATCGCTGACGGTCTGCCAGGTCAGTCGACCGCGACTTCCGGGGCGACGGACTTCCACGCGTTCGGCGCGCAGGCTGCGGGCGGCGCCGTTGGCATCGAAGATGGTGATGCTGCCGTCGATGGCGACGCCGGACATTTTGCCGGCGAACCAGCGGCCGATATCGCCCTTGCGGAAGCGCACCGGCTCACCGGCGCGCAACCCGAGCCGCGACAGTGTCGTTGCGTCGATCACGGTCGGTCACGTTCCGGCGAGCATGCGGGCCTGCAGCTTGCGCATGCCGGCGAGCCAACGGTCGTAGTCGCCGGTCTTGCGTTGCAGATAGGTGAGCACCTCCGGGTGGGGGAGAATCAGGAAGGTCTCAGCGTTGATGGTGGCGACGGCAACTTCCGCAACTTCGGGCGGCTCCAACACTCGGCCGGCGGAACGGACGACGCTGCTGCTGACGCCGGCAGCCGGGTCGTCGCCGGCGCGCAGCATGGCGGTGTTGACGCCCTGCGGGCACAGGCAGCTGACCCGAATGCCGGCGTCGCCGTAGGTGATACTCATCCACTCGGCGAAGGCCACCGCGGCGTGTTTGGTCAGGCTGTACGGGGCTGAACCGATCTGGCTCAGCAGGCCCGCTGCCGAGGCGGTGGAGCAGAAGTAGCCCTCACCCCGTTCGAGCCATCCGGGTAGGAGGTACTTCGCTGCCCAACGGTGTGAGTGCACGTTGACGTTGAACGCAAGCTCCCACTCCGACTCGGGGCTTTCCGGCCCGCGGCCGATGCCCACGCCGGCGTTGGCGAAGAACAGGTCGATGGGCCCGAACGCCTTCTCGGCTGTCTCGATCAGAACGCGGTTGCCGTCCTCTGTGCCCACGTCGGCGCCGACCGCGAGCGCACTGCCGGGCCGCAGCGCATTGAGCCGGTCGGCGACAACCCCGGTGGCGGCCTCCTGCAGATCGGCGACGACAACGCGGGCGCCCTCGGCATGGAATCGTTCGGCGAGCCCTTCGCCAATTCCGCCGGCGGCCCCGGTGACAACTGCGTGTTTCCCCATGAGTTCCATCTGGCGCAGCGTAGGCGGTGACGGCAGCCACACACAGGAACGGTGATGGCACGTTGGTTCCGCAATTGTTCGTCGACCGTGCCGCTACCATGCCAGTACGAGTTCGCACGAACGATGTACGTTCGTGACACGCCAATCCATGAAGGAGCAGCACAGTGACCGAGACCACCGATGCAGTCATCCACGAGGCTTTGAGCGTGATTGACAAGGCGTTGTCGCAGATGATGAGTCGAGAGTTGGTGTCGTCGGGTGAAATCACCGATGTGCTGCTCGATGTGCGCACGCTGCTGACGATGCCGCAGCACGCAATTCCCGCCCCGGTCTGACCAGCCTTGCCGCTTACGCGGCGAGCAAGTCCTTGAACGCGCGCACGAGGCAATCGTGCAGCAGCGCTGGCTCCGTCACGGCCGCGGTGTCGATGTTGACGCCCATGTCCAGGCTGTGGTTGTAGCTGAGTAGCGTGA
>Ga0105047_10003034_pt1 | contig 29786 bp, 25 predicted proteins | sample MAT04_FD_78384 | JGI IMG/M metagenome (GOLD analysis project Ga0105047, IMG submission 78384) | Freshwater microbial communities from Lake Fryxell liftoff mats and glacier meltwater in Antarctica - MAT-04 (megahit assembly) | ecosystem: Environmental > Aquatic > Freshwater > Ice > Liftoff... | reverse complement strand
AGCTGCTCATCGTCAACGCTGTCACGTCGGTCATGTTCTTGCTGATCTTCCGCTTCGTCTTCGGCGGCGCAATTCAAACAGGGTCGGTTGCGTACGTCGACTTCCTGATTCCGGCGCTGGCGTCGGTCAGTGGTCTGTTCTCCAGCGGCGCCGTCGGCGTTGCCGAGGATTCCGAGACCGGCATGTTCGACCGAATGCGTTCACTGCCGGTGCCGCGCGGTGCCATCCTGTTCGGCCGCTCGCTGGCTGACACCGCCCTCATCACCTGGGGAACGTTCGTCACCCTTGTCGTTGGCTTCATCGTCGGCTTCCGCATCCACGGTGGCGTGGCGGCTGCGCTGGGGGCACTGGCATTGTGCATCATCTTCGCGGCGGCCTTCAGCTGGCTACAGATCTTCCTCGGTCTCGTCGCCGGTTCGGCGCAGGCCGCCCAGGGCATCGGCTTCTCGGTGTTCCCGCTGATCTTCGTCAGCAGTGCCTACGTGCCGGTGGAATCGATGCCCGGTTGGCTGCAGCCATTCGCCGAGAACCAGCCGGTGACGGCGATGGTCGGGTCCGTGCGTGCGTTGGTATTGGGTGGCGACACGCAGGCCCTGCTGGGCCACAGCACCGCCTGGTTCGTTTTTCGTGCACTGGCGTGGTCGGCGCTCATCCTGGTGCTCTTCGCCACGCTGTCCACCCGCAAGTTCACCAAGCTCTGAGCCCGGTCGGGCTCACTGGTCGGTCGAGCCCTTCCACAGATTGATATTGGCTTCCGTGGCGTAGTGGTCGATCTCCGCGAGTTCGCTGTCGGACAGCGCCATGTTGGCCAACGCGGCGACGTTGTCGTCGAGCTGACGAACACTGCTGGCACCGATCACCAGTGACGTCATGCGCGGGTCACGCAGCGCCCACGCCAGCGCCAGCTGTGCGAGTGTCTGACCGCGGCTGGCGGCAACTTCGTTGAGCGCGCGCACTCGAGTGAGGCGATCGTCGGTGATGCTCTCGGCGCTCAGCGCGCCGCCGGTGGCCGCACGCGAATCGGCAGGGATGCCGTTCAGGTAGCGGTCGGTCAGCAACCCTTGCGCGAGTGGCGAAAAGGCGATGCAGCCCGCCCCGACATCCTCCAGCGTGTCCAGCAGATGATCGTCCTCCGTCCATCTGTTGAGCATGGAGTACGACGGCTGGTGGATGAGCAGCGGCACCTTCAGCTCGGCCAGCAGACGTGCGGCCTCGCGGGTGCGAGCCGATGAGTACGACGAGATGCCGACGTACAGCGCCTTGCCCTGTTGCACGATCGAGGCGAGTGCGCCGACAGTTTCTTCGACGGGCGTGTCCGGGTCGACGCGGTGAGAGTAGAAGATGTCGACGTAGTCGAGACCCATACGAACGAGCGACTGATCGAGCGAGGCGACCAGGTACTTGCGCGAGCCGAAGTTGCCGTACGGCCCAGGCCACATGTCGTAGCCGGCCTTCGTGCTGATCACCAGCTCGTCGCGGTACCGGCCCAGATCGCCGGCCATGATGCGCCCGAAGTTGGCCTCGGCGGCACCGTACGGCGGGCCGTAGTTGTTGGCCAGGTCGAAGTGAGTGACACCGAGATCGAACGCGCGGTGGCAGATGTCGCGCTGCGTGACCCAGGCGCGATCCTCGCCAAAGTTGTGCCACAATCCCAGTGAAATTGCCGGAAGCTTGAGGCCACTGCGCCCACACCGGCGGTACTCCATCGTGTCGTAGCGGGCGGGGTCGGCGACATACGGCAACGAGATCGGCATGTCATCGAGGATAGGCCCAGGTATCCGGCCCGCAAGTAGGGCTGTCGTTCAGGCTGTCGTTCAGGTTGTCGTTCGGGTTGCCGTTCGGGTGTCGCTCAGGCCGCAGTGGTGGCGTCAGCTGCGGCGTGTGGGGCGAGCCAGTGTTGCGCGAGCAGCTCGATGCTGCGAATGCGGGCGGTGAGGTCATACGCCACTGACGTCACCATCAGCTCGTTGGCACCGGTGCGGGCAACCAGATTCTGTAGCTCCGGAATCACAGTGTCGGGCGCTCCCACGATGCGGCTGCTCGGAAGGCGATTCGCCTCTGCCATGTCGGGGTGCACGGACGCATCCAGCGGCGATGGCAGTCGGATGAAGCGGCCTGTTCTGCGGCCGAGCGCGGTGAGGCGGCCGGGCGCAGAGTGCCAGTCCGCGTCTTCACGCGTGTCGGCGGCCAGGACGTTGGCGGTGACGATGAGGTACGGCTCGTTTAACACGTGCGACGGCTGGAACAGCGACTGGTACAGCTCAGCCGCCTGCAACGTGCCGCCCATGTCGAAATGGTGAGCGAAGCCGAAGGGCAGGCCCAGCTGGGCGGCGAAGCGGGCGCTGTAGTCGCTGCTGCCCAACAGGAAGATGCCCGGAAACGTCGCTGCGGCAGGAGTGGCCCTGAACTGGTCCCACAGCCCGGTCTCGGTACGTGGATCGCCCAACAATCCCATCAGGTCGATGAAGTCGCGCGGGAAGTTGTCGGCACCCAACAGCTCGGTCGAGCGGCGTAACGCGGCGGCGGTGCGCTGGTCGGTTCCAGGTGCGCGGCCAACGCCGACATCGATGCGGCCGGGGTGCAAGCTCTCCAGCAGTGCGAACTGTTCGGCCACCACCAGTGGCGCATGGTTGGGCAACATGACGCCGCCGGACCCCACGTGGATGCGCTCGGTGACCGCGGCCAGATGAGCCATCAGCACGGTCGGCGAGGTGCACGCAACGCTGGGCATGTTGTGGTGCTCGGCAACCCAGAAGCGAGTGAAGCCGAGTTCCTCTGCGGCCTTTGCGAGTGCGGCAGTCGTCTGCAGTGCTTCGCCGCTGGTTTGGCCGTCGTTGACCACCGTGAGATCGAGGACCGAAAGGGGAACGTGCTGCGTCTCCGTCACGGCTCCACCGTACGAGCGAATCACCCGATCCGACTCGCCGTGTGACCGGTGACTTTTCGCCTTCCTGTCGCGGCCGTGACCACGGAGCTCGGTGGTCAGGCGACGACAAGAACGGGACCGGAACGAAAACGGCTCGTAGGGTTTGTGGCCATGAGCGGTGTGACGAGCGCGGTGCGGCGACTGGTGCAGGCGATGCCGAAGGCCGAGCTGCACCTACATCTCGATGGATGCCTGCGGCCGCAGTCCGCTCTCGACCTGGCCGCTCAGTTCGGTGTCGATGCACCGCGCACGTGGGACGGGATGTTCGAAGCATTGGTGGCGCCGGCGCATCCTGGCTCGCAGGACGAGCTGCTGAAGTCGTTCGCGTTGCCGTTGCGGCTGATGCAGTACCCCGAGGCACTCACCCGCGTCACCGCCGACCTGGTGGAGGACAAGGCCGCTGACAACGTGCGCTACATGGAGCTGAAGTGGGCGCCGGCCGTTCACATGGAGGGCGGTCTCTCGTTGGACGACGTCATCGCGACCGTCGCTGCGGCGGCTACGGCCGCTGCAGCTCGGCTGGGCGTGGTGGTGCGGCTGACAGTGGTGGCGATGCGGTCCGCAGACCCAGCGGTCAACGTCTCGGTCGCTCACGCAGCCGTGCGACATCGCAATGTCGGCGTCAGCGGCTTCGATCTGGCCGGCTTCGAAGCGGCCCATCCGGACCCGACGATCCACGCCGAAGCATTCGAAGTGGCGCGCGCTGGTGGCCTGGGGCTGACGGTGCACGCCGGCGAGTTGCTCGATGCCGGCGCGTTGGTGTGGCGGGCCCTGGAGTTGCACCCTGATCGGATTGCTCACGGCGCGTGCGCGGCCAACGACCCGGCGCTGGTGGCCGAACTGATCTCGCGTGGGGTCACCCTCGACCTGTGCCCCACGAGCAATGTGCAGGCCGGCACAGTGGCGACCTTTGCGGACCATCCGCTGGTCGCGCTCCTTCGCCGCGGCGTACCGATCACGATCAACACCGACGACACGACGATCTCGGACATCACGTTGTCGGAAGAGTGGCTGTCGTGCCTCACCGTGTTGGGGCTGACGCTGCCCGAGCTGTGGTCCTGCAACCTGCACGCACTCGATGTCGCCTTCGTCGACGAACAAGTCCGAGCCCCGCTGCGTGCGGACTTCCAGGCGTGGGCGCAACGAATTCCGGAGCTTCATCGATCCTGATGAAAACTTTGGCTGGACCTCACGGCCGCACGGGTGGATACTGAAGTCAGCCCGTCGATCACACCTCGGTCAAGTCGGTGGCCCTCGCAAGACCGCCCCGCGCCGCATGGCCCTACAGCCAGGTGATCGGCGGGCGCTACGCGCCGGCGCGCAGGACCAGCAGGAACTGACCGCCGCCGGCCTCCACATCGGCAGTCGCACCCAGGTCGGGCGCGAGCCGCGCAACGCGCCCGCTGAGCCACGCTGCCGCGTCCTGCGCGTCGCCACGTGTGGGGCAGCGGGCCATGATCTCGCGACCACCCTTGCGCTGCAGGCGGTCGACGGCGGTGATGATCGGTGCCGGGTCGCCCACGAACAGATGGCTGGGCCATGCGACAACGGCGGCGATGGCACCCTTCTTGGTGTTGCACCCACGGTGCGCCAACCGGTCGGTGCTGCCCGGCGCCATGCCCTTGCCCTTCGCCTTGGTTATTCGGCTGTCGAGGCTGGGGCCGCGAGCATCATTCACCGACATCTTCGGGTCGACCGGTTCGTCGCACAGCCAGCAGCGCCAGCCGTCACGTTCACCAATGTCGTCGAGTCTGCTCATGTCTGCACGCTATGGCCCTTCGGCCGACGTGGGAACAAGTTGACGATTCCTCCGGTTGGGCGGTGTATGCGTTGTGATGTCACCCAGTCCGGTTTCCGTGCACTCAATTCGGTGCTGTTGCCCGCTGTTCGGTCGGGTTTTGCCGGGCCGTTGCCGGTGGGACTGGGGCTCGTTGTCGTAGAGACAACAGGTCGCAAGAGCGGCCTTTCGCGACAGGTTCCCGTCGTCGCGTTTCGTGCCGGCGACAACATCACGGTCAGCACAGTCCGCGGCAACTCACAGTGGCTCGCCAACTTGGAGGCCACGCCGGCAGCTGCCGTGTGGCGCAACGGTGTGCGCCGCGAGGTGACTGCCACCGTGCAGCGCGGAGCCCTCAACGTGGTGACGCTGGCCGAGGCGTAGCAGGCGTCAGGCCGAGTCAGGTTCTCGTGAAGTTCGAGGCCAATACAACGCGTTAACCTTCGGCGATCGTTTCACAACGGCGTGCACGCGCCGAAGGAAGTCGGTCCATGTCCCGCGACATTCGAGACGATTCCATGATCCCGCGAGACGCGGGCGAAGTGATGGCGCTGCGCGACAGGGTCGAATCGCTGGAGGCCACGATCGCCACCCTGATCGGTCGACTCGACGCGGTCGGCGCAGCGGCCGATCCTCTGCCCGGAGGCAACGTTCGTTCAGTCGAGCCCGCCGCCGGATCACGTCGGAACCTGTTGAAGCTGGCGGGCGCTGCCATCGTGGCGGGCGGCGTGGTGTCGAGCGCAGACACGAGACGAGTGAACGCGGCGACAGACGACCAGATGCAGGTGGGCGTACGGCACTTTGCGACCAACATCACCCGCATCGAGTACGGCACCGGGCCGAACCTTGCCGCCCTGCCGCTCACCAGCGAGGCGCGGATGTTCTGGGTCGACAACAGCGTTTCGCCGACACTGGCGGGCATCGGCATCCGGGGCGACGGCAGCCCGACGTATGGCGTCGGCGTCGACGGCGTCGGTGGCACCGGGGTGCGCGGCACCGGCTCGACGATCCCAGGCGTCGGCGTCGGCGTGTCCGGTTACGGCTACTTCGGTGTCAGCGCGGCCGGCACCGTCGGGATATTGCTCGGCGGTAGTAGTGCGGGAATCGAGTTCTCGTCGAACGGTGTGTCCCCACCGACACGTGTCGGCGTGGTCGGCGTGCGCGGCCAAGTCGCCGTCGACGCATCGAGCGCGCTCTGGTACTGCGTCGCGTCCGGCACGCCGGGACAATGGCGCAAGCTGTCGGGCGTCGAGACCGCCGGCGCCTTCCATGCGATCGATCCCGCCCGTTCGTTCGACAGTAGATGGCCGGCCAACACTCGCATCACCGACGGTACCGGCGTGCTCGTGTCGGTTGCCGACGGCCACGATTCCGCCGGCGGAGTGACTGCGGCGAACGTTGTCCCGGCCGGTGTCACAGCCATCGCGTACAACCTCACGGCCACCCGGACGGCGGGCGCGGGGTTCCTCAGCGTCACGCCCGGCTCGCTGACCCCGCCGACGGGGCCGCCGACCACATCGTCGATCAACTGGACGGCCGACGGCGCGACCCTTGCCAATGGCCTCGCCGTCAAGCTCGACGCATCTCGTCAGATTCGGGTGCGATGCGGTGGCGGCAGCACCGACTTCATCATCGATGTGACTGGCTACTACCTGTAACGCTGGCCGAGGCCTAGTTCGCGTTGGGGCGGATCAGGAACTTCTGGCCGGTGGCCTGCTTGGCGTAGGTCTGCGCGGCCTCCACGCTGAGCACACCGGCCAGCGAGACCTCGTCGGTGTAGTGGCTGGCGAAGGTGGTGGTCAGTTCGTCGGAGACTCGCTGACGCAGGCGCAGCATGCCCTCCAGGCCCAGCTTGCCCAGGAACGGGGTGAGCAGCCAACCGCTGAGGCTCCACGAAAGACCGAAGTTACGAGTGAGCTCGGTGGGGCCACGGTCCAGGCCTCCGTATATGAAGACCTGCTTGAAGACGTCGCTGCCGTACCGGCTGTACTCGGTGGCCTTGGCGTTCGCAGCCGCTTCCATGCAGGCAAGGATCTGGCCGGCCAACTTGCCGCCGCCGGTGGCATCGAAGGCGATGGTGGCGCCGGTGGCGATGAGTGCTTGCGTGAGGTCGTCGAGGAACGTCGGCGAGCTGGAGTCGACGATGTGTACGGCGCCGATCTCGCGCAGGATCTCGGCTTGTTCAGGTCGACGCACGATGTTGACCAGCTGCACGCCGTCGGCGATGCAGATGCGGTTCAGCATCTGGCCAAGGTTGGAGGCGGCGGCCGTGTGAACGAGCGCCGTGTGCCCGTCCATCCGCATGTTCTCGACCATGCTCAACGCCGTCAGCGGATTGACGAAACACGAGGCGCCCTGCGCGACGGTTGCGGCTTCGGGAAGCTCCATGCACATGAACGCGGTCGTGGCGCGGTACTCGCCGTAGGTGGCGCCGCCGACGAAGCCGACCAACTTGCCCAGCAACGCCTGTGCTTCTGGCGAGTCGCCGGCGGCAACGACGAGGCCGGCACCTTCGTTGCCCACTGGCATCGGCTCGCCAACGCGGGCGGTGAGACCTTTGAACAGTGCAGGCGGGATGGGGGCAGTGAGCACCGTTGCGTCACCGGTACCGATCGATGTTGCCTGCGAGATGTCGGCCATGCCCAACAGCAGCGCGAGGTCCGAGGGGTTGATCGGCGCAGCCTCCACGCGGACCAACACTTCATGTGCAGCGGGCACGGGCATGTCGACGATGCCGATGGACAATTCCAGCCGACCGTCGCTGGTGACCAACGAATGAATCTGGCGCATGGTCGTCGGGAGATCGGTGGGGAGATCGGTGGGGAGATCGGTCACGGGGTGTCCTTTTCGGGTAGTTCGGCGATGAACGCTTCGATGGCGGCGGCGACGTCGGGGGCGTGCGTGGTCTCGTGCATCGAGTGCTCGCCACCTTCGATGACCTGCAGTCGCGCAGACGGCATCTTGCGTTGAAGGTACTCGCCCGACGAGGTGTACTCAGGCCGATCGGCGGAGCCGGCCAGCACCAGCGTGGGTGTGGTGATCTCGGCGAGCCGGTCCATCACCACCGAGTCCTGCTGCAGGTTCAGCTCCGTCACCTGCACCGGCACGCCGAAGCGATGCGCGTTGCGACGTGACCGTTCGTTCCAACCCTGCCGCTTCTCGGGGTCACGGTAGCCGGGGCCGGTGTTGAGCACGACGATGCCACGGTCGGCGCCGAGCCGTGTGGCGGCGTGGGCAAGGGCGAGGTAGCCGCCCAAGGAATGCCCCACCAGCACGGCGGGCTCGCCGAGCGTGGCAAGCACTTCGTCGATGTCCACCAGCGCCTGATCGCGGGTGTATTCCGCCGGCTCGGCGGGCACCGGGGACAATCCGTGGCCGAGAAGATCTATCGCCACCACTCGATGCCGATCCCGCAGAAGCACCATGCATGTCGACCAAGTTGCCGCCGACATTCCGAGACCGTGGATGAACACGATGGGCGGACTTCCCTGCCCTTCGCTCACCACATGCAATCGCGTCACACGCACCCCTCTCGACTCCCGAACCCACAGCTTGGCAGCTGGCTGCTCGACCCCGCACGTCCGGCAGCCGACCTGGTCAGCTTTGGCCCTGAAGTGCCCGAGGAGGGCACCCGAACGCCATAGCTCCGTCCGGGCGGGACCGCTACACGCGGTCAGGATTGGGTGACGAGGCCCTCGAGCTTGTCGAGGCTGGCTTCGAGCATCTCGACCGGAACGATCGGCCACGTGCGACCGGCGGCGCGCAGCCCGTCGACGATGTTGGTCCAGTCGCAGTAGTTGGTGACGTCGGTGGTGTTCTCGTCGACTGCGTCGAGCTGCCAGCCGTAGACGTGTCCGAGCGGTGGCTGGTCGACGGCGCCGATGGTCCACTCGATGAGGTGGCCGGGCTGGAGCTGAGTGACGGTGTTGCGCACGCTGTACTTGACGAGCCCGGGAATGTCGTTGAGCGGCGTACGGTCCATTGCGATGTCGAACGTGTCGCCGACTGCGGTGACCGGCCGAGCATCAGGTGCGGCTTCGAGCATGCCCGAACCGTCGATGGCGACGTGCCCGCCAGGGTCGCTGACCAGTGCGTAGATCGCGGCGGCGGGGGCAGCGATGCGTCGGGAAACGGAAACTCGTTCGTCGGTCATGGCCAGAAGGTAGCCCAGGCGCTGCGTGCGCTAGCGATGCGGCTGCCAGCCGTCGGGGGTCCATTGCTCGACCTCGCCCGTGGTGGGCTCGATGCGCAAGAGGTGTAGCCAGCTGTTGGCGACCAGGTCGTGGACCACCGCATGTTGGCTGATGATCGAGTCGATTCCCGCGCGCGGTGCCTCGACGAAGACCGAGAGCCGTAACGGTGGATGGCGCAATGAGTGCCCGTCGTGGAGCGACTGCATCGCGAGACCAAGCCGAAGATCGCCACCGTTGCCTTCGAACACCCCGAGGCGTCCGCCGACGACGTTGTGCAGCACCTTGTTGCCACTTCCGTAGCGACGGTTGTCGACCGTCGACGCGTGGTACTGCATGTTGATCCAATTGGTGACCACCATCGGCGCCGTCATGATGAGCGTCAGCACCGACAAGTCGTTGTCGAGCTGCCAGTCATAGTCGTGCAGGAACGACCGTCCACCCAGGTTCATGTGACGGGTACGCGCTCGCGGCGCCACGATGAAGGCGGCGTTGCCGGCGAGGCCCCACTCCGGACGAACCTGTGACCAGTCGTTGGCCCGTTCGAGTACTGCTTGCTTGAGCAGCTCAGAGTGCTCGGCGTACTCACCGAGGTCGAGGCTGGCCGCTCGCTCGGCGCGGGCCCGGTCACCGGCGTTGGTCAACCACTGCTGCAGCTGGCGGAGCTGGGCGCTGGTGCCCTCAGGCAACAGGTCGGTGTCGAACAGTTGCACCTCGTCGGTGGTGGTGTTGTGCAATGCCGGAACGAACCATGTGGTCGCGGGTACCACGACATCCATCGCCGCGAGGTGCCCGCGGACGGCGCTGGAATTGAGGAGGTCGGCCAGCGCACGGGCGTTCACTTCGCCGGTCTGCCCTCCGCAGGCGCCACAGTCGAGACCGGCCGCGTGCGGGTTGTTGGCGGTCTGGCTGCCATGGCCGCAGATGAGCACCAGTGGTGCGAACCCATCGGTCAGGCCCATTGCGTTCAGTACGCGTTTGGCGATACCGGCGGCGGCAGCGGGGTCACCATCGGCGATGCTCATGTGCGGCCGCAGACGGGCCGCCGACTCGGCCGACAACCCGTCGTTCTCCCACTTGGCGGGTGCCTCGGTGTGCGCCAGGCTGTCCTTCACCAACTTCGGGCCGTACAGCAAGCCCATCGACTCGACGAAGCTGAAGACCGACGACGGTGCGCTGCGAAACAGCGACCATGCCCGCCGGTTGCCCAGTGTCGCTGCGCGCTCGTTCGTCATGTCGTCGAGCTCGGCGCCTGGCGCGGTGGCTTCTGTGACGTTCATCGCAGGAGCCAGCAGCCCAGGCAGCTGCGGACGAGTCAGCGCGCTGCCCGCCGGTGTGTAGGAAATGGGCAGCCCGAAGAAGCCGGCGAACCCGCGAGTGTGAACGTTTGGCGTAGTGGCTTCGAGAGCCCGGCGAAACACCTCGGACCGCACATCGATACAGAACGCGGCCTGCACCGCAGGCCCTTGACTGGGAGCTGTATCGGCGTCGGTCAGAGCACTGATCAACGTGCCCTGGTATGCCTGCTCGAGGGCACCCTGCAATATCCAATCGACGCGCTGTTCGATCGCAATCGCATCGACTGCGTCCTGTGCGTGTGCCCATGAGTGAGTCCAGCGGGTCCATACGGCGGTCCCATCGGCGCCGTCGTCACGCGCCTCGGCGTCGGTACGCAGCAGCCATTCCCAGGTGATCCGGATGGCCAGGAGGCCAATGATCGCGTCGTCATCAGCGTCGACGAGCCGGGCCTGCCAGCGGCGGTACGCGCACCAGGCTGCCCAGCCGTTGACCGAGAGCAGCAGCGCGGTGAGGTACGACTCGTGACCTGCTGCGGGAATGTCCAATGCTTTCAAGAGCTCGGCGATCGTCACTTCGGGTTGGACGGGCAGCGACGCGATTTGGGCTCGAGCCCAGCCGGCGCCGTGCCGCCACTTGACGCCGTGCGAGGCCGACAGCTGAGCGCGCCATCCGCTGAACAGGTCGACATTCTGCGTCGGATGCCACGATCCCTGCCAGCCGTCGAAGTGCGCAGCGCAGTGCTGGCTGATCTGGTGGGTGACGAGGTCGGCCCACGTCTGGCCGGGCTGCGGCGGGCCTCCCAGGTCGCGTACGCCGGTGGCTAGCGCCATCGTGTGCAGCACCGGTTGGGCCTGATCGATGGGTTGCTGCAGCACCGCGCAGGCAGCCTCAGCCAGTGTCGGGTCGCCCAGCGAGGTCGCGAAGGCGTCGATGTGTTCGATCGCGAGACGGCCGGCCGCATGTTCCGAGCGGAACCAGGAGCGCGGCATCGTGAGGGAAGTGCCGGCCAGTGCGCCCAGCGTGGCCGCCGCGTCTGCAACTGGCGAGCCCCGCCACCCCCAGTAGGGATTCACAGCGATGAACTGGTCGAGCGGCCACGTCGGTGCGATTCGATCGCAAGCAGCGGCAATGTGAGCGGTGATCGCGAGTGGCTGAGTCTGTGGAGCGGCGGCGATGGTCACGCAAGGGTCCGATCGGGAAAGGCTGCGGCGGCGATGTTCGGAAGGGCCGACGGTCGTGAGCGCGGCGCCGGTGGTGGCCAGACGGCGAAGGCTACGCGGGTGAACGCCTCGTCGAGGAACAGCCCGCCATACATCCACGGGTAGAGGCGAGCGGAGAGGCCGCCATACGGGGCAAGGACGCACAGCGTGTGGATGGTGAAGAGCAGTGCGAATGCGATGGCGACGAACACCAGCAGCGCAGGGGACGCTGCCTGCCCGTGGGGCACCAGTTGCCCAGCGACGTCGTGGAGCGCGAAGTATGCGAGCGGAATTGCGATGGTGCCGGCGATGAGCGGCAGCCGTGTGCGGCGCCCGCCGGGGCTGTGCGCCGCGCTGGCGAGGGGGACCAGCGAGACGGCGACGATGCCGACCAGCAACCAGACGGTGGCCGACGGCGGATCGGCGAAGGGAAGCTTCCCCCACGCCCAACCTGCCGCATACGTGCCGGCGACAACCACCGTGGTGTCGACGAGAATCGACGCGCCGGTCGGGGCAGGGGGCTTGGCGACCAGTTGCTTGCGCTGCGTTTGGCGCACCGCGCCGCCCGCACCGAGGAACGCGTGCGCCTTGTAGAGCGAGTGGGCTACGAGATGCAGCAGCGCCATCTCCCAGATCCCCAGGCCGCACTGCATCAGCATGAAACCCATCTGAGCGCACGTCGACCATGCGAGCGACACCTTGATACTGACGCGAGTCGTCATCACCAGCGCCGCTATCACTGCCGTGGTGGTGCCGACGATGATGAGCAGCGCCCTCGTTTCGACCGCTCGGTCAACGACCGGCGCGAAGCGCAGCAGCACGAACCCGCCGAGGTTGACGACGCCCGCGTGCAGGAGAGCGGACACCGGCGTCGGGGCCTCCATGACTTGGATGAGCCAGCCGTGAAAGGGCAGCTGCGCGCACTTCAGGAGCGCGGCCAGTACGACCAACACAATGCCGATGCGGGCGCCCATCGGCAGCGCAGCGGCGACTGCCTCGGCGGTGATCTGGTCGATGCGCAGTGTGCCGAAGCTGGTGCCGAAGGCCACCACTGCGCCAAGCATGCACAGATCTGCGCACCGGGCCAGGATGAACTTCTTGTGGGCAACGGCGACCGCGACGGGCCGGTCTCCGAAGAACGTGAGCAACCCGTGTAACGCCAGGCTCGTCGCTGCCCAGGCCATCGTCAGCAGCACCAGATGGTTGGCGACGACCACCACCGCGACCGCTGCGAGGGTTGCCAGGAGCTGGCTGATGTAGCGCTGTTCGTGGGGGTCACCTGCCAGGTAGGACTGCGAATAGCGGATGACCACCCAACCCACGAAGCTGACCAACGCCAGCATGATCGTGCCTTCGGTGTCAGCCCGCAGCAACATGCCAGCGCTGTTACTCGTCGATGCGCGGGCGACGAGACCGGCGCCGCCGGCCACCAGCATGACCACTGAGGCAGCGCGTCCGTAACGCCAGGCGGCTGCGACGGAAGTGGCCCGTCGGGCCGCTACGACCGCAACCAGCGCCGTAACGGCGGGGACGAGCAGCAAAAAGCTGTGCCAGAGGGGTAGTGCGGTGAAAATGGTGACAGACACGTGCGGCGAACTCCTTGACAGCCGGGCCCCCACACTCTGACCGTTTGCGAACCATTCTGTCCAACGTACAGTTCAGAACAGTTTGTTCACGTCAGACGAACGATTGGTGTGCTCTCCGTGTCCCGTCTCAACTTTCACCATCTTCGCTACTTCTGGGCAGTCGCCAAGGAGGGGAACCTCACCCGCGCGGCCGCGCAGCTGCACGTGTCGCAGTCGGCGATGTCGGCCCAGATCAAACAGCTCGAGGCGCAGCTGGGGCAGATGCTGTTCCAGCGCACCGGCCGCACCCTGACCCTCACCGAGGCCGGCAGTTTGACGTTTGCCTACGCGGAGACGATCTTCGCCACCGGCAACGAGTTGCTGGCGGTGCTCAGCGGCGCGCGCCGCGACGAGCGCCAGGTGCTCCGTATCGGCGCTGTCGCTACCGTCTCGCGCAACTTCCAGGAGAACTTCATCCGGCCGGTGCTCGACCGAGCGGATGTGGAGCTGGTGCTCATCTCCGGCAGCATCACCGAGCTGCTGGCGCAACTGCGCGTGCACTCACTCGACCTGATCCTGTCGAATCAGCGAGTTCATGCCAGCAGCTCCGATCCATGGCGGTGTCGGCGTATTGCGCGCCAGCCAGTGAGCTTGGTTGGTCCTCCGCGGCCGATGTCGCCATTCCGGTATCCAGACGACCTTGCGGACCTGCCGCTGTTGTTGCCCGGGCGTGAGAATGACATTCGAGCCGCCTTCGATCTGCGTTGCGAGCAGCTGGGCATTCGCTACCTGCTGCGCGCCGAGGTCGATGACATGGCGTTGCTGCGCCTGTTGGCGCGCGACTCGGATTGCATTGCGCTGTTGCCGTCGGTGGTCGTGCAAGACGAGTTGCGCAGCGGTCGACTGGTGGAGCACGCAGTGGTACCGGACCTCTACGAGAACTTCTACGGCGTCACCGTTCAGCGTCGCTACCAACCACCGCTTGTGCAAGCGTTGCTCGCCCGATCAGAGACCGAGATCCTGCAACCACCGCTGGGCTGACGAAGGGTCAGCTCCGTGTGCCAGCGCTGCGGTCGCTGGCAAGGCCGTTGGCGATGGCGAAGAACGTTGGAGCCCAGTTCAGCGGCTTGCGCGAAGGCGAGCCTGGGTGAGTACTGGCCATGGGACGAAGCCGAGCCGGGGCACTGGTCGGTCGCGAGATTGGTGACGTCGACCGTCGGTGCCGCTGAGGAGCGCTCTGGTTGCGGCCGCCAGGAGCGCACATACAGAGCATGCAGGTCTATCGGTCTCCACGGGTCTCGCTTCGTCCTTCAACGTCTGTGGCACACCACAAAAGTACGTTCGTCTGTGGTGTGCCACAGAATCTGCAGGGAGCGAAAGCGGCCGATCTACGCGCCGTGGGCGTACTTGCCATTTCAGAGACAGACCACTAGGTCGGAGCAATGAGATGTATCGGCGGGGTCCTCCCGACTATCTGTGGGCCGTGAACAAATAGCTCACTGAAAAGAATCGAGACGCTCTGATGCATGCCCTCCGGCTGATGACCTTCAATGTTCAGATGTTGCCGTGGATTGCGGACGCGATAGCCGGCACGACGAACGATGCCCCGGATCGAGCCGACGTGGTGGCGGACTCCATCGAGGCACTGCCGCCCGACCGCCGACCGCACGTCATCGCGTTCAACGAAGTATTCGACGAGGACGGTCGCGACCGCTTGTTGCAACGACTCTCGAACGACTGGCCGCACATTCACCAGAAGATTGATGATGGAGGGCTCTTGGAGGACTCAGGTCTGATGCTGTTCAGCAGCGTGCCATTCCAGACCCTGCCGAATGGCGACACGTTGCTCACTGGGTTCTACTCCGCGTCCGCGGACGACGACGCGAAGAGCAACAAGGGCTTTGGCATCGTGCAAGTTGGTGCACCGGCTGAGGTGACCACGATCGTGTTCACCCACATGCAGGCCTCGTATGCGGCGGAGGATCAATATCGCGACGTGCGAATCAAGCAGTTCGACCAGATCAAGGGTGTGGTCGATGCGTTGGTGGGGTCAGCCCCTTCTGCCTGGCGCAATGTGATCATGGTGGGTGACCTCAATGTGCGCGGCGATAGCGGTTGTGTGAGCGACGAGTGGACGAGCGTCTTCGAGGTGCCCGAGACGGCGTTGTTCGATCGCCTCGACGACGGCTGGAGAACGTATATGCACGTGCCGGGCGACCCTGCCGATCACGATCCGGGCTACACGAACGTCACCTTCGGCAGTGGACTGCGTCAGCGCCTCGACTACCAGTGTGTTGCGAAGCCCATCGACCAGCGGCGAAGTTTGGTCACGCACCACATGCGAACGCCGATCCGCAACGCAAGCGACCATTGGTCGCTCGAAGCCGTGATTCAACAGCACTCCGCGCACTGCACGCCGAGCGATGCCGTCGAAGTGCTCGCGTCGATTCTCGGTTTCAGCCAACCTGAATGGCCGACCACCGTCCGAATCGTGCCATTGCAATTCGCCCACGAAGGCAGCTACCAGTGGTTGTGGATCGACCGACCTGGCACGTTCACCGTGCACACATCAGCCGACGTCGAGCACGAGCTGTTCTCGATGGACGACTTCACCTTTCCTTTGGAACGAATCGACAAGCTCGACCTCGGTGAGCTGTCGCCTGAGATTCGTCACGGCTACCGCGAGACGCGGGTGGACCCCGATGGCAGCACCTACATCACCCGAACGCCGTTCTTCGTCGCACTGCGGACACGGACCGGGGCGACGGGACCTCGGGTGGCGACGCTGCTCGAACATCGCGGCGAGAGCGCAGCAACGGCGATTCGTCTCAAGCTGCACGACAAGGTCGAGTCGGGCTTTCCGGCCGGGCAAACGCTCGGGGCCGATGACCTGTGCTGGTTCAAAGCGACTCCGCCCCCGAGCTTTGCCGGCACACCCCGCGACGAGAAGTTCACCGCCCATAACCCGACGGGGCAGGAGTGTAAGTTCGTTCGGCTCGACACCTCGTTGCAGGTGCTCGACGGTGGCAGTGGCGCCGACTCTGAGTTGACGCTCACGGCCAACACGACCGGTGACGAAACCATGTTCTTCACGGTTGGTCGCGGCGACCAAAGCCAGGTTGGCTTCACCGTGAGCTGGTACTCGCCGATGTCGTACGTGTTGGTCAATGATGCTCTGGGCCTGTACATCGACGACGAATCTGGCACCGACTTTCTCGGTGACGACGAGATCATTCTGAGTCTCACGATCGACGGCGACGCAGTGCTGACCGACGCGAAGTGGGATGACGCCGACACCGGCGAACGGTGGCCCGGTCTGGACACCGCTATCCGTCAAAAGCTGTGGGCGCGGCTGCCTGGAGCTGCAAAAGTGGGTTTTCATCAGTCCATCGATCTGTCCTACGTCGAGTCGGATATCAACGCCCAGGGCTTCCAGCTGGCGTCGGCCCGCCCGCTTGGGCCGAGCGAACCCGACCGCAAGGAACGTCGGGTGAACATGCCTGTACCCGATCTCGTGAAGGATGGTCGATACACCTTCTACTGCACGATTACGAAGTACCCATAGGGAATCGGACCACGATTTCGGTTGCTGACGGACTGAAGTATCGTTCGTGCATGAGCGCCAACCTCCGTCTGTACACATCCGCCGTCTTTGGCTTCGAGCATGTTCTGAAGATGGCCAAGCCGACCGCCTTCTCACGCAAGGCACCGTGCATCGGCTGGACCGGAAAAGATGTGTACGAACACGCTGCCGGAAACCTGGCGATGATCAAGAGCTTCGCCGCCACCGGTAAGGGCCCGAAGTCGACGCCCAAGCTCGGGGCCGACCCGTTGGGCGCGTGGATGAGGCTGCGCGATCAGACGTTGGAGGTGCTCGATCACGCGCACGTCCTGGAGTCCATCGCCAACGATCCGTTCGGGCCGGGCTTCGGTCCGATGACCATCGACACGCTGGTTGGCTTCATGGCTGCTGACCTCGTTCCGCACACGTGGGACATGGCTCGAACGGCGAAGGTCGATGAGCGGCTCGACGTGGCCCTCGTGAAGCACACGCTGGTGACATGGAAGGCGCTCCCCGAGGAAGTGCTTCGTATGCCGGGGATGATGGCCGCGGCCGTCAAGCCTGCGCCGGGCGCCGACGCACAGACCAAGATGCTCAGCTTCCTCGGTCGAACTGTCTGAGCATCTCCGCAAAACCCGGCGCGATGTACCGGTTCGTGGACTGCGAGGTCGACGTCGGCCGGCGCGAGTTGCGTCGTGCCGGCCAACTGATCCATCTCGAACCGCAGGCCTTCGAGCTGTTGGTCGTGCTGCTGCAGCGGGCCGCCGAGGTGGTCTCGAAGGCGGATCTGCTCGACGGGGTGTGGGGTCACCGGTTCTTGTCGGAGGCGAACGTCACCACCCGCGTCAAGGAGGTGCGGCGCGCCGTTGGTGACGACGGACGTCGGCAGCAGATCATCAAGAACGTGCCCGGTCACGGCTATCGGTTCGTCGCCCCGATGATGGGGGAACCGACGCCAGCAGCTCGCGCAGTTGCGACCGACGGGCTCATCGGCCGCGACGAGGAGTTCGCGGCGCTGCTCGAGCTGCTGCGCATCGCGCCAGTGGTGACGCTCACGGGGCCGGGCGGGGTGGGTAAATCGACGTTGGCACGCGCAATGGCGAAGCGAAGTGGCGGCGAGTATGACGACGGTGTGTACCTCGTCGAGCTGGCGGCTTTGCACGCAGGCGAGCATGTCCTGCCCACCGTCGCACGGGCAATGTCGATCGTGCTCGATCACGACCGGCCCGAGCTGGCGATCCGTCCAATTGCCAATCTCGACGCGCTGCTCGTGCTCGACAACTGTGAGCACGTGGTCGACGACGTCGCCGCTTTTCTCGACAGCGTGCTGGGTCTCGGCAGCAGGTTGCGCGTGGTGGCCACCAGTCAGGTCCGCCTGGGCCTGAGCGCCGAGTCGGTCATTGCGATTCGCCCGCTGAGCAGCGAGCACGCGTCGCAGCTGTTCAGCCTTCGGGCGCGTGCGGTGCAGCCCGGCTGGAGCGCCCAGGCAATCGGCCTCGAACGAATCGACGCGCTACTGGCCGGGCTCGACCAGTTGCCGTTGACGATCGAGATGGCGGCTGCCCGCTTGGGTTCGATGACGTTCGGCGAGTTGGAGGCCGCGTTGTCCGACGGGGCGCCGCTACTGCAGGTCACGCATCGCTCACCGGCCCACCGGCATCGCTCGTTGGCATCGTTGGCGGCGTGGTCGGCGGCGCTCCTCGAGCCCGATGACCGCCAGACCCTGACCGAGCTGTCCGTCTTCGTCGGCGCAATGACCGCGGCCGATGCGGCCGCGGTCGTTGCGCATGTGGTCGCGCCCAAGGTCGCGATGGGCGGCTCTTCCGTTTCGTTCCAGCTGGCGCGCCTGGTCGAGCGATCGCTGTTGGTGGCGGATACGGATGGCGCAACGACGCGCTATCGAATGCTGTCCACTGTGCGTGCGGTAGCCGGTGGTTGGTTGGACGAAGTGGGCGGCGGCGAGGCGGTGCGTCGACGGCACGCGGAGCACTACGCCTCGGTGGTTCGCGAGGTCGACCGCCTCATCCGCACACCAGCCGAGGCCGAGGGCCGCCGCCGACTGGATGCCGTTGTGGCCGAGGTCCGTACCGCGCATCGATGGGCGCAGCAGCACGATCCAGCGCTGGCGGCAGAGCTCAGTGGCTCACTGCACCTCGCTGCTTACTCGACCTTCTGGAACGAACCGGCTGAGTGGGCCAGGGCGCTGTTGGCGGGTGCCCCGAACGCGGCCGCACTGTTCGGCGCGCATGCGAGCGTGGCGGGCGCGGCGGCGAATCGCGGCGAGCTCGGCGAGGCACGCGCCGCGGCGATGGTCGCCGCGCAGGCAGCCAATCCGGCGGTGCGAGCGACTGCGTTCGAGATCCTCGCTGATGTGTGCCTCTACGAGGGTGACCTCGGTGCAGTCGCCGAATGGGCGGCTGAGCTGCATCGGTTGGGCACCGAACTGGGCGATGCGCACTCGATCGCGATCGCTGCGGTCGATGTTGCACTCGCGATGGTGTTCGCCGGTGAACCCTCGGCGGCCATCGAGCGACTGGAGGCGCTCGACCTGGCGACGCTGTCGCCGACCGATCGCGCGTGGGTCGCCTACACACGGGGCGAGGCCTTGAGCGCGACGCCGGGCGCTGCTGAAGAGGCGGTGGCGGCGTACCAGGAGGCGATTGCGTTGGCCCGTGGTGCGGGCACACCGTTCGTCGTGTCAGTGGCCCAGTCGTCGCTGGCTGCCGAGTACTCCCGCGCCGGTGCGCACCTTCAAGCAATCGACGTCTTCGCTAACTGCCTACGCGACTTCAGTCGCCATGGCAACTTCGTACACGCGGTCACCAGTCTGCGGAACCTGGTGGGCGTGCTGGTGGCCATCGGTGAAGATCGCAGCGCCGCCATCCTGGGAGCAGCGGCGACGAACCCGCTGTTGCGGCCCAGTTATGGGCCGGAGTGGGCGCAGTTGGAAGCCCTTCTCTCGGCGTTGGAGGCACGGGTAGGCCCGACCCTGTACTCGGAGTGGAGTGCTCACGGGCGCCGACTCGATATTGATCGGGCCCTGAACACCGCACTCGACCTGATCGAGCAGCGGCGTTCCTGATCCTCAGACCATCCTCAGACAGTCCCCAAACGTTGCAGACCGGCATGTGGTTCTGTAGTCATCATGAACACCAAGCGACAGAACACCCAATGGCCCATCACCGACACGGTGGTCATCACCGACGCCGGTCTCGAAACCTGGCTCGTCTTCCATCGTGGAGTCGAGCTACCGGCGTTCGCCGCGTACCCACTGGCCGCGACACCCGACGGTCGCGACCTGCTCGTCGAGTACTACGAGTACTACGCCGCGATTGCGCTGTCGGTAGGAGCGGCGGTCGTTCTCGAGACGCCCACTTGGCGAGCGAACCCCGAGTGGGCCGCGACCCTGGGGCACGACCTCGCAACCCTGGGCCAGATGATCGACCAATCGGTCGCCGCTGTGGCGGACGTCCGCAACCGGTGGACAGGTGAGCAGCCGTTCCTCATCGGCGGGACGGTTGGCCCGCGCGGCGACGGCTATCGCATCGACACGATGATGGATGCCGCGCAAGCCGAGTCGTACCACTCGTTCCAGGTCTCACGGATGGCTGCTGCGGGAGTTGACGTGGTGACCGCGCTGACGATGGGCTACGTGGAGGAGGCGGTGGGCATCACCAACGCAGCCAAAGCGGAAGGGCTACCTGCCGTGGTGTCGTTCACGCTCGAGACCGATGGGCGGCTTCCGTCGGGGATGTCACTGGGGGAAGCGATTGCTGCGACCGATGCGGCGACGGATGGCTATCCGACCCACTACATGATCAACTGCGCACACCCGAGCCACTTCGCACACATCTTGGAGGACTCGCCGGCATGGGTGTCGCGCATCGGCGGTCTGCGCGCAAACGCGTCAGAACTGAGCCACGCCGAGTTGGACGAGATGGTGGAGTTGGACGACGGTGATCCCGTCGACCTTTCTGCCCGCTACGTGCAACTGCGCCGGGTGCTGCCCGCGCTGCGCGTGTTGGGAGGTTGCTGCGGCACCGATCATCGCCACGTCGAATCCATCGCCCGGGCCTGGCACGAGGGCAATCACGGAGCGCTACTCGACGTGTAGTAGTTCGCGCAGTCCGCCCGGGGCGGCGATGCAGGGTTCGGTGGTCGCGAGAAAGTCGGTGAGTACCTCGAGGAACCGCTCCGGCGCTTCCGCATGTGGGAAGTGGCCGACGCCCTCGAGTATGCACAGTCGGCTGCCGGGGATGGCCTCGTGTGCGGCGTGCGCGTGCGCGACCGGAATGATGTCGTCGCGCTCGCCCCATACGATCAGCGTCGGCAGGTGCGCCGCCATGTAGAGGCGGTCGAGTGCGTTGACGGTCTGGCCGCCTGGTTCGATGACCCCACGGATCGTGCGCACGAACGCCTTGCGGTTCTCGGTGCCGGCCAAGGACGAGTACGAGCGCCACATCTCGCCCAGCCGCGGCGCGCTGAAGCCGAGCCGACCGAGCAGGCGGCCCAGATCGTTACCCCGGTCGGCTACCAGGCGCGGGAAGATCAGCGGCATCAGGTGCTCTGCGCCAGGCAGGGTGACCACGCGTAGCAACCAACTCACCTCGCGGCCCAGGCCGCCGCTGCCCACCAGCACCAACCGGTCGCACAGTTCGGGGTGTTGGTATGCGAGCTGCATCGCCACTCCGCCGCCGAACGAGTGGCCGACGATGGTGGCACTCGGGACGTCGATGGCTGCAAGGAAGTCGCGCAGACCGCTGGCGAACGCGCCGAGCGAGTAGTCGCCCAATGGTTTCGCCGACTCGCCGTGACCGAGCAAGTCGGGGGCGATGACATCGTATGTCAGTGCCAGTTGCTCATGAACCGCTCGCCACGTGAGCGAACTGCCTGCCAGCCCATGAATCAACAGCACCGCCGGCCCGCTGCCGCTGCGCCGATACCGCACTTCGTGGCCGTGAATGACGACGCGAGAAAGAGGAGCAAGGTTCATCGGTTGCATCATGGCGCTTCGTGGAACTCGGATGCCAGAGGCGAAGGTCCATCGGGGAGGTTGGCGACGATGAGTACCGAGAACGAGTTGGCACGTCACGATCGTTCCGGTGATGATCTCCTGCTGCGGTAGGGTCCGCAACCGGGAGGTTCTCATGGACAGCGAAATTGGCAAGCTTCGACGCCTCAACCTCGGGGCTGGGTTACTGCACCTTGCGTCGTTGATCGGGATCCTTCTCCTCTCGAACAGTGTCTCGTTACCGGTTCGCGCGACCTACCTCACCGAGGCCCCTGGGACGAACTCGTTCTCGGCTCCGATCGACCTGTTCGGCCTCAACATCAGCTACATGGTGGCGGCGTTCTTGGCACTGTCCGCGTTCTTTCACTTCCTCGTGATTTCACCGTTCGGTTTCCCGCGCTACACGGCGGGGCTGAAGAAGAACCAGAACGTCTTTCGATGGGTGGAGTACTCGATCTCCTCGTCGCTGATGATCGTGGTAATTCTCCAGCTCAACGGGACGGCCGACTACATCGCACTGATCGGCATCTTCACGGCGAACGTGTGCATGATCCTTTTCGGGTGGCTCCAAGAGCGGTACACCACCCCCGGTGACGGCGACATGCTGCCGTTCATCTTCGGGTGCATCGCAGGGGCAGTTCCCTGGATCGTGACGGCAATCAACCTAGCCTCCCCCAAGGGCCCCGCCGAATCGACGACACCGGGCTTCGTGTACGGCATCGTGATTTCGCTGTTCCTGTTGTTCAACTGCTTTGCGCTCGTGCAGTGGAAGCAGTACAAGGCCAAGGGCAAGTGGGCCAACTACCTGCACGGCGAGCGCATCTACATCGTGCTCAGCCTGGTTGCCAAGTCGGCGCTGGCCTGGCAGATCTTCGCCGGCACGCTCGCCGCCGGGTAACACGGCGCCTCGCGTCCGAAGTGACGCGCATTTTCTTCACAAGGCCAGCTCGCACTCGCAGTACCGCGTCACTTCGGCCCCACATGCCGACGACGCTCCCGGGTCGGCGTCGGTGGCCTGTTACCCAGGTGTCGCGGCTGCTGCAGCCGACGGCTTCCCGGTGCAGTTCACGTTGCCGGCGTTGGCGCGCTGCCCGAAGGGCTCGCTGGGTGGCGACCTGCACCACCTGATCGTCGACAACAACTTCGATCTGGAGGTGCTCGACCGCAACGCGCTCGGCCTTGCCGGCCTGCCTGCCCCGCTCGACTACCTCAACGCCCGCATCCTGCAGTGCCACGACCTGTGGCACCTGCTCGCCGGCTATCGCAAAACGGTGCTCCACGAGATCGCGATCTCCGGCTTCCAGATGGCGCAGTTCGGGCATCACTACTCGTCGATGTTCCTCGCCACCGTGGCCACCAAGGTCTCTCTTACGCAACCGATGGGGGTGACGCTGATCTTCGACACGATCCTGTCTGCCTACGTGCATGGTCGCGAGACGCCGCCGATGCTCGGCTTTCCCTGGGAGCAGATCTGGGACCGCTGGCGCCGATGAGATCCGCGCCAGCCGTGGCGTTCGTGCCTACGAGTCGCCGTACCCGGCCGACCTGTTCGAGCAGTTGCAGTCCGCCTGAGTTCTTGCTCGCTCAGCGCGCATCGACGATCGTCGCGATCTGGGCGATGTGGGCGGGTTCCATGCCGCAGCAGCCGCCAACGACGGTGGCACCCGCATCGAGCCAGCGGGTGATGAACTCGCCGTAGCTCTCCGGGTCGAGGTCGTCGCGGAAGGCCGAGATCTGGGCGTTGGCCTCGCCCGGTTCGGTGTGCTCGGTGACGAAACGGTTCGCATACCCGCCGATTGCTGCAGCGCCGTTCGCAGTCGCGACCGCAATGTCGATCGCGGTGGTGATGCTCTCTGCTGCGCAGCAGTTGAACAGGATCGTCGTGGCACCGATGTCGATAGCGGTCGCGACCGCGTCGGCGACGGGCTCGCCGGAGCGCAGCGCGCCGTGCTCGTTCAACGAGTAGGAGATCCACAGCGGCTGTTTGAAAAGGCCTGCACGATCGAGGGCCTGGCGCACGGTGGCCGCCTCGCCGATCGAGGAGAGCGTCTCGCCGAGCCAGATGTCGACGTGCGCGGCGAGACCGGCGATCAACGGATCGATGATGCGCGCGGCTTCCGACGCGTCGAACAGGTCGGGCCGGTAGCTGCCGAACAGCGGGGGCAGCGACCCGGCGACACGTACTGGGTGCGATGCGGAGCCGGCGGCCTCGCGAGCGAGCGTGCCCGCAAGCTCTGCCAAGGTGTGCGCCTCGGCGGCGAACCGCTCCTCGCCGATGTGGAATGGCACGAGCGCATAGCTGTTGGTCGTGATCACCTGCGCACCGGCGTCGATGAAGTTGCGGTGCGCCTGCACCACGTGCTGCGGGCTCTCCGTGAGCGCCAGCGCCGACCACTCCGGCTGACGGAACGGCGCACCGATCCGCAGCAGTTCGCGACCCATACCGCCATCGAGCACCGTCACACGAGAGGTCATGCACGCCATCATCGCAGGCGAACTCGGGCGATAGGGTCCGACAGATGTCTGTGGTGAGCTCGCACGAGCTGTTCATGCAAAGGCGGGACCGGCTGACGTCGGTGATGCGGGAGCTTGGCGTGTCGGCCGTGCTGACCGCCGACCCGGTCAACGTCCTGTACACGACCGGGTCGCGCAACATGACGGTGCACGGCATGACTGGCCCGGATCGGATGGCGCTGCACTTTTCTGACGGCCCTACCGTGCTGTACGAGTGGGGCGGTTGCGAGCACTTGCCGGTTGGCCTGCCCACGATCGACGAGGTGCGCGTGACGCCCGGTCTCTCGGCGAAGAAGACCCAGCTGTGGCGCGAGAACGTCGAAGCGTTCGCCGACGAGATCGCCGGCGACTGCCGGAGGCACCTGGGGGACGACTCGATGGCGCTCGCTGTCGAGCGGCTCGACTTCCCGGTCACCGATGCGCTGCGGGCCCGTGGCATCCGTCTGCTTGATGCCACCGGCATCTTTCAGTTGGCGGGCATGATCAAGCAGCCGTTGGAGATCGAAGTGATGCGTCACGCGGTCCAACGAGTGGAGGATGCCACGCGTGAACTGGAGGCGTGCATCGCTCCCGGGGCGACGGAGAACGAGGTGTGGGCCGAGTTCCATCGAGGGCTCATCGCACGCGATGGGGAGTACGTCGTGGCTCGGCTGTTGCAGAGCGGTGTGCGCACGTTCCCCTACTTCCAGGAGTCGTCGGATCACGTCCTGGCCGCAGGCGACCTCGTCTGTCTCGATACCGACGCCATCGGCTACATGAACTACGGCGTCGACTTCTCTCGCACCTTCCTGTGCGGCGACGGGTCGCCGACTCCGATTCAGCAGAAGCTGTATCGGATTGCCCTGGAACAGTTGCAGCGCAACGCCGCCAACCTGGCGGCGGGTACCTCGTTCGAAGATTTCGCCCGCAACGCCTACCCGGTACCGCAGGCCTATCGCGACCACGGCTACTACCAACTCGCGCACGGGCTCGGCCTACTCGGCGGCCATCCGAACATTCCCCGCATCGGCGAGGGCGTGTACCCGCTCGCCGGCGAGATCGAACCGGGAATGGTGCTGTGCGTCGAGAGCTACGTGGGTGACCCTGTGAGCGGCCAGGGAGTGAAGCTCGAGGATCAGTTCCTGATCCACTCCATGGCCGTGGAGGCGCTGTCCACCTACCACTTCGACGCTCGACTGCTCGGCCGTTACCCCTCCCTGCGGTAGAGGAAACACCATGCCCGGCGGCCGTACGAACGAGCAGCGCACCCCGGTCACGCTCACTTGCATTGGGGGCCAGAAGCTGCGCTCGACAATCGCGCGACCTGCATGCAACCGCTGGGACCTACTGGAAGACCGCGGCTGAGCCGTCACACCCCCGGCGTCGCCACCCAGGCGTCGTCCATCTCCGGCCGCTGACGGGCTTCGCGCACACTGGCCGCCTGCGCCAGCAGCACCCCGCCGATCACCACCGCTGCCCCGAGCAGTTGCATTCCGCTGACTGTCTCGCCCAGGAACAGCACGGACAAGAAGATGGCCATGGCGACTTCCACGGTCATGATCATCGCCATCAGACCCGGCGGCAGGTGCCGAAGCGCCCGATAGAAGAACACGCTCGACAGCAACGTTGGCACCAGCGCGAACAGCAGCACCTTGGCGATCATCGACGCACCATGTGGCACGACGAGGCCACCGCCCAGCGCCAACGGCGTCATCGCCAACGTGGCCCCGAGCACTGTCCACGCGGCTGACACGACACCGTTGATATGTCCCGGGAGCAGCCGGCTGCTGACGATCATGAACGCCGCCATCAGGCACGCCTGCAGCAGCACCAGTGCCACACCCAATGCGCTCACATCGCCAACCCCGCCGAACAGCTCGGGCACGGTGAGCACGACGCCCACCATCACCACCGCAAGCGCTACCCATGTCTGCCCCGAGACGTGGTGACCCATCAGCGACATTGCCACGACCACCAACACGGGATACAGGTAGACGAGCACGATGTACATCGAGACGTCGAGGTACTGCAGCGACAAGAACCCGGTGTAGACCATCAATCCGAACATCACCCCGACGAACAGCGCGCGGCTCCATGGCACCGTGAACGGGTCGGGTCCGCCCCGCCCCCGCCAGATGAGCAACACCGGCCACACCATCGCCGAGGCCACACCGAAGCGCCAGAACAGCACGGACTCCGCACCGAACTTGCCGAGGAGATCCTTGCCGACGACCGAGGACAGCGAGTACGCCGTTGCCGTTGCAATCGCCCACAGCACACCGACCGTCGGGTTGCGCCCATCGGCTCCGCTGCTCACTCGCCCCATCACGCCAGCCGACCGTAGCCGCAGTGTGGTGCGCACCCAGCCAGTCGGCGCAGGGTCCGCAGGGTCTTCACGATGGCTTCGAGTGTCAGGCCGGCCCATGCGGCGATGTCGTTCTGGGTCAACGGGTACGGATCACGACCGTCGTCCCGCATCGTTCGCCGAACCGATCCATCATCTCGGCGAGGCGGCGACAGACCCGCCCCGTCGCATCGAGCGCCCCGCTCTCCACCTGTCGACGCGATGCACCTCGTAGGCGATCAGCGATCGAGCGGATCAGTTCGAGCATCGCCTCCGAGTCGTGTGAAACGAACTCCAGAAACGCTGCAGCGCGGATCACCAATTAATCCGCCCTGGTCGCGGCTATCGCGGTGGCACCGCGAGTCCGTGCGTCGAGTGCCGAGAGCTCGCCGACACGTCACCTGGCCCGAGCACGTCGAGGAGGATCTCACGGCCGTCGATCGTCAGATGCAACTTCACGAGACCGGAGCGGACGATGAACACACGATTGGAGTCATCACCCTCGAAGAACACGATCGAGTTCGCCGAGTACGTCCGATTGCGGGCAAGCGCGATCACACGGCGTAACCGAGTCAGGGAGCGGTCGACTGTTGCAGGACGATGACCTGCGTTCCGGACGCCGAAGTGGTGACGATGATCGCGAGCTTCGAGCCCGAGGCGACGAAGTTGATCCGCCCGCCTCCCTCCGCCACGATTGCCATGCCTGCCCCCGGCGCCCATCCCAGCGGCGGGAGCGCTTGCTGGTAGAACTCCAGTGCTGCCTGCGGTGAGGTCGCGGTGGTGTAGCCGAGGAAGCCGGGGTGCGCATCGATGTCCGTCGCGTCCGGCAGCAGCGGTGCGTCGACCATCGGGGGGCAATCGGCCGGCAGCGCGGCGGCGAACGGCGCGTCGATGTCCGTCAGCGCATAGTCGACGGTCAGCGTCCCTTCCACGCCTGCACCCAACGCGAAGAGGGTGCCCTCGCTGACCATCGTGGAGCGCATCAGGTGGCCGCCGGTGGTGGCGACCCACAGTTCACCGGTGATCGTTGCCGGGTCCAATGAACCCATCGCCCGCTCGTCGAACGTGTAGTGGTCGACGGGGACGCCGTCCACCACGTCGTTCCCGGCCGGGTCGGCGCCCATGACGCCGCTCAGCAGGAGTGCCGGCTCGGGGATCTCTTCGTCGCTGGTTCCCGAGTCGTCGGTTGCCTCTGCTGTCGCAGCTGCGCAGGCGCCATCGGGTCCCAGGGTGTACAGCCCGTCACCGAGCCGCGCCGAGAACACCGCCGGCGCACTCGCGTCGGGCGCCTGCACGGTGAGGAACCGCGCCCGCAGTCCGGCGTTCCTGTGCAGGACGCTGGTCTGCGAGAACTGAAACGGTTGGCCGTCTCTGGTCCCGTCGAACGTGATCGTGGTAGTTGCGGTGTAGCCGGCGAGCGCGTCCAGCGCGGTGGCAGGATCGGGCATGTCGAACGAACCCGGTCCGAACGCGATGGCACTGCCGGAGCCAGGCGTGGTGTCGGAGTCGGTCGTTGCGACCGCGTTCGACCCGGGCGTCACCTCCGAGCTCGCCGAGCCGGACGGGTCCGACGACGCGCAACCCGCGGCGAACATGCAGAACATGGCGGCGGTGACCGTCGCCGCGCGGTACGCGGAAGCACAGGTGCGCATCATTTCTCGTCCGTCACGACGAAGATCTCGTAGTCGGCCCAGCCTGCTTGGGACCGCCCGAGGAAGCCGAGCGTCTGGGTTGCCGACCAGTTCTTGACGGACGCTCCCGGGGCCATCTCGATTGTGATCGGGTCGGGAGTCGGAGTGACCGGTGCCGAACTCCCTGCTGACGGGCACGACGAGACGTTGTGGGCGGTCGAACTGGACCACGTGACCTTGATGCGCACAATGCCGGACTCGTCGATCTCGCCCGACAGGCTGGCGGTGCTCGGATCGATCGTCTGTGTGAAGGAGCACGGGCCGGAGACTCTCTTGTTGGTCCCCCAGGTCACCGCCGCGGTCGCCGAGGCGCCGGCTGCGAGCTCGTCGCCGCTGAAGCGCAACTCCGCGCCGAGGAAGATGGACGTCAGGGTCAGTTGGGATTCCGGGAAGTCCCAGGTGGATGCGACGAGCACCTTGTAGTGGCAGTTCACGACCCGCACCTCACGAGTGACCGGAGCGACGGTCAGCACTCCGGGCCAGTGGACCTCGCCCGCCACTTCGCTCATGTGGGCGATGTCGGCGTCGAACGTGATGGTTGTCAGCCCGGGCTTCTTGGCAGCGAAGGTGAACACGGCCTCCGGTGGCGATGATTGGTCCCAGCCGGTCACCTCAAGGGACTCCGCCGGGCCCAGCACGCCCGGGTCCGCAACCTTTGCTGTGACTCCCACCGAGTCCATTGCGTTCATCATCCCGCCCCATGGCAGCGGCTGGGAGATCTCCCGCTGCAGGCTCGCCGCGAGCTTCAGCTGCGAGCCTGCGCACACCCGGGCAGGCTTGCGGACGTGCAGGAAGTAGCTGATCTCTGCGACGGGCGGCGAGGAGTGGGCGGTCGTTGATCCGTACGGCACGACGAGACCGACGACGGCCGCCAGCACTGCCACTCGTATCGAGCGTGGCGTGGCGATGGTTCGCGTGGTGCAGGTCTTCCGTCTCATCGGCATTCCGTCCTCCATCGCCCCACGACTGTGCAAGAAGTATCTGCGCCACTGTTCGCAGGCGCAAGCCCAACGAGGCGAACCAATGAAATCCCTAGGTCGGGCTTCAGCCGACTCTCGTCGGCGGAGTCACCGTCACCGGCTGATCGGCTTGACCGAGTTTTCGCGTGGCATGCCCCAGCGATGATCGGGCTGTCCGATCTGTTCTTCCAAACACGCGACCGCGCGGTCAGTTGCGTGGAGCCAACGCGACTACGCGCGCGATCGCGTGAGAAGTCTGCCGGCTGAGTGATGTGGCTTGCTCTACGACCTGCTCAACGCCGGATCCCGATGGGCGAGATCCGCGCTACATCCGGCAGCGGCGGATCACATCTGGATGTCCACGTCGTACAGGTAGGCGTACGCGTCGTGGGCAGCGTTCGCCGTGATGGCGGGGCGAAGAATCTCGTCCCAGATACCGTGCACCGCGTCGCGGCAACGGGCCGGACGTGGTGTTCGACGAAGACTCCCACGCTCATACGCGACTCCGAACAGCAAGGCCTGTGTGGGCATCGCACGACACCAAACAGTACGGTGCGCCAGACGGCATGGCCTGCGTCAGCCTTCTGCACCTGAAAGCAGCAGACCCCTCCGGTCGAAGCGAGAGTCCCTTGCCGCTTTGTACCGCCGGGTCGGGGCGGCACGGACCGCGCCTTCCCGTCCCAACGCTGAACCGCACACAACCGGCGCATTGCAGCGCCCACTCACTTCGGTGAACGTCCACGAACACCCTTGGCGGAACGGGAGGGATT
>Ga0105047_10003033_pt1 | contig 29788 bp, 19 predicted proteins | sample MAT04_FD_78384 | JGI IMG/M metagenome (GOLD analysis project Ga0105047, IMG submission 78384) | Freshwater microbial communities from Lake Fryxell liftoff mats and glacier meltwater in Antarctica - MAT-04 (megahit assembly) | ecosystem: Environmental > Aquatic > Freshwater > Ice > Liftoff... | reverse complement strand
GTGGGCGTGCTCTTATTCAAGGTGCCGATCAACGGCAGCCTGGTCCTGCTCTTGGCGTTGACTGCGCTCTTTCTGATCACGACCCTGGGGATTGGCATCCTGATTTCTACGATCGCCAACACGCAGCAGGAGGCGATGCTGACCACCATGTTCACGATCTTGCCGTCGATCTTTCTTTCCGGTTTCTTTTTCCCACTGGCGGCGATGCCCGTGTGGCTGCAGGTGATCAGCTATGTGATCCCATTGCGCTATTTTCTGATCATCGCACGCGGGATCGTGATCAAGGGTGTAGGTGTGTCGGCGCTGTGGCCGGAGATTGTGGCGTTGTTGCTATTTGCCGTGGTCGTGATGGGCACGGCGATCAGCCGTTTTCACAAGAGCCTGGATTGAACGAAGGACGAGAGAACCATGCAGCCCAAGAAGATCATCCCGCCCTTGCTTGTGATCGCGCTGATCACGGCGGGCGGCTATTACTACTATCAACAGAAGGTCGTGGATGCGGGGTCGTTTGCCGTCTCGGGCACGGTGGAGGCGACCGAGATTCAGCTTGGTTCGATCCAGGGCGGGCGTGTCGATTCTGTGAATGTCAAAGAGGGCGATATGGTGGCGGAAGACGCGGTGGTGGCCGTCGTTCACCCTAGCACGCGCGGGACTGCCGGCCGCGAGATGATTCATTCACCCATTGCGGGGATCGTGCTCAACCGATCGATTGAACCCGGGGAGATTACCGCCGCTGGCACACCCCTGATCACCATCATCGATCCAGCCGATCTGAGGGTCACCGTCTACGTGCCAGAAGACCGCTACGGACTGATCAAGCTGGGCCAGACCTATCCAGTGACGGTGGATTCGTTCCCCAGCGAGGTCTTTACGGGGACGGTCACGCATATTGCCGGCCAGGCCGAGTTCACGCCGCGCAATGTGCAGACCACAGACAGCCGCAAAAATACCGTCTTTGCGATCAAGCTCGAACTGCCGCCGTCCGATGGCAAACTCAAACCCGGGATGCCGGCGGACGTGCATTTCCAGGTCGTGCCGTAGGCGGGAGGCGGAGCCCGCGGTTGTGGTGGGTAGAGGGGATCTACAATGGCTGACCTGTTGGTCGAGGCAACGGAACTGCACAAATCATTTGGGCCGACGCATGCGGTCGACGGGGTCAGTATCCAGGTGCCCGCCGGGGAAATCTATGGGGTGGTGGGGCCGGACGGAGCGGGCAAGACCACCTTGATGCGCCTGCTTTGCGGCGCGATGCATACCGACGTAGGCCGCGTGGTGTTAGCCGGGATCGACATGGCGCGCCAACCTGAGGAGGCGCGCGAGCAGATCGGCTATTTGGCGCAACGGTTTGCGCTCTATGAGGATCTGACCGTCCTGGAAAATTTGCAGTTTTTTGCCGAGGTGCGCGGGCTGCCGGCCAAGGAGTGGGCGTCGCGCAGCCGTGAAATCCTTGAGTTCGTCGGGTTGGCGCAATTCAGCAAGCGGCGCGCCGGACAGCTTTCCGGCGGTATGAAGCAGAAGCTTGGGTTGGCGCTGGCGCTGGTCAACCGGCCGCGTATTCTCCTACTGGACGAGCCGACGACCGGCGTCGACCCGGTCACGCGCCAGGATTTCTGGCGGCTGATCATTCCCTTGCTGTATACCAGCAACCTGGCCGTGGTGGTCAGCACGCCGTACATGGACGAGGCGATGCGCTGCACGCGCGTCGGCTTTATGCGCAGTGGCCGCCTGATTAGCGAAGGGACGCCGGCTGAACTGGGCGCGCAGATGGAGGGACGCATCGTCGAGTTGGCCGGCACGCCACGTACGCTGCTCGCCGACTTGGCCAGGGCTGACGTGGACGTGGAGCAGGTCCAGCGCTTTGGCAACCAGTTTCATCTACGTGTGCGCGCCGGCAGCGCCGAAGCCGTGGTGCTGCGGCTAGGCGCGCAGATCGCGGCTTCCGGTGGCAGTGTAGAGAGCCTGCGCCCGATTGAGACGCAACTCGAAGATGTGTTTATCGCGCTGTCGGAGGATTCGGTATGACCACGGCGATCCAGGCTGAAAACCTGACCCGCCGCTTTGGCGATTTTGTTGCCGTGGATCATCTCACGTTTGAGGTGCAGACCGGCCAGGTGATGGGCTACTTGGGACCGAACGGATCCGGCAAAACCACCACGATCCGCATGTTGCTGGGGTTGTTGCATCCGTCCGAGGGTTGGGCGCGCGTGTTGGACTACGATGTGGTCACCCAATCCGAACGCGTGCGGGCGCGCACTGGGTACATGTCGCAGAAATTTGCGCTCTACAACGAGCTGACTGCCTGGGAGAATCTGACCTTCTATGCGGGTGTGTACGGTGTGAAGGACCGCAAGCAAGTGCGCGAGGTGTTGGATAGTTTGGGCCTGACCCCGGTGCAAGATCGCCGGGTGCAGGATCTGTCGACGGGGTGGCGTCAACGCCTGGCATTGGCAACCGCGATTGTGCACCGGCCGGGCCTGCTCTTTTTGGATGAACCCACAAGCGGAGTGGACCCCGTGGCGCGCCGCGCGTTTTGGGACTTGATCTACGATCTCTCCTCACAGGGCATTACGGTGATGGTCTCTACACACTACATGGATGAGGCTGAGTATTGTGCGGTGGTCGGCATCATGCGCGCGGGCAAGTTACTGGCGTTGGACGAGCCGGCCAAGTTGAAACGGTCACTGCCAGGCCCGGTGTGGGAGGTGTACTCCAACCCGCCGGTGATGGCGATGGAGGCGCTGGAGGCGCTACCGGGCGTACTGCGTGTGGGTCTGGCCTCCGATCATCTGCGCGCCGTGGCGCTGCCGAACGTGTCGGCCGAACAGATCAGCCAAGGGCTGACCGCCGCTGGCGTCCAGGTGGCGGCGGTGAAGCCGGGAACGCCGACGATGGAAGATGTGTTCATGACGCTGTCGACCGCCGTCGAGTAGTGGCTCAGCGCAGCGCCGCGGTTGCGTCTAGCCGCATACGCAGGAAGTTCCGCTCGCTTTCATTGTGGCACCGCCGGATCGCCGCGGCGTAGGCAGGGGAGGCTTCTCCATACCGGCCGGCGCAACGCAGCAGGTCGGCGCGTGCGGCATAGAGTGGGAAGTAGCCGCGCAATGAATCCTCGTGAAAGAGCTGTTCCAGCATGGGCAGCGCCCGCCAGGGGCCATCCGCCATTAGGTTCGATCTGGTTGATCGATAGGGTACAGAACCCTGGTTTATCGCCTTCCAGCAGTACTTCCTCAAGGGAATCACCTTTGGGTCGGTGAAGGGGTAGGAGCCTCAGCCCTGCGGCAGGCCGCGGTAGGCGCTGGGGGAGACGCCGACCACTTTTTTGAAGAGGCGCGAAAAGTAGTAACAGTCGCCATAGCCCACGGCCTGGCTGATTTCCTTGACGGCCAGGTCGGTCACGGCGAGCAGCGCGCACGCCTGTTGCATCTTCAGGTAGATGAAATAGTCCAGCGGCGAATGGCCGGTTTGTTCCTTGAAAAGCCGCGAAAAGTGCGATTCGGAGAGGCCGGCGTGGCGCGCCATCTCGGCCAGCGTGACGGGGCGATCCAAGTTGTGGCGCAAGAACGCCAGCGATGACTCCATGCTGTGGAAGTGGCTGGTGCGTGTGCTGGGTGAGAATGCCGCATTGTTGAAGAACAGTTCGGCAAGCAGGCGGTGCAGGATCTTGGCGCAGTAGATCAGGCGGGGCAATACAAAGCCGCCAAGGAAGCCCTCGTAGGATTCGTGAAATAACTGACCGAGCACGGTGGCACACGCCGGGTCGACGGCCAACTTGTGTGTGTCGTCCGGTGGCAGCCGCGCGAAATAATCGCCTTCCAGACCGCTAAAGTGCACCCAATGGATCGACCAGGGGTCGGTCAACGAAGCGCCGTAGATGTGCGGCGTGTGTGCGGGCAGCACCAACGCTTCACTGCTATTCAGAAACAAGCGGCGGTCACTCAACTCATACCAGCCTGACCCTTCGACGCAAAAAATGAGAACATGCTCGGCAACACCCTCCGCACGCTCGCGGAAGTGGTATTCGGCGTGCGGGTACCAACCGATGTCAGTCGGCACCAACGAATTCAGCAGTGGATGACCGGCCACCCGCTCCAGAATGGGTCGCGGGATGACATACTGGATTTGGCCCCGGAAGCCGTCACGCAACCGAATCGCATAAGTTGGTTCGTTGGACATAGGTGCTCTCTCTGTCAAGCGGCGCCGCGTGCAAGACAAGTGTATAGTCCATCATATCATGACTTTCTCTATTGCCGACGCACGTGATGGCGTGTAACTTTGAAGGAAACAACGCGGTGGAGTTTGATTCGATTGGATCCCCATGCTTATGCCAGTTCAGCCAGATCAAGTGAGTGTGTGGGTCGAGCCAGTGGTGATCCCGACCTACGGCACCGGCCAGCCCGACAAGAATCCGATGTTCTTGGAAAAGCGCGTCTACCAGGGCAGCAGCGGCGTGGTCTATCCGCATGCTGTCGTCGAAAGCGTCGCCGACGAGAAGCACGACCAGACCTACACCGCCATCTGTCTCGAAAACTGCTATCTGCGGATCATGCTGCTGCCCGAACTGGGCGGCCGCGTGCAGATGGCGCTGGACAAGACCAACGGCTATCACTTTGTCTATTACAACCGGGTGATCAAGCCGGCGCTGGTGGGTCTGGCCGGGCCTTGGATTTCGGGCGGCATTGAGTTCAACTGGCCGCAGCACCATCGGCCCTCCACCTTTGAACCTGTGGATTGGCGAATCGAGCAACAGGCCGATGGCAGCGCCACCGTCTGGTTCAACGAGGTCGAGCGCATGTTCCGCACCAAGGGAATGGTGGGGTTTCGCCTGCACCCCGACCGCGCCTATCTGGAGATCGATGTCCAGTTGTACAACCGCACGCCTTTGCCCCAGACTTTCTTGTGGTGGGCAAATCCGGCGGTACACGTCAACGACGCGTATCAATCGGTCTTTCCGCCCGATGTCTACGCCGTGATGGACCATGGCAAGCGGGCAGTTTCCAGCTTCCCCATCGCCACGGGTGTCTATTACAAAATGGACTACGCCCCAGGTACCGATATCTCGCGCTACAAAAACATCCCGGTGCCGACGTCCTATATGGCCTATCATTCCGAATTCGACTTTTTGGGTTGCTATGACCACGGCCAACAGGCCGGCATGCTGCACGTCGCCAACCATCACACCGTGCCGGGCAAGAAACAGTGGACGTGGGGCAACAGCGATTTCGGCCAGGCATGGGACCGCCAACTCACCGACGACGACGGGCCCTATATCGAGTTGATGTGCGGCGCCTTTACCGACAACCAACCGGATTTTAGTTGGCTGCATCCGGGGGAGGAGAAGCGTTTTTCCCAGGTGTTCATGCCCTACAAGGGAATCGGAGCGGTCAAAAATGCCAACCGCGACGTGGCCGTCAATCTTGAGGTTGCCGATGGGATCGTTCAGATCGGCGTCTATTGCACCAGCCCGCGCACGGTCCACGTGCAACTGATGGGTGCAGACGTCGTCGTCTATGCCGGCGACCACGCCCTTTCCCCTGAGCGCACCCTCCAGTTGGAGCTTCCACAACCGGCCGGGCTGCGGCCGCAACAGATGACGCTGCGTGTTCTGGAGCAAGCGCGCGAACTGATCGCCTTTACGCCACTGCCGGAAGACCGTCCGGCGCCGCCTTCTCCCGCCACGGCTGCCAAGGCGCCAGCGGAGATCGGCACCAACGAGGAACTGTTCCTGAATGGGCTGCACCTGGAGCAGTATCGTCACGCCACCCACGAACCGGAGCCCTATTACCGGGAGGCGCTGCGGCGCGATCCCTTTGACAGCCGTTGCAACAACGCGCTGGGCTTGTTGCTCCTGCGCCGCGGCAAGTTCGTCGAGGCAGAGGGGATGTTCCGTCAAGCCGTGACCAGCCTGACGCGGCGCAACCCAAACCCGTATGACGGCGAACCCGCCTACAACCTGGGCCTTGCGCTGTTTTTCCAGGGGCGCTATGCGCAGGCCAAAGACGCGTTCTACAAGTCGGTGTGGAACGCGGCATGGCAAGACGCCGGCTATTTTCAACTGGCGCGTGTTGCCAGTCACCAGGGTCGCGCTGAAGAAGCCCTGGACCTGCTGGATGCCGCGCTGAATCGGAACTGGCGTCATCACGGTGCGCGCCATTTGCAGGTAGCGCTGCTGCGTCGTCTGGATCGGCCGGCGGCGGCCAATGCGGCGGCAGATGCAAGTCTGGCGCTGGATGGCATGAACTACGGCATCCACTACGAACGCTTCTTGCTCACAGGTGACGCGACCTACCGCACACTCATGCAGGACAACGGGTATACCTACACCGAGATTGCGCTCGACTACGCCCATGCCGGGTTGTGGGCAGAAGCAGATGACCTACTGGGCCAACTCCCGACCGCCGATCCGCTGGTGTTGTACTATCAAGGGTGGATTCGCCGGCAGGCCGGCGATGAAGCCGGCGCCGATCAGGCGTTTGCACGCGCGGCCGCGGCTGCGCCAGACTACTGCTTCCCCAACACAGTCGAATGCGTACTGGCGCTGCAAGCGGCGATAGATCGCAACCCAGCCGATGCGCGGGCGCCGTACTACCTGGGTTGTTTCTGGTACGCTCACCGGCGGTATACCGAAGCCATCAACTGCTGGGAACGTGCCGCTGGCTTGGACCCGACATTCCCAACCGTGCACCGTAATCTCGGCCTCGCCTATATGAACAAGCGCCACGAGCCGGCGCTTGCGCGCGCCGCCTACGAGCAGGCGTTTGCCCTTGACCCGACCGACGCCCGTGTCTTCTTTGAACTTGACCAGTTATACAAAAAAGTGGGGATGCCGCCGGCCGAGCGCCTGGCGCGCCTGCTCGATCAGCCTGATCTTGTGGATCGCCGTGATGATCTGACGATCGAGATGGTGATGCTTCTGAATCTTGCGGGGCGCCACGGCGAAGCGTTGGAGTGCCTGCTCGGTCGCACGTTTCACCCGTGGGAGGGCGGCGAAGGGAAGGTCACCGGCCAGTATGTGGCTGCGCTGGTGGAACTGGCCAAGCAGTGTCTGTCTGCCGGGGACGCATCGGTTGCCGTCGATTACCTGGAACGAGCGCGCATCTTCCCGCACAACTTGGGGGAGGGCAAGCTTTATGGGGCGCAGGAGAATCACATTCTGTACTATCTCGGCTGCGCCTATGCCCAGGTGGGCGATGCCGAACGCAGCCGCGCTTTCTTCCGTGCCGCGGCGACTGGATTGTCCGAACCCAGCGCGGCGATGTTCTACAACGATCAGCCGCCGGACCTGATCTTTTACCAGGCCCTGGCGCAAGCCAAGCTCGGTAACCAGGGCGCCGCGGCGGAGATCTGCCGCGCGCTGGTGGACTATGGCCGCCGCCACCTGGACGACGAGGTCACGATGGACTACTTTGCGGTTTCGCTGCCGGATTTCCTAGTCTTTGACGAGGATCTCAACCATCGCAACCGGATTCACTGTCTCTACATGTCCGCGCTCGGGCACTTGGGCTTGGGCGAAGCTATTGCCGCGCACGCTGCCTTTGCCGATGTTCTGCGTGCCGATCCCGCACATCTGGGCGCGACTGTGCACCGGGGTGAGCGGGTGAGCGGGTTGTCCGATTCGACAGGGAAGGACTGATCGTCCCTACACGTACCGCGTCGTTGTCCCTCAAGGGCGCTTCTCCCGCTACGCGGCGTTTTTCCCGGTTTGATCAAAACCCGTCCCTCGTGTACAATTTCACATGCTAAGTTTTAGCGCCCAGCGTGGGGCGGTTTGCGGTCTGACGACCTTGCAGCCGCCTCTTTTTTTACGATCAAATCATCCGATACCTAGATGGCCCCTAGCAGAGGATGTCCAATATCGAAAATGATCATCGCCCCAATGACGTGGCGTGTCACCGGATACGTTGCGTGTGAGGAGGAGATGACCATGACTATTGAACCTGACCAGCCAAGCTGTCAACCTGTCGGCCCGCCGCCCAAACAGGGCTTGTACGACCCCCGCTTTGAAAAAGACGCCTGCGGCGTTGGCTTTGTCGTGAACATCAAGGGCGAGAAGTCTCACCAGATCGTGCGCCAGGCCATGACTGTACTGGTCAACCTGAACCACCGTGGCGCCTGCGGCTGCGAGGCCAATACGGGCGATGGCGCCGGCATCAATCTCCAGATGCCGGATAAGTTTTTCCGCCGCGTGGCTGCCGAATGCGGGTGTGCCTTGCCGCCCGTGGGCGAGTATGGTGCGGGGGTGGTCTTCCTGCCCAAGGATGCGACGCTGCGCCGTGTCTTTGAGGACCGCCTGGAACAGATCGTGGCCGAGGAAGGGCAGACGGTGCTCGGCTGGCGCACGGTGCCGACCGATAACGCATCACTGGGCGATTCCGCCAAGGCCGGCGAACCGTGTGTGCGCCAGATTTTTATCGGGCGCAACGAAGCGGCGTTGCTCGGCAGCGATGCATTGGCCTTTGAGCGCAAGCTCTATGTGATCCGCAAGCGCGCCGAGAAGACCATCCGCTATAACGGCTATGCCGACGGCGGCAAGTTCTACATCCCCAGCCTCTCCAGCCGCACGGTCGTCTACAAGGGGATGCTGCTGGCCGAACAGGTGGATGCCTATTATCCTGACCTGCTCGACCCCGATATGGAGGCCGCGATTGCGGTGGTCCATTCGCGCTTCAGCACAAACACCTTCCCGAGCTGGGAGCGCGCGCACCCCTATCGCTATCTGATCCACAACGGCGAAATCAATACGATCCGTGGCAACGTCAACTGGATGTATGCCCGCCAGTCCCTGCTCAAATCAGAACTCTTTGGGCCGGACCTGGACAAATTCAAGCAGCAAATCATCGACCCCGACGGCAGCGACAGCGCGCAGTTCGACAACGCGTTGGAATTCCTGCACCTGGCTGGGCGCCCGCTGCACCATGTGGCGATGATGATGATCCCGGAGCCGTGGAGCAATCACGAGAGCATGTCGCCGGAAAAACACGCCTTTTACGAATATCACTCGACGCTGATGGAGCCGTGGGACGGCCCGGCCTCGATCGTCTTCACCGATGGCACTGTGGTCGGCGCCGTGTTGGACCGCAACGGTCTGCGCCCGTCGCGCTACTATGTGACCAAGGACGGCATTGTCGTCATGGCGTCCGAGGTCGGTGTGCTGGGCGAGGAGATCGCACCGGAAAATGTCGCCTTCAAGTCGCGCCTGCAGCCGGGGCGTATGTTCCTGGTCGACACGGCCCAGGGTCGCATCATTGCCGACGACGAGATCAAAGCGACGATGGCAAAGGCGCATCCCTACCAGGAGTGGCTGAACAAGAACCTGGTGGAGCTCGACAACGTGCGTACGCCGCCCGATCTGTATGAGGCGGACGACCATGCCAGCGTGCTGCAGCGCCAGCAAGCCTTTGGCTACACCTACGAAACGCTGCGTCTCCTCATGACGCCGATGGCGAAAAACGGCGTCGAAGGACTGGGCAGCATGGGCGACGACACGCCGATCGCAGCGCTCTCCGACCAGTCGCAGTTGCTCTACGCCTATTTCCGCCAGTTGTTTGCCCAGGTGACCAATCCGCCCCTGGATGCGATTCGGGAAGAACTGGTCACCGCCACCGACGTGATGATGGGCACCGAGGGCAACTTGCTCGAAACGGTGCCGGAAAACTGCCGCCAGATTCGCTTGAAGAACCCGATTCTCACCAACGAGCAACTGGCCAAGATTGCCCACATCCGCGAGCGTCATTTCAAAGCGCAGAAGCTTTCCCTGCTTTTCCCGATCAAGGAGGGCTGGCCGGGGATGGAGCGCGCGCTGGACCATCTCTTTGCCCTGGCCGATGAAGCCATCGAGCAGGGCGTGAACATCTTTGTGCTCACGGACCGCGGCGTCAGCCATGAGATGGCGCCGATTCCCGCCCTGTTGGCTACCGCCGGCTTGCATCATCATCTGATCCGTCGCAAGACGCGCACGCAATGCGCGATCGTGGTCGAATCCGGCGAGCCGCGCGAAGTCCATCACTTTGCGCTGCTGATCGGCTACGGCGCCACCGCCGTCAACCCCTACATGGCCTACGAAACGCTCTACGACATGATCGCGTTGGGGTTGGTCACCGATACGGTCTACGAGAAGGCCAAGTACCAATACATCAAGGCCTGCCTCAAGGGCATCGTCAAAGTCTGCTCCAAGATGGGCATCAGCACGTTGCAGAGCTATTGCGGCGCGCAGATCTTCGAGGCCCTAGGCCTCAGCCAGAAGCTGGTGGACAAGTATTTCACCTGGACGCCCACCCGCATCGAGGGCATCGGCCTGGAGCAGATCTACGACGAAGTCAAGATGCGCCACCAGCGCGCCTTCCCCGACCGCGAGGAAGCGCCGGAGGTGTTGACGACAGGCGGCGCTTACCAGTGGCGTGCCGACGGCGAGCGCCATCTCTTCAACCCGCAGACGATCCATAAGCTGCAATACGCCGTGCGCATGCGGGATGGCGAGGTATGGAGCAAAGGCTACAAGATTTTCAAAGAGTACTCCAGCCTGGTGAACGACCAGGAACGCGCCTTCTGCACCCTGCGCGCGCTGCTGGACTTCAAATTTCCCGCCGAACCGATTCCGTTGGCTGAGGTCGAGCCGGCCAGTGAGATTGTCAAGCGCTTCAAGACCGGCGCCATGAGCTACGGATCGATCAGTCAGGAAGCGCATGAGACGATGGCGATCGCCATGAATCGCATCGGCGGCAAGAGCAACACCGGCGAAGGGGGCGAAGACCCCGAACGCTTCGTGTGGACGAACGAACGCGGCGATTCCAAGAACAGCGCGATCAAGCAGGTGGCGTCCGGCCGCTTTGGCGTCACCAGCCACTACCTGGTCAATGCCAGGGAATTGCAGATCAAGATGGCGCAGGGCGCCAAGCCAGGCGAGGGCGGCCAGTTGCCCGGCGCCAAGGTCTATCCGTGGATCGCCAAAGTGCGTTTCTCGACGCCGGGTGTCGGGTTGATTTCGCCGCCCCCGCATCATGATATCTATTCGATCGAGGATCTGGCCGAGTTGATCCACGATTTGAAGAATGCCAACAAGGATGCGCGCATCAACGTCAAGCTGGTGTCGGAGGTGGGGGTGGGCACGATTGCCGCCGGTGTTGCCAAAGGCCATGCCGACGTCATCCTGATCTCTGGGCATGATGGCGGCACCGGCGCCTCGCCGCAGTCGAGCATCAAACATGCCGGGCTGCCCTGGGAATTGGGGGTGGCTGAGACCCACCAGACGCTGGTGCTCAACAACCTGCGCAATCGGGTGGCATTGGAAACCGACGGCCAGTTGAAAACGGGTCGCGACGTGGCGATTGCCGCGCTGTTGGGTGCCGAAGAGTTCGGCTTTGCCACCACGCCGTTGGTGAGCATGGGCTGTGTCATGATGCGCGTCTGCCACCTGGACACCTGCCCGGTGGGCGTGGCCACGCAGAACCCGGAGTTGCGCAAGCGCTTCGCCGGCAAGCCCGAGGACGTGATCAACTTCATGTTCTTCATTGCCGAAGAACTGCGCGAATATATGGCCAAGCTGGGTTTCCGGACGATCAACGAAATGGTGGGCCATGTGGAGAAATTGGAGCCACGCCAGGCCATCGACCACTGGAAGGCCAGCGGTATTGACCTGTCTGCGCTGTTGTGGGAGCCGCCCGTGGGCGCCGATGTGGGCCGCTATTGCCAGATCGCGCAAGACCACGGTCTGGAGAACGCGCTCGACGTGACGACCCTGCTCGACCTGGCGCAGCCGGCATTGGCGCATGGCGAAAAAGTGAAGGCCACGCTCAAGATTCGCAACGTCAACCGGGTAGTCGGCACCATGGTGGGCAGCGAGGTCACCCGGCGTTATGGTCTCGCCGGGTTGCCGGAAGACACGATACATTTCCATTTCCAGGGTTCGGCGGGCCAGAGCTTTGGCGCCTTCATCCCGGCGGGCATGACGCAAGAGCTCGAGGGCGACGGCAATGACTACTTTGGCAAGGGGCTTTCCGGCGGCAAGCTGATCGTTTATCCTTCGCATAGCAGCACGTTCCGTGCCGAAGAAAACATCATCATCGGCAATGTGGCGTTGTACGGCGCCACCAGCGGCGAAGCCTATATTCGCGGCGTGGCGGGCGAGCGGTTTGCCGTGCGCAATTCAGGCGCACGCGCCGTCGTCGAAGGCATCGGCGACCATGGGTGCGAGTACATGACCGGTGGCCGGGTCGTGGTGTTGGGCCAGACCGGCCGCAACTTCGCCGCCGGCATGTCAGGCGGCATCGCCTACGTGATCGACTGGGAGGGGGACTTCGCCAAGCGCGTCAATCCCGAAATGGTAGGTCTCGAAGCCCTGTCTGATGCTGGCGAAATTGCCGAGGTGAAAGCGTTGATTCAGCAGCACGCCGACTACACCGACAGTGAACTGGCCTGGCGCGTGCTGATCCGGTGGGAGGAATTGCTGCCCCAATTTGTCAAGGTGATGCCCAACGACTACAAGCGCGTGCTGGAAGCGTTCTCCCGTGTGCAAGCGCAGGGCCTGAGTGGCGACGAAGCCGTGATGGCGGCTTTCGACAGTAACAAGCGCGCCGTTGCGCGTGTCGGTGGAAACTAGAAGGATTACGCGACTATGGCTTTTCAACCCAATTTCCAACATATGTTGGACGTGCTGGCCAACCGCCGTCCGGCGCGCCTGCCCGTATACGAGCACATCATCAGCCCCAAGATCATGGAGCAGGTGTTGGGAGTGGAGTTCGCCGCATTGGAGGATGGGAATGCGGACGACCTGAACCAGTTCTTCACCCACTATGACCGTTTCTGGCAGGAGATGACCTATGACACGGTCTCCTACGAAGTTTGCATCACCGGAATCCTGCCTGGGCATGGCGCGATCATGGGCGGCGCGGGTCCAATCCAGACCCGCGCCGATTTTGACCGCTACCCGTGGGACGAACTGGCGGGGCGCTACTGGGCCGATGCGGACAAGAAGTTCCAGGCGCTTGCCGCCCACATGCCTGGGGGTATGCGGGCGCTAGGCGGGGTGGGCAATGGTGTCTTTGAGATCAGCGAGGATCTGGTCGGCTTCCAATATCTGCCCTTCATCATGGTAGATGACCCCGACCTGTTTGCGGAGATCTACCGTAAAATCGGCGATCTCATGGTCGAGATCTGGACGGTCTTCTTACAACGCTACCGTGACACCTTTGCGATCTGTCGCTTCGGCGACGATCTGGGTTTCAAGACCAGCACGCTGGTGTCGCCGGCTTTGATTCGCCAGCATGTGTTGCCGCAGTACAAACGTGTGATCGACCTGATCAAAGGAGCGGGGAAGCCATTTCTGTGGCACTCCTGCGGCAAGATCTTTGCCGTGATGGACGATGTGATCGACCTCGGCATCGACGCCAAGCATTCCAACGAAGATGTCATTGCGCCCTACGACGAGTGGATCGCACGCTACGGCGATCGGATTGGGCTGATTGGCGGGATCGATGTCGACTTACTTTGCCGGCACGAACCTGCAGCAATCGTCGAGGAGGTCTTTGCCAAAGGCCGGCGTTTCCGTGCGGCGGCACAGGGCTATGCCCTGGGTTCCGGCAACTCGATTCCGGAATACGTGCCGGTGGCAGGCTATTTGGCCATGCTCGAAGGGGCGCGCCGGATCCGCGCGGCTGAACAAACATAAGGCTGTCCCTACCGGGAACAGACTCATCATAAAGTCTTAGGAGAAGTTGAAGTATGGGAAAGCCTACTGGGTTTTTGGAATTTGCACGCGAAACCGCGGCCGAGCGCAACCCACGCGAACGGGTTGGCGATTGGGATGAGTTTCACCTGCATCTGGCCGACGAGACGCTGCGCACGCAAGGCGCCCGTTGCATGGATTGCGGGATCCCCTTCTGCCACACCGGGCAGTTGATCAACGGCATGGCGGCCGGCTGTCCCGTGAACAACCTGATTCCCGAGTGGAACGACCTGATCTATCGCGGCATGTGGCGTGAGGCGCTCAACCGTCTGCACCTCACCAACAACTTCCCGGAGTTCACCGGGCGCGTCTGTCCCGCGCCGTGTGAGGGTTCGTGCACGCTGGGTATCGGCGATCCCCCGGTCACGATCAAAAGCATCGAACTGGCCATTGTCGAGCGGGGCTTTGAAGAGGGCTGGATCATACCCGAGCCGCCCCCCGTGCGCACGGGGCGCAAGGTGGCCGTGATCGGCTCTGGACCGGCAGGGCTGGCTTGCGCCGCGCAGTTGAACAAGGCCGGGCACTGGGTCACGGTCTTTGAGCGGGCCGATCGCATTGGTGGGCTGCTGATGTATGGCATCCCCAACATGAAGTTGGACAAGGAACTGGTCGTCCAGCGCCGGGTTGATTTGCTCGAAGCCGAAGGCGTGCGTTTCTTCACCAACTGCGAAGTGGGCGCCAACTATCCGGCCAATAAAGTGCGCGATGAATTTGATGCCATCGTGCTGTGCGGCGGCGCCACCAAGCCGAACGACTTGCCGGCGCCCGGGCGCGACCTCAAGGGCATCTATTTTGCCATGGATTTCTTGCGTGGCAACACGAAGCATTTGCTTGACCATCGTGCGGGACGCAACGGCTATGACCCGCTGATCTCCGCCACCGGAAAAGATGTGATCGTGATCGGCGGTGGAGACACTGGCACGGATTGCGTGGGCACCTCGCTGCGCCACCATTGCCGCACGCTGGCACAGTTCGAAATCGTTCCCCGCCCGCCGGACGCACGCACGGTCGACAATCCTTGGCCGCAATGGCCGCGCGTCTACAAGATGGATTATGGGCAAACCGAAGCGGAGGCCCGCTTTGGCGCCGACCCACGTACCTATCAGATCTCCACGACGAAATTCGTCGGAGACGAGAACGGCAACGTGAAGGAACTGCACACTGTCAAGGTCACCATGAAGTTCGCTGAGGGCCGTATGAGCTTTGAGCCGATTCCTGGCAGCGAGGAAGTGTGGCCGGCGCAACTCGTGTTGCTTGCCATGGGTTTCCGCGGGCCGGAGGATCAACTGGTGACCCAACTCGGCGTGGAGCGGGACGCGCGCAGCAACGTCAAGGCGGAGCATGGTAAGTTCCACACCAGTGTGCCCGGCATCTTCGCCGCCGGCGACATGCGTCGCGGGCAGAGCCTGGTGGTGTGGGCGATCAACGAGGGCCGCGGCGCCGCGCATGAGGCCGATCGCTGGCTGATGGGCGAAACCAGTCTTGCTTAAAGAATGTGGGGCATGAAGATTCGCCCACCGCCTCTTCACACCCCACATCCCTCAGATCAGCAGGCTCCCCAAGTCGACGACAATGGCTTCGGGGGCGCGCACGGGGCGGAGCGTTGCCACAGCCTCTACAAAGCGTGGTGCGTCAAACTGCGCGAGGACCGCCCGGCGGCGCAGGTTAACCGGCAGCAGATGGTGGTAGGCGCCCAAGGTCAACATGGCTTCATATTGGCGATAGTTGTCGTGCAGATAGCGCGTCACCTTTTCCACCGGCAAAGCCGGGATGGCGCGTGGTTCGTCCTTGACCAACACGCACAGTCCCGGCTGCGCAGTCACCTCCACCGGCAGCGTGTAGCGCAGCAAGTCCAGCAGGGCCTGCCCATAGACGTCACCGCACCAATGAAACAATAGCCACCCATCGTCCGTTTGTACGAAGGGCGCCGTGCCCTTGGCCAGGCCAAACTGGGCGGGAATCTGGCGCGCCAGGTCGTAGCTTAAGAGTTGCCGGGCCGAGAGATAGCGCAGTTGTGCGCCGGCATCGCTGCCGTGATAGGCCGACACCCATAGCGCCTCGCCGTCAAACCATTCCACATTGAGCGGACGGCCCTCCAACGTCAGCACCTCGCGGTTGAGCCACTGGCGATCCACGCTTGCCACCACGCGTTGGCTCTGTTGGTCACGAATTTTGACTTGACCGGCGCCGCTCTGGATATTGCTGTAGAGGCTGAGCGGGTTGTGCTCGGCGGCTTGCATGTCTACGAGCCGGTTTAGCCGCCGGCCGGCGCGCCATTCGCCGGCGCGGGCGCTCGTGAGATAGTCCAGCCCTTGCAGGTGGCCCAGGATCGTCCGTAGGTCGTCGGCCGGCAGCATCTCCGCAAATAATTCGCTCAAGGGGTTCAGCCGCACCGCAGCCGTCGGGCTCTGTTTGAGCAGGCTGAAGATCTGTTGGATCGCAATTGACGGCCGAAACGCTGCGGCGACCGTGTCTACGCTGTCCACCTCTGCGTGTACTTGTCCCGTTTCTTGTCCCGTAGGGACACCTGACTTCAGGCATTGAAAGAGTACCTGCTCCAGCGGTGTGCGGTAGAAGCAGGCCGCACGCACCGTTGATTGGCGCCGATTGGCGCGGCCCAGGCGCTGTACGTAGGCCGCCGCACTGCCGGGCGCGCCAATCAGCAGGACCACATCGATGTTACCGATGTCGATCCCCAGTTCTAGCGTGCTGCTGGCAAAGCAGATGGCGGCTTCGGCCTGGGAAAACTGCTGCTCGATCTCATGCCGGCGTTCGCGTTCGAGATTGGAGTAGTGCACATAGACGGCCGCGCCAAAGGGCGAACCGGCTGTGTGCAGTGCCGTGGCATAGGCTTCCACCTCGGCGCGCGTGTTGCAGAAAGCGAGCGCTTTGCGCCAGCCGCGTGCGCGAAAGGTCTGGAGATACTCCAGCAGCGCCGCCGGCGAGTCCGCCTGCAACGCGATGGCTTCGGTTGCCAACGTGCGACCGCCGGCCACAGGGACGATGGGATGCACGATGCTGGAGGCAGGGAAGTAGCGTGCTGCGGCTTCGGCGGGATGTGCCAGCGTCGCCGACAAGGCCACGTACTGTACCAGTGCGTTCGCGGCGTCGCCTTGCTGATGGGCATGCGTACGTACCTGGCGCAGCCGGTTCAGCAGCACACGCAGTTGGTCGCCGCGTACCGTTGTGTCAAAGACGTGCAATTCATCGAGAATGACGGCACGCACGCCGAGGAGGGCGCGCGCCTGTGCGGCGAGGAGCGCGTCCAGGGATTCCGGCGTGGTGAAGAGCAGGTCAGGCGGACGCTTTGGGTTGAAGGTGTCGACGTCATGGGTCTTGACGGCCGCCGTCACGCGCAAGCGTTCCAGCGGTGTGTCTAGACGATTCGCCAGGTCGGCGATCAGGGCGCGTGTCGGCAGCAGATAGAGAATGGCCAGTTGTGGGGCAGTACGCGCGGGTGGGAGATGGCGCTCGATCAGCGGGGCGAGGGCCGCTTCGGTTTTGCCGCTGGCCGTCGGCGCGCACAGCATGACATTGTGGCCTTCCAGGAGCAGTGGGATGGCGGCAAGCTGCGTCGAGGTGAAGTTGCCGTGGCGCCCGAAGAAGGCGTCCCAGGTGCGCGGTAGGTTGTATTTGAGTGCTTGGGCGTTCACGGGATCACACACGCATTGACGGGGCCGGCGGCGATATCATAGACGATGACCACCCAGTCGTCGAACCACGTTTCTTGGATGCCGAAGGGACAAAGCGGGTCCTCTGGATTGCTCGATCGCGGGCCAAAGTAGTTCGTCCGGTATTTCAATTCAACCAGCGACGCGTAATGGTTGCGCGCCAGCACCTCATTCATATACTCGCGCGGGAAGGTCGGATCGACGGTGGCAATCTGCGCTTTGCGGTGGGTGCGTGCCATCGAGTGCTCGAAAAATTCAAAGGGAAAATAATCGACATCTAGATCCCACAGATTCTTGCCGGCGAGCGTAGCCGCGCGCCAGCGTACGGCCATCAAACCAACCTGGTCGCTGAAGTCGCCGATAAAGAGGACTGGGCGATTGAGGTCGACCTGCTCCAGCGCGAAATCCTGCGCCTGGCTAAAGGCGGGTGCGCCCTCGAAGACCACGGTCAGATCGGCTGGCAAGGCCAGGGCCGGCTTGATCGCGCTGACGGCAACCGTCGCAAAAAGGATGAGTACGGCGAATAGAACCTTGTTGTCGCCGTGTGCCGACCGGCGCAGCCAGCGCAACACCTCGACCAGGCCGAGTCCGGCCAACATCCAGGCTGCCGGCGTCACCGGCAACAGGTGCCGGGGTTCCTGCACGCGGGCGATGGTCAGGCTGATCAGTGCTGCCGCGATGGTCCAAACTGCGACGCGCACGGCCAGCTTGCCCCATTGGCGCGCCGCGCCGATGATCGCCAAAAGCGTTGTGATCATGGCAACCAGCAAGCTGGCGGCGTACTGGCTGAACCAGGCAGTGGGAAAATAGAGCAGGTTCTCGGCGGCAAGGAGGGGAGCAGCACGCCCGTGATCCGTGAGAAAGAGCAACACCGTGGCGCGGTCGGTCACCAGCAACCACAGCCCGAACCCGGACACGGCGATCGCGCTCACCGCCGTGACTTCGATCCAGGCGCGGCGGCTGGCTTGCCATGGCCACTGCGCCGTGACCAGAGCCGCCAGGATCGCCGGCACGTAAAAAAGGCCGAAGGAGTATTTGGTCAAGCCGAGCAAAATGGCGATCAAAGCGGCCGCCACGAGTCCGATCCAGCGGCCGCGGCGCTGCTGAGTTCGCTCGGCGCCATCGACGACGAGGAGGAGCCCAATGCCCAAGAAGGCACCCGTCATTTCCTGCATGACCAGAACCGCATTGGTGAGAAATGCCTTGTTAGTGATGGCCAGCGCCACCGCAAAAGTGGCGCCCGCCAGGGACAGCCAGCGCGTGGCGGGAGGGGGTCCTGCGTCACGGCGCGCCAGGCGAAACGTGATCCAGGCCAGTCCCAGCAGGGTCAACACCAAGGTAGCCACGGTGGGCAACCGGCTCGTGCTGAGGCTTGGGCCTGCCAAAAGATAGCCGGCGGCCACGAAAAATGAATGCACGGGCGGGTAAAAAGACTGATCCGTCACCGCACGCAGCAACTCGCCGGGCGCCAGGTTGGTCAGCGCATGATAGATCTGCCAGCCGTCGGCGGCGTGGTTCGCTTCATCGGTATCAAAGGGTATGGCCGAGTTGGTGACCGTGTAGAGCAGGAAGATCACCGCCGCCGCTGCCGCCAGCGTGACGAGTGTGGCGGCGGCGGCGATCGCGATGCGAACAGGGGCGGATGGCTGATCGGGCATAGGGGCCTTGCTGTGCAGGGCGTCGCCGCTCAAAGCTTCAGACCGCGCTGCAATTCGGCCAGCACGTCTGCCGGCGCGTACTCCGGATAGAGGAACAGCAGGTCGCAGACCGTCACAGCGGTTCGAATTAGTTCGCGCAGGTTGATCCGATGCTGGGCCAGCGCGCGCGAGAGCAGACCGGGCGCCGTCATGCTCACTTCATCATAGCGCGGGCGCGCCGGCGTATAGGCGTAGGCTAGGGCGTGGTAGCGCAGCAAGGTTTGGAAAAACTCGCGGATGTCCTTTTCGATAAAGCGGTCGTCCAGGCGGACGAGATGGGAGGGTGCCAGCCAAGTTCCCACCGGCATGCGGTCGGCGCTTTCGGTCAGGGCAAAGAGGAAAAAAAGGTGCGGTTCCGAAGTAAAGCTCACATCATAGTCGGCGCGCGTATTCTCCGGGATGTCGCGAGCGTTGATGCGCCCGTTGTTCAGGCCGAGTGCACTCACGATCAGGGCCCGGAAAAACGCATCGGCGCGATCCCGCTGTGTGCCGCGCAACAGGGAATAGTGCTCCGATTCGTCGATCAGAATCACGATCCCGCTGTAGCCGAGCAAGGTTGCCAGCAGGCTGACCCCTGTGAGCAGATAACTGTATTGCCGGGCGTTTTCGCCGGTGATGTACAACTTGGGCGGCTTCTTGAGACAGCTTTTCATCTCGGCTTGCGGTTTGGCCTGGCCGCTCAACCACCGCACGATCTCTTCAAAGGCCGATTCACTGGGGCAGTCTTGCAGCGCCAACAGCGCCGCCGACAGCGGGCACTCTTTGGCGTTGCGCGGGGATAAGCGCGTGAAGGCAGCGATGCTGGCCGGATTGGCCAGCGCCTTGCGCACGAGGGGGCGTAGTCCGCGTTCTTGGGTGTCGGGATAGCGCAGCCCGCCGATCAACGACTCGTAAATCTTATGCGCTTTGCCGGGAGGCACTTCGACCAGGTCGAGGCTGGCGCTCGCCACGACAAAGCCCTCACGCAGGCCGCGCCGCGCCGCCAGTTCGACAAAGTGGCTCTTGCCAAAGCCATAGTCGCCGATGACCGCAAGCACGTCGCCACTGCGTTCCCGGCTGCGATCCAACGCCCGATCCAGCGTGACGCGTTCTGCCTCCAGACCAATCGTGAGCGTTTCGGCGTCTTGCACCGGCACAATGCCGACGCGCAGCGCCTCCAGGGTCTGACGTGCGCGAAATTGGTCGGTTTCGAGCACGGCTTTTGGGGGGCGCGCCGGCAGCAGAATCGAAGCCGGTGGCACACTCGCCAGCGATTCCGCACTGAACTCCCGGGCGGGCAGCCGAAAGCGCCGGCCGGAGTCAAACAGAACTTCCCACTCATACCCCCCCATGTGGGTCTTGAGCAAAGTTCCGGCGCCGAAATGTGGATGATGGACAATTTGTGCTTCCACGATGCCCTAGACTTCTTCGCGTTGTTGTGATGGATCGCTTTAGTATGGACTCTGCTGTTGGTCGGCCAGCAGGTTGAGTGCGTCGCTCTGGCCTTTGATGAGCGCGCCGGCGTATTCCAGCGTGATCGCGCTTTCGCCGTCTTCTTTCTGGCGGTACCACTCCGTGACCAGCGCCTTGACAAAGAGACGGCGGTGGCTGATGGCAAGGTAGGAGGCGCGTGCGGCTTCGGACAGCATCAGGATGTTGGCGGTCTGCACCTCGCGGTCAAGTTTGGTCTCAAACGCCAGTTCGAAGATCGGCAACAGCCGATAGCCGATTTGCTCCAACAGTTGGTCGTCGGGAATATCGAGATGTTCCAGATTGATCTGCGGGCTAAAGGGATTGCTGCGCGAGAAATAGTTGGCCGCCTGGATGCGCTGTTGCAGGGCTGGGTACTTGGGGACCACTGTATTTAGGAAATCCGGTGGGACGGCGTACATAAAGAGTGCGCCGGGCAGGTCTTCACGGCAGCGGTCGATGACCTCACGCAGGTTGTCGGTGGCGGTTTTTTCCGCTTTGCCGCCGATGCTCAACATGCGGTCGCCTTCATCGAAAAGCAGCGCCAGACCGGTATAGCCCAAGGCGCGCACGGTCTGGCAGAGCGAACGCAGCATTTTGAACGCGTTATTCTTGTTGATCTTTTCGGTCACCCCAATCGACCGCAGGTCGCGCATGTCTTCGGGGCTGACTTCATCGCCATGCAACCAGCGTTCGAGCGATTCCTGGCGGCGCTCCTGGCCGCGCAGCAGCGCGTTCAGATAGCCCTGGATTGCCTTGTGAAAGCTGAGGCTGTCCACGGGCGTCGTTGCCAAGGTCTGCAACAGGCCGCGCACGTCGGGAATCTCCTGCGCGCCTTCGTCCTCCAAGTCCAGCCCATGCGCATAGACAATCCGGCGCAGCGTGCCCTCCAGAAAGCGCGCCAGCCCATGCTCGTCTTCACTGGCGCCGCCCAACTCGTGCCAGACCAGGGCAGTTGCGACAGCGGCATAGACCCGGCGCTGGTCGTCGTAAGGGCTTTCTTTGGGGCTGAGGTCGACCTTGCTCACGGCGAAGTTGCGCTGCCAGGCGCGGTCGCGCACGCAGTAGAGAAAGTGCGATTTGCCGCTGCCGTAGTCGCCGACGACCAGCTTGAAGACCGCGCCGCCATCGGCCAGATAGGAGCCAAGGTAGTGCGTGTCGATCGCGTTGAGCAGGGACTCGTTGCCGGCATTGTAGAAACTGACGCCCTTGGAGAGCGGCGTACCCGATTGCCCCAGGGTCTCGACAATCTGCCTGGCAAGGCGTGGTTCTGGCAGCATGGAGCTACTCCTTAATAAATTTGACGTCGCCGATGAAACGCCCATCGTATGGGCCGTCGCCTTCGACGATCCACATACTTTTGGCGGGGTTATCGGTCTGCGACTTGGTGGCGACGTGCACTTCGACCACCTGGCCGTTGTGCACCACACGCCGGCGGTCCGTGAACTCGTAGACATCGAAATTGAACTGGGCGCGCGTGTAGTCGGTGAAGGTGCGCTTGGAAGGTTCGCTGGCAAATGCGCGTCCTTGGCGCAGGAGCACCAACTCCAGATAAACATCCATGATATTGACGCGTCCTTCGTCGACGGCGGGGCGTTCGCGTTTGCGCCGTGCAATCTGGTAGGCGTCAAAGAACTGGGCCATCCAGGCTGCACCGTCTTGGGCACGCCCCGTGACCAGTTTGGCCGCACTCTGGTAGGTTTTCAGCGTCGCGTCCACCGTGATCGGCACGTGGGGAACGACGATGTCTTTGCCATAGCGCAAGACGGCGAAGCGTTTGGCGAAATTCGCTTCGAGTTCAAAGCGCCCCAGCACAAACTTGGGGGCGCGCCCGCCGATGGCAATGCCTTGCTCGGCCAGGGCAGTGCGCAGTTTCTGGCCGAATTCGTCGCCTAATGCTCGTTGCGCAAGGTCGAGTTCCAGCTTCAGTTCCGGGAGCAGGTCGATGACCGGCTGCTCCTTTACACTCTGCAAATGGGTCTGCGCTTTGTCCAGGCGCACGACGTCGACCGGTGCGCTGCGCAGGGCGGTCGCCCCCTCTTTCAGGGCGCTGATCAGCCCGGCCAGCGTTTTGATTTCGCGGCGCAAGTCGGGCAGCAGCGGGTCGATGGCGTCTTCTTTGAGGCGCAGGGCAGTGAAGGCCGCTTGGGTTGCTTGCACGTCAACCGTTCCGTCCAGGGTGCCGTAGTCGGCGAGTGCTTTCTGTGTCTTGCCGTGCGTATTAACGGTCAGCTTGAAGGCAGCCAATAAAGCCGCCGCTGTCTTCTCGCGCTGACCGTAGGCTTCGCGCAGGGATTCGAGTTGATTAATCAGCGTTTCGTTGGGCATATCTACTTTGGTGGCCAGTATGGTGAAAGGAAATTGATCGTGTTGACTATCGCTTGACTTTACCGCATGCCAGTTTACATCATCTTTCGGCAAATACTCAAACGCGCACCTCACCGCAAGGGCTAGCACAGCGCATCTTCACAATTTCTTTGCATTGTGCGCATCTTCTCCCTATGACGTCGTGTAAAAATGACGGTGGAATTTATGCGATTGCACACAAGAGGAGAGCACTGATATGACTACAGCGACAACCGCACCGAGCAAAGGCATCATCAAGCCCCGTCGTAAAGGGCTGGCAGCCTGGCGCACTCACCGCACCTTGCGCCGCATCACGCAGTTCGGCGTTTTGGCCTTTATTGCCTTCATCGCCATCCAGCACCTGCTGGTCGGCGAGGACGGCGCGACGGTCACCGCATCCTGGGAGGCTTTCTGCCCCTTTGGCGGCTTTGAGACGCTGTACACGTTTGTCATGAGTGGCGGCAAGTATGTGCCGCATACACACTTATCCAATCTGGTCGTTTTGGGGGCGGTATTGCTGACTGCCCTGGTTGCGCGCAATGCCTTTTGTGGCTGGCTGTGCCCCTTAGGCTTGATGCAGGACATGGTCTCCAGCTTCAGCCACTTCTTGCAGCGCCGCGTACCGGTGATCCGGCGCGCCGTGCGCACGATCAAGCAGCGCGGTGCACCCTTGGCCGTGTTGGATCGTCCCCTGCGTTTTCTCAAGTACGGCGTGTTGGTGTGGGCTGTCGGCGGTGCGGCGATCTGGGGCGTGATGGTCTTCCGTGACTATGACCCGTGGGCGGCCACGTGGAACCTGCTGGAGTGGAGCCTGGCGCCGGGCACAGTGGTCTTGGCCATCGTACTGGGGGCATCCTTCTTTGTCGAACGCACGTGGTGCCGCTACGCCTGCCCGTTGGGCGCGGCGACCGGCCTGGTCGGCGCCCTCAGCCCATTCTACCTAAAACGGGAAGCGGATGCCTGCAAGGTTTGTGGAATCTGCACCAAGGCCTGCCCGATGGGGCTGCAGATTCACGATGTGACGACGATCAAGAGTCCCGACTGCATCGGCTGCCTGGAATGCGTGGACGAATGTCCCCGTGAGGGTGCGTTGGAACTAAAGCTGGGCGTGCCGATCTTTGGCAAATAGGGCAGCGGCGTCGTTCGTGTAGCGCTCAAAAAAGTCATGCAAACCTACCAGGAGACAGTAATCATGAAAATCAAACCGGTGGTCTTCGGCGTGCTCGTTTTGTTCATCTTCTTTGGGTCAATCGGTGTGGCGCAGGCGGCAGGGCTGTGGTCGATTTCCGGCAAGGTCTCGACAACGGGCGAAAAGGTCATGTTGACGAGCGCCAACGCCGACGACGTCAAGGGATGGATGACGCTGGGCGATGTGGCGACGACCTTTGACATCCCGCTGCCCGAACTGCTGGCGGCATTCAATCTGCCGGCTGACACGCCGGCGACAACCGCAATCAAAGAACTGGAGACCGACGAATTTTCGACAACCAACTTGCGGACCTGGCTCAAGGAACGCCAAGGGCAGTAAAATTATCCAGAATATTGTCCATTCATTCACCGCTTCGTCTATTGTTCGCCTCCGACATACGTGGTAGCGTGGTAGTCATCACGCCGCAGACGATTCAAATCAGCCCCAGTTGGAATATTGAGTGCGCACGTTTACGTGCGCACTCAATATTAGCCCAAGATTAGGCATAATGGGCGACGCATAGTTGCTAATTGACAAGTTTTCCCCCAAAGGGTATGATCGGGCAGCCGTCGGGCTGACCGTATGTAATACCGATGAGTGCTCCTCAATAGTCCGGTAGTTTCGCAAAACTTGGTTCCTGACCGCCATCCACAGGACATGCCGTCGCTCTGATCGGCGCATGACTGCATTGCCGGTGCTTGGGTCTACCCATAGAAAGATGATTTCCGATGGTCTAATTCCCTCGACAGAAGCCGGACGGCAGCATGTGAATGCTGGTCGGCGGTCGCGGCTGCAGTGTGGAATCCCCATCAGGTTGCATAGAAAATCAGATGTCCCGTAAAGAGTCCCGTATTTCCAATCAACGAAAGGATCCGTCATGTACAACAATTCGATCAGTCGCCGTCGTTTCCTGCAATTGAGCGCCATGGCCAGCGGCGCCGTTGCCTTGGCCGCCTGTGCGCCTGCGGGTGCACCGGCCGCCGCGCCGGCAGCCGGCGGCGAAGCAGCCGCACCGGGCGCCACCCCCGCTAGCGTTTCCTACTGGTACGCCTGGGGCAACCTGGACCCGGCGATTGAGAAGATCATCGCGACGCCCGAATTCAAAGAGCACATGGGCGGCGCCACGCTTGAGTACAAGGGCAACACCAACGAGGCCGCCCTATTGACCGCCCTTGCCGGCGGCGCAGCGCCGGACGCCGGCTCGAACTACAGCTATCCCAATCTCTATTCGCGCGGCGCCACGATCCCGGTGCAGGATATGGTGAATGCCAGCACGGTCATCAAGCAGGACGATATCCTGGCGCCACTGTGGAAGAGCGCCTTTATCGGCACCGATATGATTGGCGTGCCGGCCATCGAGAGCTATCTATGGTGGGGTCTTAACTACAACAGTGACGCCGCCAAGAAGGCAGGGCTGGATCCGGACGTGCCGCCGGTGACCTGGGACGAAACGCTCGAGTGGCACAAGGCTATGACCACGAAAGACGATGCCGGCAACTTGCTGACCATCGGTCTTGACCCGTATGACGCCATGGCGGGTGAACCGGACTTTGCGGCCACGTCCTGGGGCGTGAAGTGGTACGATGAGGATACCAAGCAGTTTGACCTGAACAACCCGCTCTTTGCCGAGTCGATGGATGTAATGGGCGAATTCATTCGCATCGCCGGTCCCGACCAGTTCGCCGGTCTGCGCCAGGTCGAGGGCCAGGGCGGTTGGGGCGCTGCGTACAACGCCGGTGTGCAAGATATGATCATCGAAGGCTACTGGCACCCAGGCGAGACGCAGATCCAGAAACCGGAAGTTGCGCAGTATAATCGTGCGACGTGGGCGCCGGTGCCTGCGGCACGCAAAGGCGCCAAGATTATGGCGACCGGCGCACACTTTGTGATGATCTTCAAGGACGGCAAGAATCAGGAAGGCGCCTTCAAGGTTGGTGAATTCCTCAACACGCCGACGGCCCTGGACATCATCTTCAAGGAAGTCGGCTGGATCCACGGCGTCAAGTCATGGCTGGCGACGGTTGACCCGAGCACCTACCCGGGCCTCGACTTCTACATCAAGGCCGCCACCGAAGCGACCGACTTCGTCCTTGGCCGCCGCTGCCCGATCCAGGCCTTCGTCATTACGCAGTACCAGGAATTGCGCGACCAGGTTGCTCGCGACCTGATGGAGCCGCAGGCTGCCGCCGACGAACTACAGAAGCGTGCCCTGTCCGAGTGGGAAGCGCAGGGTTTGAGCTAAGCAAGTGCAGCAGGGAGGTAGGGGTAAGGAGTCGGGTAATTTGTGCCTGATCCGTACCCTTACCTCCTTTCCTTTCTCTCAGGAGGCGAAGCATGGCCGTAGCAAGCGCACACAGAACAGGCATGACAAAACGTGAAAAGCGCAACCAAGTGGTTGGATTGCTCTTTGTGTCGCCGTGGATGCTGGGTTTTTTGCTGTTTGCGGTATATCCCTTGATCGCAGCGGTCTACTACAGCATGACCAACTTCGACTTCATTCGGGTGCCGAAGTTTGTGGGGTTGAGCAACTACGTCCGGCTGTTTACCAACGATCCCGATTTCTGGACCGTCATCTACAATACCTTTTATTACGTGCTGTTGGCGGTGCCGCTGGGCGTCACGGTGGCGTTTTTGGTCGCCAACCTGCTCAATGGGCCGATTCGCGGGCGTTCAGCGTTCCGGGGCATTATCTATATTCCCGCTATCGTCCCAGCAATGTGTACGGCGATCGTCTGGCTCTTTCTGCTCAACGTCCAGTATGGCGCAATCAACGGTCTTCTGAAGACCCTGGGGCTATCGACGATTCCGTTTCTTTCCAGCCCTTCGCTTTCCAAACCTTCGTTAATCATGATCTATATATGGCTGCAGGGGGCAGCGGTTACCACCTTTCTGGCGGCTTTGCAGGAGGTGCCCAAATCGCTGTACGAAGCGGCGATGATCGACGGCGCCACGGCCTTCCGCAAATTCTGGCACGTGACCATTCCGCTGTGTACACCGGTGATTCTGTTCAACTTGATCATGGGCTTTATCTTTGCCTTCCAGGAGTTTACCGTGCCCTGGATGTTGACGGCGGGTGGGCCGATGAAGTCGACGGAGCTCTACGCCATCAATCTCTACCGCAACGGCTTTATCCAGTTGAGCATGGGCAAGGCCTCGGCGATGGCGTGGATTCTCTTTTTGATCATCATGGTTTTCTCGGCGCTGATGTTTCGCACCTCGGCGCGTTGGGTCTACTATGGAGGTGAGAAATGACCACGGCCAGCCAGTCAGCCCCTGCAGCCAAAAACGTACCGTCGGATCGTGCAGGCGCCGAAAAGCGCAAACGATCGACCATGAACCTGTTGGCGGCGTTCGCGACCTATACGATTTTGCTGGTATTGGCCTTTACGTGGGCATTCCCACTATTCTGGGCGGTAAGTTCGGCGCTCAAGACGGATCCCCAGATTTATACGGTGCCGCCCATATGGTTTCCTAACCCACCGCAATGGAACAACTTCTACGACGGATGGACGCGCTACAATTTCACCTTGGCGGCCTTCAACTCGGTCTTTCGCTACTCGCTACCGGTGACCTTCTTTACGGTGGTATCGTGCACGCTGGTGGCGTACGGCTTTTCCAAGATCCAGTGGCGCGGGCGTGAGGCGTTGTTTTGGATCTGTCTGGCGACGATGATGTTGCCCTGGCAGGTGACCATGGTGCCGCTCTTCATCACCTACAAGAATCTCGGGTGGATCAACTCGTACCTGCCGCTTGTGGTGCCCTCGCTCTTTGGCAACGCCTTCTTTGTCTTTATGCTGCGCCAGTTCTTTCTCACGATTCCTGAAGAACTTTCCGATGCGGCGCGCATTGACGGCGCCAGCGAACTGGGAATTCTCTGGCGGTTGATTGTGCCGCTCTCAACGCCGGCGTTGGCCGTGGTGGCGCTCTTCCGCTTCTTGGCGAGTTGGAATGACTATCTCGGTCCCCTGATCTATTTGAACAAAGAGAATCTTTATCCGCTTGCGCTCGGCATCGAGCGTCTGCGGCTCACGGCCACCGGCATGGGTACCAGCGCGCTGGCGTACCCGCATTTGATGGCCGTCAGCACGATCGTGGCACTGCCGATCATCATCATCTTTTTCTTTGCGCAACGCACCTTCATCGAGGGCATCTCGACGACCGGTCTGAAAGGATAGGCTGGGAACTCGCCAATGCTACTGGTCCGTTTCTTTGTCCCGTTCCTGCTCATCGGCTGTCTGTGTTCGGCCAACGTCATGCACGCGCCGGCGGTGACGCGTGCCGTTGTGCGTCCCAATGCACCGGTTACGGTCACCCAAGCAGCTTCAGCGCCGGCTACAGGGTGCGCAAGCACATTTGTCAGCCACAACCTTGACTTTGCGACCGGCACCCGGCTCCGTGAAATTGGCACCTATCTGAGCAACGGCTCCGGCGTGGCGACCAACGATCTAGATGGCGACGGCGACCTGGACCTTGTTTTTGCGAGCATCGACCGCGAGGCTTCCATCCTCTGGAATCGTGGTGGCTTGAAGTTCGAAGCGGCGCCGCTAGACGCGCGCTTTACGCGCGGCGTCCAGATCGTCGATGTGGACGCCAACGGCGCCCTCGACATCGTCTTTACGCACCGCGGGCTGGACGGCGTTTCCTTTTGGCACAACGAAGGAGCCAGTGCCGGCGGCGACCCGCGCTTTGTTCGCCAACCGCTGCTAGGTGTCAACGGCTACGCCTATGCCATGGCCTGGGGCGATCTGAATGGCGACGGCGCGCTGGATCTGGTGACGGGATCCTATGCGGCTGAGCTGCGACAACATGGCATTGCCGATCCGGTGCAGGATGCACGTGCGGGGATCTGGGTCTACATGCAGCACAAGGGGCAATGGGCGGCCCAGCGTCTGGATGCAGTCGCCGAGTCGCTCTCGATCGGCCTGGTTGACTTGAACCGTGACGGGATCTCCGAGATCTGGGTGGCCAACGACTTTGCCGTGCGCGATCAAGTATGGCAGCGCACCGGCGACCAGTGGCAACTGGTCCAGCCTTTTGGCCAGACTGCGCACAGCGCGATGAGCACCGAGTGGGGCGACATCGCCAACGATGGTCGCCTGGCGCTCTTTTCTACCGACATGAACCCATACGATATCTCGCCGTCGACGATGGCCGCCTGGCTACCGATGATGAGCAAGACGATCGAACATCGCGAGGCAGGCGACCCGCAGTTGATGGCCAATGTGCTGCAGATGCAGGATGATGGCGGCCAATGGCACAACGAAGCGGCGCGCCGCGGGGTGGACGCTACCGGCTGGAGTTGGAGCAGCCGCTTTGGCGATCTGGACCAGGATGGTCGGCTTGACCTATATGTCGTCAATGGGATGATTGCCGCTGACATGTTCGGCCATTTGCCCGGCGGCGAACTGGTCGAAGCGAACCAAGCCTTTCGCAACCAGGGGGATGGCATGTTTGCGCCAACGCCAGCATGGAATCTCGGCTCCACGGCGAGCGGACGCGGCATGGTGATGGCAGATCTGGACGGCGATGGCGATCTGGATATCGTGGTCAACAATCTGCGCGGGCTTGCCCAATTGTTTGAAAACCAGCTTTGTACGGGCGCCAGCCTGCGCGGGGATCTGGCGTGGCCGGCACGCGCCAATCGTGCGGCGGTGGGCGCGCAACTGGCTCTGCACACCAGCGCGGGCGTTTTGCGCCGCGATGTGCGCGCCGCAGGGGG
>Ga0105047_10003032_pt1 | contig 29791 bp, 28 predicted proteins | sample MAT04_FD_78384 | JGI IMG/M metagenome (GOLD analysis project Ga0105047, IMG submission 78384) | Freshwater microbial communities from Lake Fryxell liftoff mats and glacier meltwater in Antarctica - MAT-04 (megahit assembly) | ecosystem: Environmental > Aquatic > Freshwater > Ice > Liftoff... | reverse complement strand
TCGGAGTCAGCGTCGACGGGCCGTTCAAGGTCGACCACTACCGCTACTGATCCGGCGCGGGCGTGCGCTCGCGCTGGGCAGATGCTGGCTCGCGCGCGTGTTGTTCGCTCGCGCGGGTGTGATTACCGCCGCGTGGACGAACAGCGACCGCGTGGGCGAATTGTGACCGCGCGGGCGAACAGCGACCGCGTGGGCGAACCGTGACCGCGCGGGCGAACAGTGACCGCGCGGGCGGCAGGGAGAGGCCTCACCGGCGTGCGCGTGGGCGCGGGTGCTGGCCGCCCGCTGCTCAGGCACGGTCGGGGAAGCCGTGCGGGCGGCCGCCGAGCACGGGCTCGAGGCGCCGCATCCGTTCCCGTTCGAGGGCCATGGCCACGAGCTCGCGCTCCCGACGCACCGCGGCAATCGCGAGAAGTACTGCCTCGGGGTGTGCATCGGGCAGCGAACCTACGAACGGCGACGCCTCCGCCAGCAGCTCGTGCGCGATCCTGATGCGGGTCTCCGGGCTGAGGCCGCCGGCCTGGGCGAGAAACTGCGCGATGCGTCGTGACAGGCGGTCCGGCAGCCTGGCGACGTCGGTGCGCGACGCCCAGTCCGCCAGCTCGGGCGGCACCTGGGCGATGTACTCCCGAATCTTCGGCACACGCTCGTTCTGGCTGTAGGTGCCCGCAAGCAGGTCGCCGAGCCGCTTGGACCGGCTGTTGAGCAGCGCCACGAGCGCCGCGAATCCGCCGAGGGTGATAAAGATCTCGAGGAACCCGGTGAGCGAGCGGATGAACGCGTGCCGCAGCCCGATCGCGCCGCCGTCGTCGCGCACGATGCGGGCACCGACCGCGAGCTTGCCGAGCGACTTGCCATTGGTGGCGGTCTCCACGAGCGCCGGCACGATGATCGTGGCGAAGACGACGAGACCGATGCCGAGGGCCTGGAGCGCGGCATCGTCGATGCTGATGCCGAACGGGGTCCCGCTCAGCAGCACGAAGGCGCCGAGCGCGAGCAGCACCGTGACCGTGAAGTCGATTATCGCGCCGGTCCCGCGCAGCACGAAGCTCGCCGGTCGGAGGTCGAGAGCCACCGCCTCACCCGTGATGAGCTCGTCGTCTCCCCCGTAGTCGGTTTCGGTCGCGGCCGGTGGCATGCCTAGTATCTAAGCAGATGGATCTTGACGCCTACTCCGCCGCCCACCGCGATGAGTGGGAGCGGCTTGCCCGGCTCGGGCGCCAGCGCCGGTTCACCGGCGGCGAATCCGACGAGCTGATCGAGCGCTACCAGTCGGGAACCACGCAGCTCTCCGCGATCAAGACCGTCGCCGGCCAGTCGCCGCAGGGCGACCGCCTGTCCTTATACCTCAGCCGGGCGCGCCTGCGGTTCACCGGGGCCGGCGTGAATGTGGCGAGCAGGATCCCCTCGTTCTTTCTCGCCCAGCTGCCGGCGGCGCTCTACCGGGTGCGTTGGATGAGCATCGCCGTCGCCTTCGCGACGGGGTTGATCGCCCTCGCGACCGCGATCTGGTTCATCGAGAACCCGGCGCTGCTCGCCGCGCTCGGGCCGGAGTCGGTGCGCAGGCAGTATGCCGAGGAGGAGTTCGTCGGCTACTACTCGGCCAACCCTGAGGGGTCGTTCGCCGGGCAGGTCTGGACGAACAACGCCTTCATCGCCGCCCAGTGCGTCGCGTTCGGAGTGACCGGGATCTGGGTGCCGAACGTGATTGTGCAGAATGCGATGGGACTCGGCCAGTCCGCGGCCGTCATGAACGAGTTCGGGCGCCTCGGCGAGTTCTTCCTCTACATCTCGCCGCACGGCCAGCTCGAGTTGTACAGCGTGTTCGTCGCCGCGGCCGCCGGGCTCATGATCTTCTGGGCGTGGGTCGCGCCCGGCCGCCGCACCCGCGTCGACGCGCTGGCGCAGGACGGGCGGGCGCTGTTCACGATCGCGGCCGGACTCGTCTTCGCGTTGCTCGTGTCGGGCATCATCGAGGGATACGTCACGAGGCAGGACTGGCCGTGGGCGATCAAGATCGGCATCGGCACCGTCGCGCTCGGCGGGTTCCTCTGGTACCAGTGGGTGCTCGGCGGCCGCGCGTTCCGCGCGGGGCAGACGGGCGACCTCGACGAATTCGAGGCCGGCGCGCGTCGGATCATCGCCGGCTGAGCGACCGCGCGGCCTACAGCCTGCCGGCCCGTTTGAGGGCAAGATACCGGTCGGCGACCAGCGGCGGGAGGCTCTCCGGAACCCCGGTCACGACCTCTGCCCCCGACTGCCGGATGGCGGCCGCCACGCGCGCGGTGTCGAGCAGGGCCCGCTCCGCCGCCGCCGCCCGGTACACCTGGGTGCGGGTGCCGCGCTCGCGTGTCGCGGCCACGACCTCCGGGTCGGAGACGGACGCGACGACGACGAGGTGACGCCGGGCGAGCTGCGGCAGCACCGAGAGGAGCCCGCCGGAGGTTCCCGGCGCGTCGATCGACGTCATGAGCACGACGAGGGCGCGCTGGGAGGTCACCGAGCGCACGAGGCCCGGCACCGCCGACCAGTCCATTTCGATCAGCTCCGGCTGCACGTCGGCCATCGTCGTGACCATTCGGTTGAGCAGGTCCGGTCCCGTCGCTCCCTGGACGCGGCCCCGGATGCGGCGGTCGTAGATGACGGTGTCGACACGATCCCCGGCGCGGCTGGCCAGCGCGGCGAGCAGCAGCGACGATTCGAACGCGGTGTCGATGCGCGGTTCGTTCGCGATCCTGGCGGCCGAGGTGCGCCCGCTATCGACGACGATGACCACGCGGCGGTCCCGCTCGGGCCGCCAGGTGCGCACTACGAGCTGCCGTCCGGACACCGCCGACGGGCCCTCGCGCCGCGCGGTAGCGCGCCAGTCGATCGAGCGCACGTCGTCGCCGCGCACGTACTCGCGCAGGGAGTCGAATTCGGTGCCCTGGCCGCGCATCTGCACGCTCGTCGCCCCGTCGAGCTCGCGCAGCCTGGCGAGCCGCGACGGCAGGTGCTTGCGGGAGGCGAACGCGGGGAGCACCCGCAGCACGCTCGCCTCGGCGATGGTCGCCTGCCTGGCCACGAGGCCGAGTGGCCCGAACGACCGCAGCGTCACGTGTGCGGCGCGGCGCTCGCCGCGCCGGAACGGGGTGAGCGACGTCGTGATGGCGCGCCGTTCGCGCGCGGGCACCGCGAGCCGGGCTCTCGTCGGCGCGGCCCCAGCCGACGGATCCCAGCCGTCGCGGACGACACCGCGGAGGGCGCGGCCGCCGGTGTTCGTGATCGTGAGGACGCTCGTGACGCTCTCGCCGAGCCGCACCCGCGCCGGTAGCTCGCGGGCGAGCGTGACGGCACGAGGCGACCCGGCGAGAGCGAGGTCGACAGCGCCCACGACGGTGACGAGCCCGAGCCACGCCACGAGCGCCAGGCCGTCGCCGACCGCGGCGACCGGCACGACGCCGATGGCGATCAACGCAACGAACCAGCCGGATATTGCCACTAGATCGGCACCTGCACCTGGGCGAGGATCGAGCGCAGAACGGTGTCGGCCGACACCCCCTCGAGCTCGGCCTCCGGGCGGAGCTGGATGCGGTGCCTCAGCACCGGCAGCGCCATCGCCTGGATGTGGTCGGGGGTCACGCCGTCGGAGCCGTTGAGCCAGGCCCAGGCCTTCGACGCGGCCAGCAGTGCTGTCGATCCGCGAGGAGAGACGCCGAGCCGCACTGACGGGCTGCTCCGCGTCGCCCGGGCGAGGTCCACGGCATAGCCGATGACATCGGCGCTCGCCCCGACCCGCGCGACGAGCGCCTGCGCTGAGGCGAGCTGTTCGGCGCTCAGCACCGGCGTGACTCCCGCGGCGGTGAGGTCGCGCGGATTGAACCCGGCCGCGTGGCGGCGGAGCACCTCGATCTCGGTGTGCCGCTCTGGCAGGTCCATCACGAGTTTGAGCAGGAAGCGGTCGAGCTGGGCCTCCGGCAGCGTGTATGTTCCCTCATACTCGATCGGGTTCTGCGTCGCGGCGACCATGAACGGCGCCGGCAGGGCGCGGGAGACCCCGTCGACCGAGACCTGGCGCTCCTCCATCGCCTCGAGCAGCGAGGACTGGGTCTTCGGCGGGGTGCGGTTGATCTCGTCAGCGAGCAGGATGTTCGTGAACACCGGCCCGGTACGGAACTCGAACTCGCCGGCCTTCGCGTCGTAGACCAGGGAGCCCGTCACGTCGCCGGGCATGAGGTCGGGGGTGAACTGCACGCGCTTGGTGTCGAGGCTGAGAGCGTGGCTGAGCGACCGCACCAGCAGGGTCTTCGCCACGCCGGGGACCCCCTCGAGCAGCACGTGGCCCCCCGCGAGCAGGGCGATGAGCAGCCCCGTGACGGCCCCGTCCTGGCCGACGACGGCGCGGCCCACCTCGGTGCGCACCTGGGCGAAGGCGGATCTCAGTTCGGTTGTCATGTGCTGTTCGTCTCCGGTTGTCTGGTTCAGTGTCTGGTCGTGGTGGGGCGGTGGGGCCGCGGGTTCGCTCACGGGCCGGCCGCCCGGTCGACGGCCGCTTCGAGTTCGAGCAACCGGTCGCTCAGGCGCACGAGGTCGGCGTCGGATGCCGGCACCTCGTCGACGAGCACGGCGCGGACGTCGGCCTCCGGCCCGCCGAGGATGGCGGCGACGGCGAGGCGGACCTCGTCGAGGGTCGCGGTGCGGGGAAGGCCGCAGCGTGCCGCGAGCCGCGACACGGTTGCCATCCGCAGCGCGTCGAGCGCGCGGAGTCGCGCCGATCCCTGCTGGTACAGCCGCGCCCGACCCTCCATGGTCTCGCTCGCGCGCACCGTGACCGGCAGGTTCTCGACGATGAGGGGCCCGAAGCGCCGCCCGCGCCAGAACGCGGCGGCAGCAACGGTCGCGACGATCAGCACGATGACGGGGGACAGCCAGGTGGGGGTGAGTGAGGAGGGGTCGACGGCGCCGGAGTCCGCGACCGACGGCAGGTACCAGACCAGGTCGCTGTTCTCGCCGAGGAGTGTCAGGGCGAACGCCGCGTTGCCGAGTGACGTCACCGAGCCGTTCGTCAGCGCCTCCGTCGCGCCGACGATCGAGACGGTGGAGCCGCCATTGGGCACCCGGATGAGCGAGTACGCGTCGTCCGCCCCGTCGCTGTCGCTGCGGAGGCAGGCATCGACATTGCCGGCCTCCTCGCCGGCGCGGTAGGCAAGGCCGCCGGGGGAGACACTTCCGGCGGCGGCGGCCGCTGGCAGGGCGCACCCTGCCTCGAGGGGGTCGTCGTCGGTGACCCCGGCGGGACTCACCCCAGGGGCGATGGCTTGCAACGCCCGCGTTCCCGGCTCGAGCACGACGAGATGCCGGGCGAGGCCCAGCAGGGAACCCCACTGTTCGTCGGCGAGGTAGTTCTCCGGGTCGTAGACGAGGAGCGTCGTCGTGGCGGGATCGCGAACCGCGGCGGTCGTTGCCTCGAGCGTCTCCGTCGTCTCGACGGCGACGCCGCGGTCGCGGAGCACCTCGTAGACGGCCATGGTGCCGTCGGGCGCCGGGTTCTCCGGCGACAGGGGGTCGGTCTCGGTCGCTGCCCCCGTGAGCAGCAAGCTGCCGATCGCGAAAAGCAGCAGGAAGGCGAGCGCGCCGGCCCAGAACAGCGACTTCTTGGCGCCCGCGGCGACGGTCGGCGTGAGAATGCTCACGAGCCCACCGGCTCCGCGAAGTCGGGGGTGCTCGCGCGCACCACGCGCTCCAGGGTGGCGACCTGATCGAAGTCGGCGCGCGAACCGCCGCCCCCGAGGTACCGCACCCTGTCGAAGCGTGCGGCCGCGCTGGCGAACGCGACGGCGTGGTCGGGGAAGAAGCGCTGCGCCCGCGTAGCGAGAGCGCCGGCCGTCATGCCGGGAACGCTCACCAGCACGGCGCGCTCCGAGAGCCCGCGTGCGATCGAGCGGAACATCTCCTCGATCGCGAGAGGCCAGTCCTCGTCCGCGGCGGCACTCTCGGCCGCCGCGCGGATGGCGTCCGCGTCGCGGGTGTCGGCGTCGTCGAAAACCGCGCCAGCCGCCGCACTGCGGCGGTTCAGCCGCGGCGGTCCGAAGATGAGGTAGCTCGCGACGAGCGCCGCGATCGCGACGAGCAGCAGGATCGCCCAGACCAGTGCGGGCGGGCCGCCTTCGCTGCCCTCGAGGAGCGAACTCACCCAGTCCCAGACCGCCGAGCTGAGCCGGTCGAACCAGGTGGGCTCGGCCTCCCGGTAGGGCGCCTTTGCGAGCTCGCCGACGAGCCACTCCCTCGCCGTCTCGGCATCCGGCTCGATGGGGACCTCGCCGGTCATGTCCAGGGCGACACGCTCGGCGGGGTGGGACCGGGTGAGGTGCCTGGCGGGGTCGGGCCAGGCGGCGTCTGGCCGGGCGACGCGACGGCGAAGGGATTGCGCGCCCCGTCCCGGCCGGACTGGCGCGCCTCGGCGTAGCGGGTGAGCTCGAGGTCGAGCCCCTCCCGGCGCATCCGCTGGTCGATGTAGAGCAGCGCGGTTGTGGCGGACTGCACGACGAGCACCACGGCCGACACGACAACGGTCAGCAGCAGCGACACGACGGTGACGATCACGGCGACGGCGTTGATCGCGGTCTCCTCGCCCGTGGGTGCAAGCACCGCAGGCAGGATGAACGACACGATCTGGAGGGGCGTGGCGGCGATCGACGACGCGACGTTGAGGATCAGGGCGACAAGGAGGAGCGTGCCGAGGATCCTCCAGAACGAGCCGGCCGTCAGTTGCCACGACCGCCCGATGGCCTCGCGCAGGCTGGCCCGCTCGAGGAGCAGGATGCTCGGAACGAACGCGAGCTTCGTGCCGACGAACGCGGCGAGGGCGACGCCGCCGAGGCCGAGCAGCACGGCCAGCGCGACGGCGATGGCCACGCCGGCCGGACCGAGGAGCGACCCTCCGGCGACGACAGTGACGAGGAGGAGAATGCCGACCACGAGCGCGCCCGAGAGCGCCACCGAGTATCCGACGACGGCGAGCAACCGCCCCTTCGCGAGGGCGAGCAGCTGCCGGAACCGCAGTTTCTCGCCGAGACTCTGGCGGGCGATCTCGAGCACGACGATTCCCTGCATGATCGCGGTCGCCACGACGGCCAGCGCGAGGGGAACGAGCGAGGAGAGAAGGATGGCGGCGACGCTGCCCGCGAGGATCTCGTCGGCGTCGGCCGCCGTCGCAGAGAACTCGACGCGGCTGAGGCTCGTGAAGGTCGCCGTGCCGACCACGGCGAGGCTGATCAGCAGGATGACGCCCTGCAGCAGCAGGCTCATGCCGAAGGTGGGGCGCGGATTGCGGCGCAACAGGCGGTACGGGGCGCCGAGGATCGTGCCGAAGTCGAGGGGGCGGAGCGGGATGAGGCCGGGGCGCGGCGGCGGCGTCCACCCCCGGGCGCCCTGCGGATCGGCGGCGTATCCCTGTGCCTGGGGCGACGGAACGTCCGGCGCGGACGGCGATTGCCATTGCTGGTTGTCGGTCATGGGCGCTCCTCGACTCGGCCGCGGCAGCGGACGTTACCTCACGATGCTTTCACACTCGAGTACTCTTGGTCCAAAGCTCTGCACGCGCCCGCACCCTGGGCGCGTTGAATCCGAAGACGGTGACGATGACTGCGCGCATCCTTGTGGTGGACGACGATACCGCTCTCGCGGAGATGATCGGCATCGTGCTGCGATCGGAGGGCTTCGAGCCGGTCTTCTGCGCCGACGGCGCCCAGGCGTTCTCGGTATTCATGGCGTCGGGGCCCGACCTCGTGTTGCTCGACCTGATGCTGCCAGGCAAGGACGGCATCGAGGTGTGTGCCGAGATCCGCGCCGAGTCCGGCGTTCCCGTCATCATGCTCACCGCGAAGTCCGACACCAGCGACGTCGTGCGGGGCCTGGAGAGCGGTGCCGACGACTACGTCGTCAAGCCGTTCAACCCCAAAGAGCTCGTTGCGCGCATCCGGACCCGCCTGCGGCCGACCCAGACGGGGTCGACCGGCAGCCTCCAGGTCGGTGACATCGAGGTCGACGTGGCTGGCCACGAGGTGCGCCGGGGCGATACCCGGATCAACCTCACCCCACTCGAGTTCGAGTTGCTGCTCGCGCTCGCGCTCAAGCCGCAGCAGGTGTTCACCCGCGAGATGCTGCTCGAGCAGGTGTGGGGCTACCACTACAAGGCCGACACCCGGCTCGTCAACGTGCACGTGCAGCGGCTGCGGGCAAAGGTAGAGGAGGATCCGGACAACCCGCGCATCGTCATGACCGTGCGCGGCGTCGGCTATCGGGCCGGGTCCAGCTAGGGAGCTTCCGTGCGTGGTTCCCACTGGCGGACCTATCTGCCGCGACTGCGTCAGTTCTGGAGGCGGTCGCTGCAGTTCCGCACCGTCGCGATCACCGTGGCGCTGTCGAGCGTGGCGGTGGGACTCATCGGCGCGTACATGTCGATCAGCATCGGCGAAAACCTGCTGAGCTCCCGCACCGAGCAGATCAACGCCGAGGCCGCGCGCGCGAACCTCATCGCCCAGCAGCTGTTCGACGACGCCCTGACGACGGATGAGACCAACCCGGTCGAGCTCGCGACCCTCGGGGTCAGCGTGCAGAACGCCGTCGCGAGCTCGACGACGACTCCCGGTGGCACGGGCATCGCGCTCAAGCGGTCGGAGGGACAGCAGACACCGCAGGTGCTGCAGCCGACCAGCAGCAGGGACTTCCCCGACGAGGTCGTCACGGATGACATGCGCGACCAGCTCGCGGACAACCCCGGCCAGGTGCTGCTGCAGTCGGTGATGCTCCCCGGCGGCGAGCCCGGCCTCGTCGCCGGGTCCCAGCTGTCGGTGCCGAACGCGGGCATCTACGAGCTCTACCTGGTCTACAACCTCAACGATGCCCAGCGGACTCTGGGATTCGTGCAGCAGACTCTGCTCCTCGGCGGCATCGCCCTCGTCGCGCTGATCGGCGGGGTCACCTTCATCGTCGTGCGACTCGTCGTCGGCCCGGTGCGGCTCGCGGCCGAGACGAGCAAGAAGCTCGCGGCCGGGCAGCTCGAGGTGCGAATTCCCGAGAAGGGGGAAGACGTGATCGCGACCCTCGCCCACTCGTTCAACGGGATGGCCGACAGCCTGCAGCACCAGATCACGCGCCTCGCCGATCTCTCGCGCGTGCAGCAGCGATTCGTCTCGGATGTCTCGCACGAGCTGCGCACGCCCCTCACCACCATCCGCCTCGCGGGAGACGTGCTGTACGATCAGCGCGAATCGTTCCCGCCCGCCACCGAGCGCACCGCCGAGCTGCTGCACACCCAGGTGCAGCGCTTCGAGGTGCTTCTCGCCGACTTGCTCGAGATCAGCCGGTACGACGCCGGCGCGGTCGACCTCGACCTCGAGCCGACGAACCTCGTGCGGCTGGTCGAAGACGCGGTCGACGCGATGGGGGCGCTCGCCGACGAGCGGGGCAGCGACTTGCGGGTCGTCGCACCCGGCGGCTATTTCGAGGCGGAGGTCGAGGCCAGGCGCATCCGCCGGATCCTGCGCAACCTGATCGGCAACGCCATCGAGCACGGCGAGTCGCGCCCCATCGTCGTGACGGTCGACAGCAATGCGACCGCGATCGCGATCACCGTGCGCGACTACGGCATCGGCATGGGCAGCGCCGATGTCGAGAAGGTCTTCGACCGCTTCTGGCGCGCCGACCCGTCCCGCCAGCGCACCATCGGGGGCACCGGCCTCGGCCTGGCGATCTCACTCGAGGACGCCGTGCTGCACGACGGCTGGCTCGAAGTCTGGTCCCAGGAGGGGGAGGGGACCTGCTTCCGGCTGACCCTTCCGCGCGAACGGGGCGTGCCGATCTTTGGGTCCCCCCTCGGGTTGCCGCCGGATGAGCGGACCGACGAGCTGGGGGAACACCATGCGTGATCGCGCCCGCGCCACGATGGCCCTCCTCGCCGCCGCGCTCACGCTGATGCTCGCCGGCTGCGTCGGCATTCCGACCTCCGGGTCGGTCCAAATCGGCCAGGCGCTGGAGGAGCAGGATTCCGGCGACTTCGAGTTCTTCCCACTCGGCCCCGTCGAGGGAGCCGACCAGGAGGCGATCCTGAGCGGGTTCGTCGCCGCATTCACGGGCTCGGCCGACGACTTCACTGTGGCGCGCGAGTTTTTGAGCGCCGACTTCTCCGACGAGTGGAATCCCCGGAGCGGCGTTACAGTTCGCACCTCAGCCCAGCGGTTCATGACCGTCGGCGACACCTCGATGGAGTATTCGGTGAGCGCCGCCGCGACGGTGGACTCTGCCGGCGCGTACCGGCAGAACACCGACCCGGTTCCGGTGACCGTGCCCGTCGAATTCGTGCAGGAGGACGGCGAATGGCGGATCAGCCAGACGCGCGACGGGATCGTGCTCGCGGATGCCACCTTCCGCTCGATCTTCGATACGCATGCGCTGTACTTCCTCGACCCGACCGCGACCTCCCTCGTGCCCGACCTGCGCTGGTTCCCGAGCGGAAGTGCCGCGCTCCGCGTGGTGTCCGCGCTGCTGGCCGGCCCGCCGGACTGGCTCCGCGGCGCGGTCGGCACCGCGTTCCCGGAGGGCACCGGGCTCGTCGCCCCGAGTGTCGAGGTGGAGTCGGGGGTCGCGAACGTCGACCTGTCGCCGGAGGCCCTCGCCGCCAATGCCGCCGAGCGGCAGCTGATGCAGATCCAGCTCACCCAGAGCCTCGCCGATGTTCCGAACATCCGCCGCGTGAGCATCTCGGTCAGCGGCACCCCGCTCGAGGTCGCCGAGCCCGGCGCGTCGGCGCCGCGCGCGAACCCCCAGGTGGACCCCCGGCCGGTCGCCCTCAAGGACGGCGTGTTCGGCCGCCTCGTGCGTAACGGGATCACCCCGATCGCGTTGCTCGGCGACGCCGTCGTCGACACGGTGCCCAGCGGGGCGACCATCGCCAACGAGCGCGTCGATGTCGCCGTGCTCGGGGCGGAGGGGGTCTCGATTGTGCGAGAGGGGGCAGGGGGGTCGATCCTGCTCGACGCACGCGCCGACCTCGTGACGCCGTCGCTCGACAACGCCGGATACGTGTGGTCGGCGTCGAGGTCGAACCCCGCCAGCATCCGGGTGTTCGACTTCGCCGGCGCGTCCACCGACGTGCCGACCGGCCTCGGCGCGAGTGCCACGATCGTCTCGGTCGACGTCTCGCGCGACGGTGCCCGCATCGCGATCTTCGCGTCGACCCCAAACGGCCCGCGGCTTCTCGTCAAGGCGGTCAATCGCGACGCGAACGCGAACCAGGCGCCAATGTCGCTCAGCGAGGCGGTGATCGACGGGGGTGCGCAGTCGGGGGTGGCGATCGACGCCACCTGGGTCGATGAGCTCACCGTCGCGACTCTCGCCCGCGCCGGGGAGCAGCGATCGGTGATGCTCTATGAGATCGGCGGGGAGCGCACTTCCCTGAGCGGCCCGCCCGGGGCGACGGCGATCGTCGGTGGCAACGGCCGTGCCGGCCTCCGCATTCTCGGCGAGAACGGCACGATTCTCGCGCGCAGCGGTAACTCCTGGACCGACACCGGCGTCGTCGTGTCGTTCCTCGCGACGCAGCGCTGAGCGCCCGTCCGCTCCTCCCCAGCGGCAGGGCGGCCGTCGTGGGCCGCCCTGCGCCCCATCGCCCCGCCGACGCCCGCGAGAGGGGCGGATGCTGGGCCCCGTGAACCTCACGGATGCCCTGCTCGACGCCTGGGCGGTGGTGCTCCCCGTCGAGTGCGCTGGGTGCGGCGGCAAGGACCGCGCACTGTGCCGGCACTGCCGTGAGGCGATCGCCCCGAGGGTCGCCAGCCGCACCGTCGCCGGCCTCGACGTGGCGAGCGGACTGCGTTACGAGGGGGCGGCGCGCCAAGTGATCCTCGCGCTCAAGGAGCGAGGTCGCACGGGCCTTGCGCGGCCGCTCTCCGTCGCGCTCGCCGCAGCCCTCGCCGATACGCTCGCGGCCGACGGGGCGCAGGCGGAGGGGGCCGAGATCGTCTTGGTGCCGGGCAGCCGCGCGGCATTCCGGCGGCGCGGCTTCGACCCGGTGGCCCTTCTCGGGCGCCGGGCGGGGGTGCGCCCGGTTCGGGTTCTCGAGGCCGCCCGCGCTACCCGGAGCCAGAAGACCCTCGACCTGTCGTCGCGCGCGGTCAACCTCGCGGGGTCGATGCGCGCGACCCGGTCGCTCGCGGGGCGCCGCTTCATCCTCGTCGACGACGTCGTCACGACCGGCGCGACACTCACCGAGGCCGCGCGCGCCATTCGCGAGGGAGAGGGAAGCGTCGGGCGCGCGGCGACCCTGGCCGACACGCCGAGGCATTTCCGCCGCGACGGCGGGGGATTGCCGAATCCCGGCGGACCGGCTGATGACTTTGTCCCGCGCGAGGACTAGGTTGGGGGCGAAAGAGGCGCGGATCATCGCCTGGCTCACAGGCGTCGCGTCATCGGAATTGGGAGGACGCCATGGAAATCTCCATCAACGGACTGGGTCTCGGGATCACCGATCGATTCCGTGAGTATGCGACCGACAAGGCGGACAAAGTCGCCCACCTCGCGGATCGTGCCCTCGCGTTCGAAGTAAAGGTCACCCGGCACAACGAGAAGAATGGGTCGTCGGGGGACGACCGGGTCGAGCTGACGCTCATCGGTCCAGGGCCGCTGGTACGAGCGGAGTCGAACGGCTCAGACAAGTACGTCGCCTTCGATCTCGCGCTCGACAAGCTCGTCGAGCGCCTTCGCCGCGCGAAGGACCGCCACAAGGTGCACCGGGGAAAGCGCCGCACCTCCCTGCGCGAGGCGACCGTGGGAGGGTTCAGTGTCGTCAACATCACGCCGGCCGCCCCCGAGGTGCTCGAGAAGGTGCGGACCGGGGCGATCGACGTCGTCGAGGCCCCCGTCGACGAGGATGCCGAGGCCGACTGGAGCCCCGTTGTCATCCGCAAGAAGGTCTTCGCCGCCGTTCCGATGACCGTCGACGACGCGCTGTACTACATGGAGCTGGTCGGGCACGACTTCTACCTGTTCATCGACGCGGAGACCCACCGGCCGAGCGTCGTCTACCGCCGCAAGGGGTGGGACTACGGGGTGATCGGCCTCGACGAGGAGGCAGGCGAGTTGCAGGATTCCGTCGGCGCCGCGCGCCGCAACAACGGCTGAGTCCACCACGCCGAAGGGCGCCGCCCGGCAACGGACGGCGCCCTTCAGGTATCGGGAGGGGGACCTCGCTAGGATTGGCTGGCATCACGAGAAGGTCACGGCCTTCTCGCCTTGACAGCAAATGGGAGTTTTTCGGTGGCTAATGTTCTTGAACGGGTCCTTCGTGTCGGCGAGGGGCGCACGTTGCGTCGGCTTCAGCGCTACGCGCAGGCCATCAATCAGCTCGAAGACGACTTCTCCGGTCTCACCGATGAGGAGCTGAAGAACGAGACGGTCGAGCTGCGCGAGCGCCACGCGGCGGGCGAGTCGCTCGACGACCTGCTGCCAGAGGCGTTCGCCGCCGTGCGCGAGGCTTCCAAGCGCACGCTGGGGCTTCGCCACTTCGATGTGCAGCTGATGGGCGGGGCTGCGCTGCACCTCGGCAATATCTCCGAGATGAAGACCGGAGAGGGCAAGACCCTTGTCGCGACGACCGCCGCCTACCTCAACGCCATCGCCTCGCAGGGCGTGCACATCATCACGGTCAACGACTATCTCGCGAGCTACCAGTCGGAGTTGATGGGCAGGGTGTTCCGGGCACTCGGGATGACCACCGGGTGCATCGTGAGCGGACAGAGCCCCGTGCAGCGGCGAGAGCAGTACGCCGCCGACATCACATACGGCACGAACAATGAGTTCGGCTTCGACTACCTCCGCGACAACATGGCGTGGCAGCGCCAGGACATGGTGCAGCGCGGCCACTTCTTCGCGATCGTCGACGAGGTCGACTCGATCCTCATCGACGAGGCTCGCACGCCGCTCATCATTTCCGGCCCGGCCTCTGGCGAGGCGAATCGCTGGTTCACCGAGTTCGCCAACTTGGCGAAGCGCCTGGTGCCCGACATCGACTACGAGGTCGATGAGAAGAAGCGCACGGTCGGCGTGCTCGAACCGGGGATCGAGAAAGTCGAGGACTACCTCGGCATCGACAACCTCTACGAGTCGGCGAACACCCCGCTCATCTCGTTCCTGAACAACTCGATCAAGGCGAGCGCGCTCTTCAAGAAGGACAAGGACTACGTCGTCATGAACGGCGAGGTGCTCATCGTCGACGAGCACACCGGGCGGATCCTGATGGGCCGCCGATACAACGAGGGCATCCACCAGGCGATCGAGGCCAAGGAGGGCGTCACCGTCAAGGCGGAGAACCAAACGCTCGCCACCGTGACCCTGCAGAACTATTTCCGCCTGTACTCCAAGCTCTCCGGCATGACCGGAACGGCCGAGACCGAGGCTGCGGAGTTCATGAGCACCTACAAGCTCGGCGTCGTCGCGATCCCGACCAACAAGTCGATGGTGCGCATCGACCAGCCCGACCTCGTCTACAAGAACGAGCAGGCGAAGTTCGCGCAGGTCGTCGAGGATATCGACGTGCGGCACCAGGCAGGCCAGCCGGTTTTGGTCGGCACCACGAGCGTCGAAAAAAGCGAGTATCTCTCGAAGTTGCTAGCCAAGCGCGGGATCCGGCACGAGGTGCTCAACGCGAAGAACCACGCCAGGGAGGCCGCGATCGTCGCCCAGGCCGGCCGCCTCGGGTCGGTCACCGTCGCGACCAACATGGCCGGCCGAGGCACCGACGTGATGCTCGGGGGCAACGCCGAGTTCCTCGCCGTCGCGCAGATGAATGCAAAGGGCCTGAGCCCGATCGACACGCCGGACGACTATGAGGCGGCGTGGGACGACGTGTTCGCGGGGGTCAAGTCAGAGGTCTCGGTGGAAGCCGAGAAGGTCGTCGGGGCCGGCGGCCTCTACGTGCTCGGCACCGAGCGCCACGAATCCCGGCGCATCGACAACCAGCTGCGCGGACGCTCCGGCCGCCAGGGCGACCCGGGCGAGAGCCGCTTCTACCTGTCGCTCACCGACGACCTCATGCGGCTGTTCAACTCCGCGGCCGCCGAGTCCCTGATGGGGCGGGGCAGCGTGCCGGACGACCTCGCGATCGAGTCGAAGGTCGTGAGCCGCGCGATCCGCAGCGCTCAGAGCCAGGTCGAGTCGCGCAACGCCGAGATCCGCAAGAACGTGTTGAAGTACGACGACGTTCTCAACCGCCAGCGCGAGGCGATCTACGGCGACCGCCGCCACATCCTCGAGGGAGACAACCTCCAGGACCGCACGCATCAGTTCCTCGACGACGTCGTCAACGAGGTCATCGACGTGCACACGGCGGAAGGGCATGCCGACGACTGGGACCTCGATGCGATGTGGACCGAGCTGAAGACCCTGTTCCCGATTTCGATCACGGTCGATGAGGTGCTGAACGAGGCCGGCTCGAGGGGCAAGCTCACGCGCGCGTACCTCGGCGAGGAGGTCATGTCCGATGCGACGCTCGCCTACCAGAAGCGCACCGAGTCGCTCGGCGACCCGGCGATGCGCGAGCTCGAGCGCCGGGTCGTGCTCTCGGTCATCGACCGCCGCTGGCGCGACCACCTCTACGAGATGGACTACCTGAAGGACGGCATCGGGCTGCGTGCCATGGCGCAGCGCGACCCGCTCGTCGAGTACCAGCGCGAGGGATTTGCCCTGTACCAGAGCATGATGGGGCAGATTCGCGAGGAGACCGTCGGGTTCCTGTTCAACCTCGAGGTCGAGGTTTCCCCGGCGGGCGGGACGGCAGCGGTTCCGACGGTGGCCGCCAAGGGCCTCGGCGCCCCGGCGGCACCGGTCGACAAGCTCAGCTACTCGGCGCCCAACGCCGATGGCGAGGTCGAGGTGCGCAACCAGCGAGGCCAGATCGAGAGGGTCACCACGGCGAAGGCACAGGCGGCCCAGGACGGCATCGACGCGGATGAGGCGCGCGACCCCGCCCCGGCGGGTCCCGCCGCCGCCGGCCCTCCGTCGCGCGGGGCGTTCGGCCAGACCTCAGGCGCACCGGCGGCGCCCCCCGTCAACCGCGCCGAGCGCCGCGCGCAGACGAAGGGCAAGTAACCCGACCCCCTCCTAGGTCAGAGCACGTTGATCGCCGTGGCGCGCCAGCGGGTGTCCATGCCCTCCAGCCGAATGGCGACGGCCCGGGTGCGCGCGCGGCCGCGCACAATGACGACCGCCTCCACGACGCCGTCCCGCGGCTCGCACATCGATGTCGAGCCGATCGAGAACGTGGGCCTGGTGGCCGCCTGGCCCTTGGCGTGGCGGGCGCGCGCCGAGAGTACGACTCGTTTGAGCAGGTGCCGGTAGACGTCATCGGTGACCCAGCGGGAGATCTGTTCGAGATCGCGGGCGCCGGCGAGGATCTCGATCACGCAGCGGGTGAGATTCTCCAGCAGCGGTCGCGGGTGGGGCAGCGACGAACTCGCGGCCGGCTGGTGGCCGAAGAACTCCTCGGAGTGGAATCTCGTCTTCGGCTCGAGGTCTGCCTCGGCCGTCGTGCCGGTATGCCCGACGTGCGCGGTGCCGCGCCGCTCCGGCAAGGCGTTGCTCATGGCTGGCTCCGAACTGTGCGGTACCGCAGGAATCTCGAACCTCCCCCCGAATGGGGGGTAAGCGACGTGGCGAGTGCCACTGTGTCAGGTGAACACGGACATGTCCATGCCCCACTCGTGGGCTGTGGATAACCCCGGCGCGCCGAGGAGAGGCTCGTTAGCGTCGCAGGATGCGGTGGGACGACCTGTTCGACGACCTCGAGGGCCAGCTCGAACACGAGATGAGTGCCGAGGAGGTCGACCTTGCCGCCGAAGAGGAGCGGTTGCGGCTCGGCCGGCTCGCGCTGCGCGACCGCATTCTCGCCGTCAGGAATGCCGGGCCGCGCCATTCCCCCTGGTCGCTTCGCATGCGGCTCTGCAACGGTCGATACATCGATGTGCGCCCCGACACCTTCGGGCGCGACTGGTTCTCGGCCCAGCTGGTCGTCGGAGGCGACCGCCGCGCGCAGTGCATCGTGCCGATCGCCGCGATCGCCGCGATCGTGCTGACGAGACCCCAGATCGCCCACAGCCTTGAAGCCCCCGGCCGCGCCGCCGAGCGGGGATTGTCGGAGCGGCTCACGCTCGGGTTCGTGCTGCGTGACCTGTGCCGCCGGCGGGCCGCCGTCGAGTTGGAGCTTGTCGACGAGAGCGTGTTCGGCACGATCGACAGGGTCGGGCGAGACCACCTCGACCTGGCCGTGCACGAGCCCGGCTCGGCGCGGCGCGAGTCCGCGGTGAGCCAGTACCGGGTGATCCCCTTCGCTCAGCTGTCGCTCGTGCGGGTCTGAGGCCGGCGGCTCCGGTCGAAGGAGTACTCCGGCAGGTCGGAGTACTCGGCCTGGTTCCACAGCCCGATGCGCCGTGACTCCTCGTACTTGGCCTCGATGAAGGACTCGAGCACGCTGCGCTCGACCCTCCAGTGCCCGCTCGCGCCGATCTTGATCGCCGGCAGCTCTCCCGACCGCACGAGTGCGTAAGCCTGGGCTGCCGAGATGTTGAGCACTTCGGCGGTGTCAGCGAGGGTCAAGAACCGGCCGAGCGAGCCGGAATTAGCTGTCCCGTCCATGCGTCGATTATGAATGTTGCGGGTGTTGGCGAACCGGTCTGTGGATAACTTTCCCGCCGGGTGCGGCGGCGGGGTGAGATGGGACCGGCCCGCCATCCACGCCGACCCGGGAGCCCAGGATGAAGCGCACGACGACCGCAGCCGCGACGGAACGCCCGCCGCGATCGTTCTGGTTCGATCCCAGGTTCGGAATCGGCATCGCTCTCGTCGTGGCCTCGGCCGTTGGAGTGTTCTGGCTCGTCTCGGCTGCCGACCGCACGGTGGAGGTCTGGGCGGCCCGCTCGGCGCTGAGCCCCGGCGATACCGTGACGCGCGATGATCTCGTTCCGCGCAACGTGCGGCTCGGGGACACCGCATCGCTGTACCTCGCGGGCGACGGCTCGCTCGACGCCGGGCTGGTGATCACGCGCACCGTCGCCGCCGGTGAGCTGGTCCCGACCTCGGCGGTCGGCGGCAGCGACGGAGCACTCATTGCCTCCGTCGTCGTCGCGGTGCGCGGCGATCTGCCCCGCTCGGTCGCGGCGGGATCGGTCGTCGACCTGTGGTCGGCACGGCAGGAATCGGATCGTGAGTACGGGCCGCCGTCGGTGCTCGTCTCCTCGGCCACGGTCGTGCAGGTGCTCGAGGACGACGGACTCATCGTCGACGGAGGCTCGGTGGGCGTCGAGGTGCTCGTGCCGCGCGCCAAGATCGCCCTCGTGCTCGCGGCGATTGCGGGGGACGACGCGGTCTCGCTGGTCCCCGTGAGCCTCCCGGCGGGGGGCTGACCGGTGGCGACCATCGCCCTCTCCGTTCCCCTCGGCCTCGAGGACCGTCTCACCCGCGATCTCGAGCACCACGGGCACACCGCGGTCGCGCGATGCGACAGTGCCGACGAGCTCGCCAGCGTCATCGCCGCCCGCCGGTGCGAGGTGGCGCTCACCGCCGCCTCGGCGCGCTACCTGACGGCCAGGCTGCTGGAGGAGAGCGACGCGGCAGGGGTCAGGGTCATCGGGCTCGTGGGGTCGGAGGCCGACCGACGGCACGCGGCAGCGCTCGGCCTCGCGGAACTCGTGGCAGCCGACGCGCCGTGGGCGTCGATCGAGGTCGCGATCGCCGGCTCCGCGCCCGCGCCGGCGCGCGGCCCGCGACGCGGGCGGGTGATCGCCGTCTGGGGGCCAGCTGGTTCCCCCGGACGCACGACTCTCGCGATCGCGGTCGCCGCAGAGCTCGCGGCCGCGGGAATGTCCGTCGCCCTCGCCGACGTCGACACCCACAGCGGATCGATTGCGCCGGCGCTCGGACTGCTCGACGAGTCGCCCGGGTTCGCCGCGGCGTGCCGCCTTGCCGGGGTCGGCGGGCTCGACAGGACCGAGCTCGAGCGCATCGGTGAGCGCTACCTCTCCGGCCACGGCAGCTTCTGGGTGCTCACGGGCATCGGGCGCCCGAGCCGGTGGCCGGAACTGTCGGCGGATCGTGTCGTCGCGACGCTGCGGGAGTGCCGCGGATGGGTCGACTACACGGTCGTCGACACCGGGGCCAGTCTCGAGAACGACGAGGAGATCAGCAGCGACCTCTCCGCGCCGAGGAGGAACGCGGCGACGATCGCGGCGTTACGGGAGGCCGACGAGGTGATCGCGGTCGGCTCGGCCGACCCGATCGGGCTCTCCCGCTTTCTGCGCGCACACGTCGACCTGGTCGAGACGCTTCTCACCGACAGGGTCACGGTCGTGATGAACCGGGTGCGGGCGAGCGCGATCGGGCTGAACCCTGCCGGGCAGGTCACCCAGGCGTTGCGCCGGTTCGGCGGCATCGCCGAGCCGGTGATCGTGCCCGACGACCGCGCCGCGCTGGACGCGGCCGTGCTCACCGGGCGGTCGCTGCGCGACACCGCGATGCGGTCGCCGGCGCGGATCGCCATCGGCAGGATGGTCTCCGCCCGGCTGCTCCCCGCGCCGGCCGCCTCGCCCGAGCCGAAGCGCGCGCGCCGCCGCCGGGTCGCCGCGGCGACCTGATCCGGCAGGTCAGTTCTCGAGCGGGATCACCTCGATGCGACCGCCCGGGCCGGTGATGATGAGCACGCGTGCGCCGGCCACCCCGTCAAGGGCGTGCGCGAGCTGGGCTGCCGACGGCCCGCCGGCCGCCGAACCGACATCCGGCCCGGTGTGAGAGGGTACCGCGCGGTGCCAGACGACGACCGGGGCCCCGGTCGCCTCGCGCACCGCGTCGGCGAGAAGCCCGGCATCCGCCGCGCCGACGAGCGTGATGCGACCGATTGTGCGGCGCTGGGTGGCTGCGGGGGCCGCGGCCCGATCCCGCGTCCAGACGGCGAAGTGGTAGCCGGCGACCAGAAGTGTCGAGGCGAGGAGGCCGAGCGGGGCGCGCACCCGGTCGAGCAAGCTTGCCGTCGTGACGCTGTCGAGGGCGAACTCGAAGACCCGGAAGCCGATCACCAGGAGGGTGATGAGGGCGACCACCGCGCTTACGCCGAAGATCGCGATGAGGTACACGCGGCGCGCGGTCGACCCGACGGAGTCGGGCGCGACCGGCGTCGCGGGCTTCCAGGAAAGCCACCAGACCGGCGCCCCGACGACGAGGGCGCTGACGCCGCCGAGCAGCAGGGTGCGCGTGCCCGACTCCGCCAGCGGCGTGCCGGCCGCCGCGAGGAGCGAGTTGACGACGACGCCGATTCCGGAGGCGGCGGCGATGAGCCCGATGCCCGAGGTGACGAGGCCGGTACCCAGCCGAACCGATTCGGTGCCGGCCGCGGCGACCCGGCGGTAGTAGGCCCAGATGACCGCGCCAACCGCAGCGGCGGCCACCGAGGTGCCGAGCGGGTCGAGGACCTCGCTCGCGGGCGCTCCGTCACGGTCGAAGGCGAGCCGAAGCAGCGCGAACAACGCCGCGCCCATGCCGCTGAGGGTGAGCAGCACGGCGCCGAGTCCCGCGACGAGAACTATCGCGACTGCGGCGAGTCCGTCGCGCAGCATCCGCGCACCACCGTGAGCCCAGTGCCACCACCAGATCGCCCCGCCGCCGACCGCCCAGACGAGACCCTCGAGCGACAGCTGCCACCACGGGTCGCCGATGGTGGCGGTGCCGGCCCCACCGAGGATGGCGACATCGAACAGGGTGCCGAGGCAGGTGACTGCGCCACCGGCACCGATGATGATCCCGTAGACGTAGGCGATCACCGGGGCGACGCCGGTGAGCATTGTCGCCCCCTTCAGCGGATGCCGTCGCATCCACCGGTGCCACGCCCAGACACCTGCCCAGACGGTTCCGGAAGCGAAGGTCTGCGGCTGCCACACGCCGCCGACCAGAGAGGCGACGGTGAGGAGCAGCGACGTCGAGGCGGTGATGATCGCCACCGTCGACATCACGGCGAGGTAGAGCCCCCACGCGATCGACTGCCGCTCCCTGCGGTCGGCGAGGCCCCGCCAGATAAAGAACCAGAGCACGGCCGCGATCGGCCCCGAGACGAGGGTGAACGCCAGGGCCTGCGCCAGAGCGCCGACGTCGTCACTCGCGAGCTGGTCGGCAACGTCGAGCGTGCGACCGACCAGCCCGCTCAGGCCGATTGCCGCGATCGTGACGGTGACGAAGAGCAGGGTGAACACGACGAGTCGGCGGACGGCGCGACCTGCCTCGCCGATCGTGGCGGTGGTCTCGGACTGGACGCCGGTCACGCCGGTCACCCGGCCTTCGGGCAGATCGTCAGCGGCCACGGCGCGGTGTCGATGAGCCAGACGCCATCGATCGTGACGAGGTCGAACTCGTCGACGAATTCCGATTCCGAGACGCCGAACGGCCTGCTGCCGTAGGTGGTGGTGATCGAGACCCGCACGTCGGCCGACGCGTCGCGCTCGGTCGTCGAGACGAGGGTGACCCGCATGCTCTCCGAGCCGTCGGAGCCGTAGTCTTCGCAGTCCTCGACGGCCCCCGGGGTGAGGTACTCGGCTGCGGTCAGCTCGTCGCCGTCGATGACCGCCGCCGAGTAGCGCTGAACAACCCCCTCTGGCGTGTCGGCGTCGAGCATCCCCGGGGTGCCGCGCGAGAACACGGCGATCAGGGCGACGACCACCAGGATCCCGATGATCGAGAGCGCTACGAGGAGGGCGGTGTCCCGAGACTTCCCGGGGGTATCGGCGGAGAGGCCCCGCGGCGTGCCTGGCTGTTCTGTCATGTGCTCAGCTTGAACCCTGCCGGCATCCGCGCGCCATACCCGATAGTCACGATTTCGCGCCCCGCCACCGCTGTCGCCGCCCAGCCGAACGTGGTTCGCTGGAGACATGTCCGAAATCGCGATGTTTCCCCTCGGGTCGGTTCTCTTCCCGCATATGCCCCTGCTGCTGCGGGTCTTCGAGGAGCGCTACCTCGTGATGCTCGCCCGCATGCTCGAGTCGGAGACCACCGGTTTCGGGGTGGTGCTGATTGAGCGCGGCCAGGAGGTTGGCGGGGGAGAGAAGCGGTTCGGCTACGGCACAGTGGCCAGGATCGCGCAGCTCGGCGAGCAGGAGGGGACCGTCGCCGTTGTTGCGCAGGGGGAGCGCCGGTTCGAGGTGGTCGAGTGGCTCGAGGACGACCCGCATCCGCGGGCGGTGATCCGCGAGCTGCCCGAACTGGACTGGGACGACTCGCTGCAGCCCCTGCGCGAGCGCGCCGAGTCGACGGTGCGCCGCACCCTCGCCCTGGCGAGCGAGTTCGCCGACCTTCCGTGGTCGTCCGACGTGGAGCTGTCGCGCGATCCGGCCACGGCCGCCTGGCAGATCGCGGCGATCGCGCCGCTCGGGCCGCTCGACCAGGTCGCCCTGCTGGGGTCGACGTCGATGGAGCAGCTTCTCGGCTCCGTCATCGACTGCACGACGGCGGCCGCCGACGCCTTCAGCGCTCCGTGGGGGGACGACTCCCCGGAGTAGCGGGGGCGGGGCCGCGCGGATCGGGGCGGGGGGCCGGTTACGCTGTAGAGCGTGTCGACCCTCAGTGATCTCGTGCTCGCGCAAGGCCGGTCGAGCGAGGCCGACGTGGAATGGCTCCATCTCCTCGTCGGCGACTGGCAGCTGCTCGCGGATCTCGCCTTCGCCGACATTGTGCTGTGGGTTCCGACCACGAGCCACTCGTTCGTAGCGGTCGCGCACGCCCGGCCGTCGAGCTCGGCCACCCTCTTCTATCGCGACTTCGTCGGCCAGAACATCAAGCCGGAGTGGCGCAAGCAGGTGACGGACGCGTTCCAGTCGGGTCACATCATCGATTCCGCCGCGCCCGACTGGTACGAGGAGACCCCGACCCGCGTGCGCGCGGTGCCCGTGCTGCGTCGGCTCGCCGCCACCGGATCGGAGACCACCGAGCATCCCGTAGCGATCATCACTCGCCACACCAACTTGAGCGAGGCACGCACGCCCAGCAGGCAGGAGCTCACCTTCAACGAGTGCGCGAACGACCTGTTCGCGATGATCGCCAGCGGGGACTTTCCCGATCTCGGGGCGCCGACCGGCCCGCGACGGGGCGCCCCACGCGCCTCCGACGGGCTGACCCGGCTCGATGTCGACGGCAACGTCACGTTCGCGAGCCCGAACGCCCTGTCCGCCTTCAACCGGATGGGGTTCGCGGGCGAGCTCGAGGGGGAGTCCCTCGCCGAGGTGACCACGCGGCTGCTCAAGGGCCAGGTCATCATCGACGAGTCACTTCCGCTCGTCGTCACCGGCCGAGCCCCATGGCGCACCGACATTGAGGCGCGCGGCGTCACGGTGTCTCTGCGCGCGATCCCGATCCGCGATCGAGGCGAACGCGTCGGGGCGATCGTGCTGTGCCGGGACGTCAGCGAGCTGCGGCATCAGGAACGCGAGCTCATCACGAAGGACGCGACGATCCGCGAGATCCACCACCGGGTAAAGAACAACCTGCAGACGGTCGCCTCGCTTTTGAGGATCCAGGCGCGTCGTACCCGGTCGGAGGAGGCGCGCGAGTCGCTGAACCAGGCGATGCGACGCGTCGCGGCGATCGCGGTCGTGCATGACACCCTGAGCGAGGGCCTCAACCAGAACGTGGACTTCGACGCCGTCTTCGACCGGGTGCTGCTGCTCATCGCCGAGGTCGCCTCGACGCACAACACGAAGGTGCACCCGAAGTCGACGGGGAGCTTCGGCAACCTGCCGAGCGAATACGCGACCCCGCTCGCCCTCGCGCTCACCGAGCTCGTCACGAACGCGGTAGAGCACGGGCTGGCCGGTCGCGAGGGAGACGTCGAGATCATCGCGGACCGCGACGACGAGCGCCTCAGCGTCAAGGTGCGCGACACCGGCAGTGGCCTGCCAGAGGGGAAGGTCGGCTCCGGGCTTGGCACCCAGATCGTGCGCACCCTGATCCAGGGCGAGCTTGGGGGAACGATCGACTGGCACACGATGGTGGGCAGCGGCACCGAGGTCACGATCGACATTCCGCTTGCCTGGATCACCGCGTCGTAGACGTAACAACGCCTCCGGCCCGTCCAAGGACGGGCCGGAGGCGTAACGGAAGGACGGCGATCACGGTCCTTCCCGGGGCGGCGGGGGCCGCCTGAGGCTAGGAGGCGCGGCGTGCGCGGGCGGCGCGGCGCTTGAGCGCGCGACGCTCGTCTTCGCTCAGCCCACCCCACACCCCAGAGTCCTGGCTGGTTTCCAGGGCATACTGAAGGCACTGCTCGGAGACGTTGCAGCGACCGCAGACGGCTTTCGCCTTCTCGATCTGATCGACCGCGGGGCCGGTGTTTCCGACGGGGAAGAACAGCTCGGGGTCTGATGTGAGGCAGGATGCGTTGTCGCGCCAATCCATGGGGGGTACTCCTTTGATTTGTTGCTACGAGTGGCCGAGAGACCAAGACAATCCGGTGGTATCCAGCCCGACGGCGTCGGGGGGAATGTCAGGGAGGCTGCGCTCACGACCTTGTAAGCTTCAAAATCAACCTCGTATAGACTCGCATACCGGCAATCGCAAATCAATAGTTTCGTATTGGAAGGCTCTGTGAGCGGACTGGCCCACGACGCCCCCGACCGGGGGCGCGGCCCGCATTCCCGCCTCCCGCTGCGACTTCTGGCCGGCGTACTTTTCGCCGAGTCGCTTGCCATCGCGGGCATCACGATGTTCCTGGTTTTCGAGATTCTCACCGAGGTTCCCGACTCGTATGGCGCCGCAATCGGCATCACCGTGCTCTGCGCGATCGCCGCAGTGTGGGTCGCGGCCATCGCGGTCAACACGATGCGCGGCCGGGCCTGGGTGCGGGGTGCCGTCATCACCGTGCAGGTGCTGACCATCGCGGTGGCGATCGGCAGCTTCCAGGGCCTCATGGCCCGCCCCGACATCGGCTGGCTGCTTCTCGTGCCCGCGATTGCGGCGCTCGTGCTGCTGTTCAGCCGCCCGGTGATCGCCGCGACGACGCAGCGCGACTAGTCCAGTTTGAGCTTCTTGCGCAGCGAGGCCACGTGCCCGGTGGCCTTGACGTTGTAGAGCGGCAGCTCGATGGTGCCCTGCTCGTCGATCACGAAGGTCGAGCGGAGCACCCCGGTCACGATCTTGCCGTAGAGCGACTTCTCGCCATAGGCGCCGTACGCCTTGTGCACCGCGAGGTCGGGGTCGCTCAGTAGGGGGAAGTTGAGGTTCTGCTCGTCCCTGAACGCGCGCAGGGCGTCCCCCGCGTCCTTGGAGACACCGAGCACCTGGTAGCCGGCCGACTTCAGCGAGTTGATGTTGTCGCGGAAGTCGCAGGCCTCCGTCGTGCAGCCGGGGGTCGAGGCCGCCGGGTAGAAGTACACGATGACCTCTGTGCCCGCGTAGTCGGCGAGCGAGACAGGGTTGCCGTCCTGGTCGGGAAGGGTGAATCCGGGTGCGGGGGTACCCGCCGCGAGCCTGGTGGATGTGTCGGCCATGGGAGGTCCTCCGTGTGTCGTGGGCGGTTCAGTGTCATGCTAACCTTGATCCTCGGCGCGGGGTTTCCCTCAGGCCACACACGCATCCCTAGCTCAATTGGCAGAGCAACTGACTCTTAATCAGTGGGTTCTCGGTTCAAGTCCGAGGGGGTGCACAGAAAATTCAGTCCAGCGGCTCGTTGATGCCTGCTCGCCTGTCGTCGTCGAGTCTGGTCATGATTCTGGGCGGCGGGGAAGCGTTCGCTGATGGTCCCTCTTGAGAGCAGCGCTTGCCGGACTATGCTGTCGTGGCATGAGCAACTTGTCCAAGGCTTCGCTCGGAGGAATGCGCCGGGCTCGTCAGTTCTGTGGCTCACTTTCATCGTCTGGATGTTGATCTGATGGACGCCGCCGCCCATGCCCTCCCGCACGGCTGGGTTCCCATGGGCGAGCGTCGGTGGCACAGCGCATGGATCGGCGGCACCTGGCTGTTCGCTGCGCTATTCATTGCCAACGGATTGAACTTGAGCATCATGCTCGGGCGCATATTCGACACCTCACCGTTTGCGGTGGCGGGAGCCCTCCTCGTGGCCCTCGTGGCGATCCTCGCCCTGGTGACGTTCGTTCGCAATCGGCGCTGGCCACAGCCAGCCGTGAACCTCGACACGTCCGAGCTCCGGGCCGGCACAAACGTCCTCCCACTGGCACACGTCGACAGCGCCTCTGTCGGCGTGACCCCTCTGAAGAAAGCGCGCGTCGTGATCCTGCGGATCACCGCAGGGAAAGAGGCACGAGTCGAGTTCGTGCTCCGCGACCGAAGAGACCAAACACCAGGCCCCACCACAGCCCTTGTCCTGGCAGAAGCACTCCGACGCACGTCCATCATGATGCCGGTCTCGAAAGACGACCCGACAGGCCGCTTCGCGCACTACAATTTCTCCGGGCACATCACGCGCGAGGAGGCTGTCGCCCTGGCGCTCGCCCCACCGGCCAGGAACGAGCCACTTCCCACTCCGTCGTGAAAAGAAACTCGCTCGAAAGGGCAGTGAAGGCATGACAGGACTCGGGCCGAACCCGTGCGCGCCCCAGCCGCCAACCGCCGCTGACGGCCGCCCAGCTTGCTGCTACTCGAGCAACTTGCCGGCCTGGGTGACGTCTTCCATGAGTGCCGCGATCTCGGCTGGCACCGGTGGAATCTGCTCGTGCGCGATCGAACCGTCGGCTGACCACACCAGGTTCACCCGCAGGGCGGGGTCCATCTCGGGGTAGTCGCTGCGGTTGTGAGCGCCGCGGCTCTCCCGACGCTCCAGAGCACAGGCGAGGGTGGCTCGCGCGGCCATCAGGGACGCGCGCAGGTCGAAGGCGTGCGCGAGGCCGGAGAAGCCCGCGACATCCGGATGCACGCCGATTCGGCTCTGGCGATCGTCGAGGTCGTCCAACTGGCGCAACCCCTCCAGCAGCCCCGCCTCGTCGCGCACCACTCCGCCGAAGTCCGTCATGGTATTGCGGATATCGCGCTGCAACGCCCGCACGTTCTCCTGTCCGTCCGAGGCAAGAACGTCGGTCACCTCCCGCTCGGCCGCGTCGACCGCGTCCCGTGATCGATTCTGGGAGATGATCCCCGCGCTGTACTCGGCCGCGGCCTGTCCCACAATCCGGCCGAAGACGAGCAGTTCGATGAGCGAGTTGCCGCCGAGCCGATTGGCCCCGTGCAGTCCGCTGGATGCCTCGCCGATGGCGTACATCCCGACAACATCGGTGGAGTGGTCATCCGGTCGCACCCACACACCGCCCATGGAGTAATGCGCGGTCGGGGCGATCTCGATGGCGGTCGTGGTGACATCCAGTACCTGCAATTCGAGCATGGTCTGGTAGACGCGGGGCAGGCGCGTCATGATCGTCTCGCGGGGCAGGTGGGAGATGTCGAGCAGCACGCCGCCCTTCGCGGTGCCGCGCCCCTCCTTGATTTCGGTGTACGCGGCAAGGGCGACCCTGTCGCGGGTGGACAGCTCCATGCGCTCTGGATCGTAGTTGGCCATGAACCGCTCGCCCAGAGCGTTCCGCAGAACGCCGCCCTCGCCCCTGGCGGCCTCGCTGATCAGGGTCCCTGCGGCGTTCTCCGGTTCAAGGATCCCACTCGGGTGGAATTGGACCAGCTCGGCGTCGCGAAGCCGGCCGCCGGCATCCACCGCCAACTTGAAGGAGTCGCCCGTGTTCTCATCCCGGCGGCTGGAGGTGCGACGCCAGATGCGGTTGTGTCCGCCAGCAGCAATGATGACCGCGTCGGCGATGATCGTCACCCTGCTGCCGTCGCGCAGGTCGAAGCCATAGGCGCCGAACACCACGTTGTCACGCACGAGGATGCGGGTGATGTACACCGAATCCAGGATGGGCACCTCAAGCTGGGCGGCCCGGGCGACCAGGGTGCGTTGGATCTCGAGACCCGTGTAGTCCCCGGCGAAAGCGGTGCGACGGTACTTGTGGGCGCCGAAATAACGCTGGCTGATACGCCCGTCATTCTCGCGCGCGAACGGCATGCCCCATCGTTCGAGGTCCTGGATGCCGCTGCCGGCGTTCTTCGTCACGATCTCGGCCGTATGCGGATTGGCGAGAAAGTAGCTCTCCTGGATAGTGTCTGCTGCGTGCTGCTGCCAGCTGTCTTCGGCATCCATCGTGGCCAGGGCCGCGTTGATTCCGCCCGCCGCCAAAGATGTGTGCGCGTCGTTCTTGGGGCGCTTACCGACGGCGAGAACGTCAACTCCGCGTTCGGAGAGCTCGATCGCGGACCGCAGGCCCGAGCCGCCGGTGCCGATGACGAGCACGGAGGTGGAAATGCGGCGACCAATGAGGGTGTCGTGTGGCATGAGAGGGCCTTCCGGGGCAACACTGCGAAGCCACACCGAACGCGGCTCCCTCCGCCACGTTAGCTCGCGTTGCTGGGCGTCCGGGGTCTTCACCGAGCAGAGCGATAGCGTCAAGCCCACGAGGTCGACGCAGAACGACTTCGCCCGATCGGCAACCGCGGGGTCCCTCCTCAACCGGCCAGGAACCCCGTCAGCACGGCGGTGAGCTCCGCGCGCACCTTCTCGCTCGACGCGGTTGCCGCGCCGTCGCCGGGTTGCGCACCGTAGTCGCCGAACGCCGCGTGGTTCGCCCCCTCGATCGTGGCGAACTCGGTGTTGGGTGGGAGGGACCCCGCGGCGGCCTCGATGTCGTCGGGTGTGCTCAGGCCGTCTTCCGACGCACTGACGCTCAGCACGCGCAACGGCGAGGCGGAGAGGTCGCTGGTGCAGTAGGAGGCGAAGAGCACGAGGGCGTCGACGGCGGGGTCGTCGGCGAGCAGGCACGCCTTCACCCCTCCGAGGGAATGCCCGCCGACCGCCCACTCCTGCACGTCCGGCGCCAGCGCGGTGTAGGCCGACAGGGGCCTGGGGTCGGCGATCGCGAGGTTGAGGAGGGGCTGGGTGATGACGACCGTGACGCCGGCGGCGGCGAGGCCGGAGAGCTTTCTCGCGTACGCGGCCGCCTCGACCTTGGCGCCGGGGATGAAGACGAGGCCGGTGTCGCTCACTCCGGATGCCGGGCTGAGCACGAGGCCGTCGGGCGCCTCCGCGAGCGTGACCGCCGGATCGTGCCGCACCGCCGCGAGCTCCTCGTCCGTGGCGCCGAAGATGAGGCCCGTCCACGCGAGGAAGCCGGTGGTGACCAGGATCACGGCGGCCAGGCCGACGAGCCCGACGCGCTTGCGGCGGCGACGACGCGCCGACGAAATGGCCATGGTCACATTCTGGACCACCGGCGGCGCGCTCCCGCCGGTGGCCCGTGGCCTACTTCGTGTCTCTCCTGCCGCCGAAGACGTCGGTCTCCATGGCGTCGTAGCCCTCGGCCTGCGGGTCCCGGTGCATTCCGCCGCTTAACGCGTACTCCTCCTCGGGGGAGAGTACGAGCTGACGACGTCCGTAGAGGGCGAAGCCAGCGAGGATGACCGCGTAGACGATGATGATCCCGATGATCGCGGGCTGGAACGCCTCGTTGAGCAAGAAGCCCACAAAGATCAGCGCGGAGATCACGGCAGCGATCACCGCACCGGGCACACCCCAGGGGCTGACGTAGGGACGGGCCGCATTCGGGAACTTCCGTCGCAAGATCACGAACGAGACCATCTGCAGGAAGTAGGCGAGCACAGCCCCCCAGACGGCGATGTTGAGGATGATCGCTCCAGCAACGGCACCGGCGCCCTCGTTGACCGCCGCGAGCAGTTCCAGCAC
>Ga0105047_10003031_pt1 | contig 29794 bp, 27 predicted proteins | sample MAT04_FD_78384 | JGI IMG/M metagenome (GOLD analysis project Ga0105047, IMG submission 78384) | Freshwater microbial communities from Lake Fryxell liftoff mats and glacier meltwater in Antarctica - MAT-04 (megahit assembly) | ecosystem: Environmental > Aquatic > Freshwater > Ice > Liftoff... | reverse complement strand
CGGCCCTGGTCGCGCGCTGCTTCCTGTTCACCTTCCTGGCGGCGGTGGTGGACGGTGACACGGTCAGCGTGTTCGGCGCCGGCGATGGCCTCTACCTGCTGGGCTCGCGGGGCGTGTGTGTGCTCGACTCCGGGCCCGACAACGCGCCCGCGTACGCGGCCTACCGGGTCCTCGGCGACGACGTGTTCGACGGCCTTCGCCCGGCGCGCGAGGTGCCGCGGGTGCACCACGTCGGGGCTCTCGAGCGCGTGCTCATCGCGACCGACGGAGCGCAGGCGCTGGCGCGCGAGCTCCCCGGGTGGATGGACGATCCGGCGCTGTGGCGCTCACCGCGCGCGCTCGAGCGACGGCTGAACCAGCACGCCCGCGCGCTCCTCGACGACACCACGGTGGTCGCAATCGGGCCCTTATGCGCGTGATCGTCGAAGGACTGCGCCTCGACCTGGTGGCCGCCGATGCGATCGGCCAGGGCGGCGAGGCGATCGTGTATCGAAGCGGCGATCGCGCCATCAAGATCTATCAAGGTCTGACGGCGGACGCCCTCGCAGAGAAAGCGGAGAAGCTGCGGACCTATCCTCGCAGCGTCCCCGCTGGCGTGATCGCGCCTCTCGCGATGGCCTACGACGTAAAGGGCCATCTCGTGGGGTATGCGATGCGCTTCCTCGACGGAGCGCTCGACGGACAGCGCCTCGCCTCGAAGAAGCATCGCGGGGGCGTCCCTTCCGGCCAGGCGGTGACGGCAGCGACGGTGACGCAGTGGTTGCGGGCCCTCGCGGGTCTGCTCGAGGCGCTCCACGCCGCGAAGGTGGTGGCCGGCGATCTCAACGAAGGGAACGTGCTGTGGGCGCAGGGGACGGCGTGGATCATCGACGCCGACAGTCACCAGTTCGGAAATCACCCCTGCACGGTGGCGCACGAGAAGTATCTCGATCCGCGGCTTTATGGGGTCGATCTGTCTTCGCGCTGCGCGCTGTCGGTGTCGTCGGACTGGTACGCGTTCGCGGTGCTGGCGTTCTCGGTGTGGCTGTTCGGACACCCGTACGGCGGCGTGCATCCGACGCTGGGCACGATGGCGCGGCGCGCCGAGGCCCGGGTGAGTGTGCTCCGGCCGGACGTGACACGGCCGAAGTCACTGTTGAGCTTCGAAGTCTTGCCGCCCGCGCTGCTCGACTGGTTCTCGCGGACCTTCGACGGCGATCTGCGCGAGAAGATGCCTGCCACGCTGCTCGATCTGGTGTGGACGACCTGCGCGTGCGGGCTCGAGCACGCGCGGCAGACGTGCCCGGCGTGCGCGTCGCGCGGGGTGATTCGTGCGCGTCCGGTGGTCGATCGCCACGGCCGCGTGCGCGCGATCGTGATCGCGTCGGGGGTGCGCGACGTCGCGGCGTTCCAGGCCCGGCCCTCCCGGGTTCGGCTGGAGGGTGACTATCTCGTCGATGGCGATGGCCTGCGCGTGGGGCAGATCCTGGAAGGCGCGACGGTGGTGTCGCACGGATCTCGCCTGGGCTTTGGATACTATCGCGCTGGGAAATTGACCCATCATTTCTTGTGGCGCGTCGGTCGTGCCGGTCTCGTGCCGGTCGCCTTGCCGGCGATCGAGGGGCGGCTGGTCGGCCACCAGGTGGTGTTCGACGACCAGCATGTGCTGGTGGCGTGGCAGTCGGTTCTGAATGGCCGGCTGAAGGCGTTCGTCGCGTTGATCGACGCCTCGGGGCGCGTGCTCGGATCGGCGAGCGGGCACCCCGATGACTCGCCGTTGCTGACGTCGACCAGTGGGTTCGCGCTGGCGGGCGGGCGCGTCCTGCGCGCGACCGAGCGCGGGGTGCTGTCGGTCGTCGTGGACGCCAGCGCGCTGTTGCCCGGCAGCTTGTTCGTGGATGCCGAGCCGTTCGTATCGGAGGGGTGTGAGCTCCTGCCGGGCCCGGGCGGCTCCCTTTACGTGGTGACCGAGGAACGGATCACCCAGCTCTGTCTGGAAGGAGAATGAGTCATGCAAGTTGCACTGCCATCATACTATGACCCCCGTCAGGTCGAGACGATCTACACCGAGCGCGCGGGCCTGGTGGCCGACGAGGCCATCGAGGCGCGAAAGAAGTACGGCATCTCACCCGCGGGCCGCGACAAGGTGAAGATCGCGGCGTTCGGGATCGACGTGCAGATCGGCTTCTGCACGCCCGGCTCGTCGCTGTTCGTCCCGGGCGCGGTGGAAGACACGCGCCGCGCGACCGAGTGGATCTATCGGCACATGGACGTGCTGACCGGGCTCCATTTCTCGATGGATACGCACCGCGTGTTTCAGGTCTTCCACCCGGCGTGGTGGATGGACAAAGACGGCAATCATCCATCGCCGCTGACGCCGATCACCAGCGCGGAGGTGATGCGCGGCGACTGGATCCCGATCGCGCACCCGCGCGAGTCGCTGGAGTACACCAAGCGCCTGGAGTCGACGGGTAAGTATGTCCTCACGGTGTGGCCGTTCCACACGCTGCTCGGCGGGGTGAGCCATGCGCTGGTGCCGTCGGTGATGGAGGCGGCGATCTTCCACTCGGTGGCGCGCAATCGCCAGACCCACTTCGAGACCAAGGGGACGCACGCCATGACCGAGAACTATTCGGTGCTCTCGCCCGAAGTCACCGAGCTGGGCGGCCAGCCAGTGGGTGGGTTCAACGCGCCGTTCTTCAAGATGCTGCTCGAGTACGACCGCATCTATGTCTTCGGCCAGGCCAAGAGCCACTGCGTGCTCTCGACGCTGAACGACATGCGCGATCGCATCCAGGCCACCGATCCGTCGCTCGCCGACAAGATCTGGATCCTGGAGGACGCGATGAGCCCGGTGCCGGCGCCGCCGATCAACCCGCTGCCGCCGAGCCTGGACTTCCCGGCGATCACCGCGCGGGCGTTCGAGACTTTCAAGAAGGCGGGCATGCACATGTGCCGCACCACTGACCCCATCACGCTTTGAAAAGGAGCTCCTCATGAGCACGCACTCTCACGACGAAATGAACAACCTGTTCGCCTCGGCTGCCGGCTCGGGCATCATCTCGAAACCCACCCAGAGCCTGCTCAGCGGTCACCTGGGCCCGGTGGTCATCGCCGGCGCGGCCGGAAGGCCGCTGGAAGACATCGACGCGTCCGACGTCACGCTGATCACCGTGCTCATCGACGCCTCCAGCTCGATCGGCGGGTCGGGCCTCGAAAAGGCAGTACGAGAAGGTCAGAACGCGCTGATCGAGGCCTTTGCTGGCACCCGCGAGGAGGGCTCGATCCTGATCGCGCTGTGGACCTTCGACAGCGTGACGAAGGTGGTCCACGCCTATGTCCCGGTCAGCGACGCCACCCGACTCACCGACAAGAACTATCGCTCGTCGGGCGCGACGGTGTTGTACGACGTCTGGTGCGACGCGCTCGCGAGCAACGTCGCGTACGCCGAGCAGCTCCGCAGCGGTGGCACGCCGGTCCGCAGCGTGGTGGTCGTTCTGACGGACGGCGAAGACACCAGCAGCAAGCGCACCGCCCGCGACTGCGCCGCGATCTCCCACGACCTGCTCAAGAGCGAGCAGTTCATCCTCGCCTTCGTCGGCGTGGGCTCGGAGACGGACTTTCGGCGCATCGCGCTGCAGATGGGTATTCCGGACGGCTGCGTGGCGGTCGAAGGCTCGGCGACGCCGTCGGCGCTGCGCGCGGTGTTCCAGATGGTGTCGAAGAGCGCGATCCGGGCGTCGCGCGGGTTGGTGAAGCCGGGCGTGCAGGCGGGATTTTTCGGGCCGTAGGCGACTCCCGCGGCGCATCGTGACCAGCGAATCCGTGGACTTCATCTCGATCGGTGGTCAAGGCGGGGGTACCCATGAAAGCGGTTTCGGGTCCCGCTGTACCAGGCGCTCCAGAGGCACGTCAGCTCCACAGGCTGCGCGGCGGTCGATGAGTATGCGCTGATCTTGCGTATCGACGGGACTCTCCAAACATTTGGAGCAGAAGGGCTCGCTCGACTGCGGTTCGAGAGGAGCCGCCGATACATCAAGGTCGAAATCCAGATCCCCGAGGCGGTCTGGCGGCCACTCAACGCGTCCGAAACGAAGCTCTATCTCGTCCGGCAAGTACGGGCGGCGATAGCGGCCTGCATCGAACGTCTCGAAAAGGACAAACACCCCGTCGCGAAGACCGAGCTGTACGCGCAGATGGAGTCCGCGTTCGATGAGTATCTGAGCAACGTGATCCCGATCCACAGTCGAAAGTAGTCCGTCATCATGATTCGTACGACGACGCTTTTCCCGGAGCTGAACGAGAGGCTGATCTTCACACCGTCGGCCTGGCCGTCGTTTTCGGCCATCGCATGTTGCACGAGAGCACTCCGCTGGTCCGCGGGAGAAGTACGCGGTTCGCAGCGATCTCATGTATCGCGCGAGGTGAGGCTCGCGGGTTGATCCAGGTTTCGTTTGGGGCGATCAGGTGGCATGAGCAGAGGCGTGCGCGTGGCTTACTTCCTACTTCCGATAGTATGCGCCGGTCTCGAGCTCTCTGCGCTCGCCGACGCACCCGCAGAGAACGCACCCACTCGCTGTCAGCCGGCATGTCCAGCGACCGCCCGATGCGTCGAGACGCCCAGCGGCTACGCCTGTGCCTCTGCGCGCGGGATCATGGTCCGGAAGCCCGCTGCCCACGGGCAGCCGCAAGCCGCAGAAGCTGAGCAGCCGGCATCAGCGGAAGATCCACACGCGAATCCCGTCGAGCGTTATCGGTCCGGGACGATCTCGCTCCTGGCGGGCAGCGGAGGTGCGATCGCGGCAAGCCAGGGCGCCCTGGTTGCGGTCCTCGGCAACGGTACCGCACAGGCGGGCGTCACTTTGGGAGTGCACCTTCGCGGCGTGTTCTCCGGTGGAGTCACGCTGGGAGGACGGCTGGGAATGCTCTATCCGTCCAGCGACGGCGTGGCGATCGACGCCGGAGTCGGCGGTGGCTACGCGATCGTTCTCGGAGCGCAGGTTGCCCTGACTCCGTTCGTCGAGTTCGGCGTCGGTGTGACGACCGGGCCAGCGAACACTCCTCTGATCATCACCTCCCTGGGTGGCGTCGCCCTTCAAATTTTCCTGGGCGATCATGGGTTCATCGAGCCGTTCGTCGGTGGTGGCGCGATCATCAACACATCGAGAGACGGACGGGCTGCCGGAGTCATCAATGCCGGCTATCGCCTCGGGGTGGTGTTTTGAAGCTCGCCGTCGCGAAGCTATCCACCGCGATGCTCAGCCTATCGGTCACGGCGTGCTACTACGGCCACTCCGGGCCTTCCTACATCAATGAGCCGATCAGGGCCGACCCGAGCATTCCTAGCTGCAACCTCGAGCTGTCCTCGCCCCGTGCGTCCCTCGCGAGAAAGTGCGGAGCGCCGGCGTGTCGCCCGACCCCGGATCGCTGGATCTATCCTTCCTATCGGGTGTCCTCGAGCACGACCACGCGATACATGACCGTCGAGCTCGACGCGGAGTCGGTCCGCGCGATCCGCCCGTGCGACGCGAAGAACTGCTGCGCGCTCGACGACTGACAGGTCACTATCTGGCCGCGGACGACGTCACCACCGTCATCGTCTCGCTCGACTTCACGAACCCGCATCCTGCGCAACGCCGAGCATAGGGGCGCCCTCCTTAGCTCGGCTTCTCCGGCTCCACCCCGTGCTGCGCCCGTCCGATCGGCCCCTCGTGCTTGCGCGTCTCCTTGTACGGCTCGTACGTCCCCTTGTCCGCGTGCGCGCGGACCTTCTCCCGCAGCGCCTTCATCTCGTCCGGGCTCATCGGCACGAACGCCCGCGCTATCGCCAGGTTCTGCTCGAGCACCTCCAGGGAGTCGATGCCGGAGATCACCGCCGACACCGGCAGTGACAGCGCGTAGCGAATGCACTCCGCCGGCGTGACGATGCCCGCCTTCACTGCGCCGCCGTCGCCCGAAAGGGACTTCATCCCCAGCGCGCCCATCCCGCGCTTCGTGACTTCGGGGAGCACGCGCTGCTCGAAGGATTTGTGCGATCCGTCGAAAGGGTTGAGCGGCATCTGCACCGTGTCGAACGCGAACCCACCCTTGAGCATCTCGAGATGCAGCTCCGGCTTCTTGTGGCCGGTGAAGCCGACGAAGCGGACCTTGCCGGCCTTCTTCGCCGCCGTGAGGGCCTCGAGGACGCCGTCTTTCTTGTAGTGGTTCTTGGGGTCGTCGTCCCACGCGACCTCGTGCACTTGCCACAGGTCGAGATGATCGGTCTTCAGGCGCCGCAAGGAAGTATCGAGCTGCTCGATCGCGGTCTTCTTGTCGCGGCCGTGGGTGCAGACCTTGGTCATCAGGAACGCCTTGTCGCGGCGACCTTTGAGGCCGGCGCCGAGGAACATCTCGCTCTTTCCGTCGTGATACTCCCAGGCGCTGTCCATGAAGGTGAGGCCGTTGTCGATCGCCTTCTGGACCAAGCTCACTGCGTCGCTCTCCGAAGAGAGTGTCCCGAGGTGATAGCCGCCGAGGCCAAGGATCGAGACGCTCGCGCCCGTCTTCCCGAGTGGGCGCGTGGACAGGGGCGCGCCCGGCGGCGCAGTCGGCGCGGCGTGGATCGCGTGTTCCGCTGCGAGAATCGCGGCGCCAGCGCTGGCGATGCCGATGAGTTGACGGCGGGTGTGCTCGAGCATGGTGAGACGAAGCCTAGCCGAACAGCACGTCCGTCCGCAGCACGAGCTTGGTGCCCGGGTGCGCTGTCTGATAGGAAAGAGTCCGCGTGGCCAAGAAAAAGACGTTCTTCGACTATCCGCGTCCTTCCGTCGCGGTCGACCTGGTGGTGCTGACGCTGGTCGATGCCGATCTCAAGGTGCTCCTCATCAAGCGCGGCGAGCCGCCGTTCCAGGGGCAGTGGGCGCTGCCGGGTGGGTTCCTCAGGGTGGGGATGACGCCCGAGGAGCAGGGCGAAGGGATCGACGAGGCCGCGAGCCGCGAGCTCGAGGAGGAGACCGGGCTGCCGGCCGGGGCTTGTTTCCTCGAGCAGCTCTATACTTTCGGGAAGCCGAACCGCGATCCGCGCGGACGCGTGGTGTCGGTCGCATACTATGCGCTGATCCGCCCGACGCTCGCGCCGATGGTGCGGGCCGGCGGCGACGCCGCCCACGCGGGGTGGGTCTCGGTGAGCGAGGTGAAGAAGCTGGCCTTCGATCACCGCGAGATCTTCGACCGCGCCGTCGAGCGCATCCGCGGGAAGCTCGACTATTCCAACATCGCGTTCGCGCTCGTCCCCGAGACCTTCACCATCCCCGAGCTGCGGGCGGTGCACGAGGTGATCAAGGGGCGGGCCTACGACAAGGGAAACTTTCGCCGCCGCTTCCAGCGCATGCTCACCGACGGGACGATCGCGATCGCCCCGGGAAAACGGCTGACGACGTCGAAGCCCGCAAAGGTGTACAAGTTCAAGGGGCCCGCGCTCGCGACGTAGTACATCGATGATCAATCGCGCCTGGATAGTATTGCTCTTGCCGGCCTGCTCGGCCGCGCCGGACTTTTACAAGCAGGTGCTCGAGCCGGGCGACGCGGTGATCGGCGTCTTCGAGGACCGCGCCGTTGTCGCGCTGGCAGACGCGCGCGGGGTGGCGGAGATCGAGATCGGCGCGGTCGCGATCGGGGTCATCCGCAAGCGCGACGTGCGCGACCTCGAGGGCCGGCCGCTCGCGAACCTCGACGGCCTCACAGCCGATCTCGAAGGCGACACCGGATGTGGCTGCCGCGTCCCGCCGGTGGGTACGCAGCAGATCATCGCCCCGGGCGATCGCTGCGCGCTCCCGGCGATGGCGGAGCTCGGCGCGACGGCAGCGTACGCAGATCCGCAGCTCCTCGCCAGCCCTCGCTCGAAGCTGCGCGTGACCTGGCCCGGCACCTGCGCTTGCCCACGGCTGCCGTTCTCGGAGCGCTCGTCGGTCTCGGTCTGCCCGCTCGGGGAAGACGCCGAGCGGATGAAGCCGGTGGCGACCGTGCTCTCCGGCGACGGCACGATCACGGTGATCTCGCGCATGATGGCAGTGGAGATCGCGCCCGACGGCGCGCGCCACGAGACTCGCATCGAGCCGGCGGCCGGCAACATCAAGGGCGTGATCGCGCTGCCGCACGGCGGCGCGGTGATCGTCGGTGATGTCGTGGCGCTGACCGTGAGCTCGCAGAACAGCGAGTACATTTACGTCCCGCCGCGCGGCGCGGGGCCGGCGCGGCGGCTGGACAACTTCCCGACCAAGTATGATCTGGTCGGCGTCTACAACGCGCCGTCGGGCGACGCCTGGATCTATGGTCGTCTGCCTGGGCGTATCAATCACGCGCTCCTGGCGCGCTGCCGCATCGGCGACGATGTCGACGCAGGCTTCTGCATCGAGACGCTGGTCATGCCCTCGCCGGACTGCCCGCAGCACCGCACCGAGTTCAAGATCGTCACCATGACCGAGCTCGAAGGCGGCGAGCTGATGGCGATGACCGAGGCGAGCGAGCTGTTCTTCGTGCGGAACGACGAGGCGATCTGCGTCACCGCGCGGGTCGAGGGTCCGACCCTGGGCGGCGGCGAGATCTACGGCTTTCGCGGCGGGCACCTGGCGTCGATCGGGCGCCGCGTCCTGGCCTGTCTCGTAGGGAACGACCGCTCGACCCCCGTCGTCGAGGTGATGACCGCGACCGTCGGCCCGATCGTCCAGGGTCTCCCACTGATATTGACCTGGCGGCCGGTGCACGAGGAGATCGACGGCGACCAGACGTGCCCAAGCGAGTCGTTCATCGATCCTCGCGAGCCCGATCGCGCAGTCATGCAGCGGAGGCTGCGCGACGACGTCTATACCCAGCTCCGCATCACCCGCAGCTCGACCACCGTCGAGATCATATCGCCACGGACATACTATCCGGAGCTCGACGCGCCGATCGCCGACGTCGCGACCAGCAGCGGCACGATGGTTCTGTCGACCACCACGGGCGAGACCTGGCGCCGCCGGACGAGCGACGCGATGTTCTCGCGCGTGACGCGCTTTCCGCGGGCGCTCGGCGGCGCACCGACGGCGATACTCCCGGTCGAAGGTGGGTTCCGCGTCTATACCGGCTCGAGCAACACCATTCAGGTCCGCTCCGGCCCGACCTGCTCCGCGACGACGATCTCGATCCCCGAAGTTGCGACGATGAGCGCGCTCGGCGAGGAGGACGACGTGGTCACGCAGCTCGGTGATCGGGTGCTCCTCTTCGGGCGGCGCGGCGGCGCGGCGATGATGATCGTGCGCGACTTCAGCGATCGCCTGCTCTCGACGGTCCCGCTCGAGGGCAACGCGCGGGTGGTGAGCGCGGCCGAGATCATGCCCGGCGCGTGGGCGGCGTTCGTGCGCGACGACGGCAGCGTGTGGGCCACCGATGGCGGCGCGCCGGTGCTGCTCGACGATCGCGGAGGATGGCGCTTCATCTCCGCCCGACCCGGCGTGGGGTGGCTGGCCAGTGACAGCGACGTGGGACGGGTGGTCGTGCGCGCGGGGGGCGGTGGTCTCGAGGTGGAGACCGATCTGATGAGCCGGATCGACACCAGCGCCTTCGACACGCTCAATCACCGCGGCGTCGTCCCGCGCATCACCGCGATCCGCGCGTTCTGCGATGGCCGCGCGATGGTCGCCTATCGGGACAATCTCGACGGTCTCGCGCTGAGTGTCTGGTTGATCGCCCCGGTCGCCGGCCGGCTGACGATGGTGCCCTACGAGGAGCTCCGCCCGGAGACGTCCTGGCCACGCGTGCGCCAGCAGGTGCTGGCGATCGGCGGAGATAGTGCGGCGCCGCTGCTGGTGTACGCGAGCGATCCCGATGACGTGCTGCAGGTCGAGGACAACGACGGGTTGCACACCCCGGGCGCGCAGACTTCGGCGCTTCCGTTCTCGGATTTGGCGGGCTTCGGCGGTGATGGGCGTGACGTGTTGATCGGTGGATCGTACTTACGCTTCGCGCGCGTCCTGATCCGCGAGGACTAATCTTTCCGGATTTTTTTCCGGATATCCCAGACCTTCAGCATCGCCTCGACGAAGATCTTGGTCGACATCTTGGACTCGCCCACGGTGCGATCGACGAAGCGGATCGGCATCTCGTGCACCGGCACTCCGTTGTGGAGCAGCGTGGAAGTGACCTCGATCTGGAACCCGAACCCATCGGTGCGCAGCGCGTCGAGATCGAGCGTGCGCAGAGCCTCGGCGCGAAAGCCTTTGAAGCCGGTCGTGAGATCCTTCACTGGGGAGTCGAGCAGCGTGCGCGCGTAGAGGCTGCCCGCGCCGGAGATGACGTTGCGATACCACGGCCAGCCGATCGATCCGCCGCCCGGGACGCGGCGGCTGCCGATGACGACCGGATAGTGCTCGAGCAGCTCGACCAGGCGCGGGAGATCGGTGGGATCGTGGCTGAAGTCGCAGTCCATCTGCAGGATGAGCTGGTAGCCGTGATCGAGCGCCCAGCGGAAGCCGAAGCGATACGCCACGCCGAGGCCTTGTTTTCCAGGACGGTGCGCGACGTGGACCCAGTCGTGCTTCGCGGCCTCGGCGTCGGCGAGCGCGCCGGTGCCGTCGGGTGAGTTGTCGTCGATGACCAGGATGTGCGCGCGCGGGAGGTTGCGGTGGATGGCCGCGAGCATGCGCACGATGTTGCCGGCCTCCTCGTAGGTCGGGAGCAGGACGATCGTGCCTTCGCCCTCGGCGCGCTCGGGCGTCACGGATTTTCACCGTGCGGCAGCGGGCCCGGCGGGACGCTGTTGGGCTTCTGCCGCCAGGTCCAAAAGAAGTTGGTGTAGAAGTTCAAACCCATACCCAGCGCGATGCCGGTGAGCTGCGCGGGATACTTCCAGATCCCAGGGTGCTCCAGCTTCCAGGTGTGCATCGCGAGATCCGTGAGCGTCTTGAACACGCCGAACTGCACACCAGCGCCGAGCAGACCCACCAGGTTGTAGCGCAACATGCGCGCGAGGAAGCCCACGCTGGCGTCGGCGTTCTTGTCCCGGAACGTGAGGTTGTTGTTGAGGATGAAGTTCCAGATGATCGAGACCTCGATCGCCGCGGCCGCGCTGTAGTCCTTGTTGATGTCGAGGACGTCCGCGAGCGCGAACAAGATCCCGAGGTTCACGAACACGCCCGACGCGCCCACCAGCCCGAAGGTGATGAAGCGGCGATTCAAGACGCGCGCCATCAGGCGCTGTATTGGGGAATGTGCGGGGGTGTCCGCCACCGAGGGATGATGATCGGAAGCGGACCGGGTGGTCAACGAAAGAGCCTGTTGAGAGGCTCCGGCGTCGCTCGCGGCGCGCCGGCGCGCGATCGTACGGCGTCGTCGCGCTCGCTGGGCGGTCGGCTGCGGGCCATCGTTCGCGGGCGGGTCGGGCGCTCGAGATCGCGCACGTCGAGGAGCTCGGGGCCGGTGACGAAGAGGTCGGCCGCGACCAGCGGATCCTCGATCGAGAGCAGCACCTGGCCGATCGCGGTGGCGTCCCAGCGGCCCTCATAGCGGGTCCACTCGACGCCGCTCGTACGCGCGACGACGGTCGCGGTCACGACCAGCTCGGCGGCGAGCGCGTCGCCTCCGGTGCTGGTGCCGATGAGGCGGACGATCGGCGGTGGGCCGGCGAGATCGATGTGGCGCCCCACCCAGACCCGCGCGTCGAGCGGGCGGCCGGCGGCGAGGCCCTCGCTGATCAGCGAGATGCGGCCCTCGCGCCCGCGCAGGACGTGCAGCACCGGCGACTGGGTCGGCGCGTCGGGATGCGACTCGCGGCGGAGGCGATCGAACAGCTCGTACGTCGAGGCGGTGCCGTCGAGGATGTCGAGGAGCCAGTGGATGCTGGCCAGATCCATCTGCGGATCGAGCCAGCGATTCTCGATCGCGAGCGCGCCGAGGAGCGGGCGGTGGACCAGGCGCGAGTAGGCGTCGGGGGCGAACGCATCGGGGATCGTAGCGTCGTCGGGGGTCGCGGCATCGTCGGGGGTCGCGGCATCGGGTACGGCGATGGTCGCGTCCGGCACCGCGGCGTCGCCGGCGAGCGTGAGCCCGTCCTCGGCGCACGCGACGAAGAGCGCCGCCCCGAGCAGCCCAATGAAAAGCGCGCTTTTCACTCCGACCTCAACCAGGCGCGCGCCGCCTCGAGCACGGTGTCGACGCCGCGCATCGCGTCGCTCTGCTTCTGCAGCACCACCACGTCCGGCGCGACGCCGCGCCCCGATTCGAAGTCGAGATGCGCGTCTCCCGGCGCGACGAACACGGTGTCGTGCGTCTGGAACGTCGCGCCCTCCACCTCACCGGGGAGCCGCGGCAGCGTCTCCTTCGGGCCGAACGCACCGAACGTCGGTGCGGGCCCGAACGTGCGCGTGGCGCCCTCGCGCCGCAGCGTGAGCGCGCGCGAGACGAAGTCGTTGCCGGCGATGTCGCGCCCGATCAGCACCGCGAGCCGCGCGTGCGCGGAGATGCCGCGGCCGCTCGACGATGGGAAGAACTCGATCACCGCAGATCCGGCGCAGCCATCCGCCGCGCAGCCGCGCAGCGCGGACAGGCCCGACCGCGGCCGCCAGAGCTCGGCGCGCGAGAGATCGGCGAGGCCCACCAGGCGGCTGACCAGGAACGCCATCGCGTCGCTCGACCCGCCGTTGCCGAGCCGCTGATCGAGGAGCACGCGATCAGCCGGCGCGGCGAACGCGCGCTCGATCCCGTCGACCCAGTCGCGATCGTTCGGGACCGCGTTGATCTGCACCGAGAGGATCTCGCCGTCGTCGAGCGATCCCGCGTAGTCGCTGCGCTCCGAGAAGCGCTCGCTCGACACCGGGCGGCGGAAGCGAAAATCGCAGCGGGTGGGCTGGAGGAACGGTTCGAGATCGCCGCTCGCCAGCGCGGGCGCGAGCAGCGACGCGAGATCCACCGAGGCGGTCGTGCACGGGAGCGGCGGCAGCGGGCAGCGCGAGGCGGTCACCACCGCGCCGGTGAGCAGCGCGGCGTCGAGGAGCTGCGGCGAGATCTGCGCCCGACGACCGCGCGGATCGCCGCGATACGAGAGCAGCCGCGACGCGCGCGTGGCCCACTCGTACGGCGCCAGGCCATCGATCGTGGTGATGACGTCGCCGGCCCGGAAGAACCGCCCGATCGGGTGGCGGGTGCTCGACGCGAAGATCATCGGCGCTTCGAAGGGGCCACCCGGCGAGAGATCGGCCTCCGAGAGATACGCGCACGCGCCGCTCGAGAATTCGGGCACCGTCCCCGCGCTCGGCGGCGCGAGGTGGCCGTCGCTCATCGAGTCGTACGCGCGGCGGAGCGTGCTCCAGTAGTCGAGCGCCGTCAGCGGCGCCTCGAGCCAGCCGAGCAACACGGCGAAGCCGGGCACCAGGGCCAACGCCCTCCGGCTGCCCTCGAAGGTGGCGATCTCGAAGGTGTGTCGCGCGAGCAGATCTGCGCGCAGGCCGTCGTCCTGGAGCGGCGCGCCGAGCACTGCCGCTGCATCCGCGCAGCGACCGAACGCGCACGCGCCCGACGGGCCGCAGTCGTCGCCCTCGGTGGCCAGCCGGCACGCGCCCGGGGGGACGAGCGCGGGGCCCAGATCGGAGACCGCGATCGCGTCGAGCGCGACCTCGACGTCGGTGTCGAGCCGCGTGAACGCAGTGAAGTACTGCTCGTCGTAGAGGAAGAGCGATCGTGGCGCGATCGCGTCGAACGCGAAGTCGATCGGCCCGGTGGTCCACTCCTCCCAGCCGTCGTCGGTCGCGCGGCCGGTGGGCTGGATGGAGATCGCGAACAGCGTCAGATCGCCCGTTTTCCAGCGCAGATCGCCGGTCATGCGGGTGCCGAGCGGGCGCTGCCACAGCGTGATCTCGATCCGCCGGCCGATCAGCGCCTCTCGCGCGCTGGTGAGATCGACCGAGACGTAGGGCGTCGCGCCGCCCGCGCGCAGCGAGCGGGCACCCTCGATGGCGTGCTCACCGTCGTCGGCGAGGCGGGGCGGCGTGGTGGTCCCGTCCTCGAGATAGGTGACGATCGGGAGGCCGCGCAGGTCCTCGAAATCCACGGCGAGCGCTGCGCCGTCGAGCGAGGCGCGACCGCGGGTGTCGTCCCAGCCAGTCGCCTCCGCCGCCCAGGGCACCGCCAGTGCGGCCAGCCAGATCGCGCCGCGCATTCATGCACTCTACAACACTCGGCGTGCCATGGGCGGGGCTGGTACCACTCCTCGGAGAGCGGATGCAAGATGACGCTCATGAGTGTTCGCGTCGAATCGTCCGGCCCTGTAACGACCGTGATTCTCCATCGCCCTGAAGTGAAAAACGCAGTGGATCGCCCCACCGCCGACGCGCTCGCGGCGGCGTTTCGCGCGTTCGAAGACGATCCCGTGGCGCAGGTCGCGGTGCTGTGGGGTGACGGCGGGACCTTCTGCTCGGGCGCCGATCTGAAGGCGATCGCGTCCGAGCCGGAGCGCATGAACCGGGTCGCGGCCGACGGCGACGGGCCGATGGGGCCGACGCGAATGGCCCTCAAAAAGCCGGTGATCGCGGCGATCGAAGGCTTCGCCGTCGCCGGTGGGCTCGAGCTCGCGATCTGGTGCGATCTGCGCGTGATGGCGGAGGACGCCACCTTCGGCGTGTTCTGCCGGCGCTGGGGCGTGCCGCTGATCGACGGCGGCACGATCCGTTTGCCCCGCCTGATCGGCCTGTCGCGCGCGCTCGATCTGATCCTGACCGGACGCGCGGTGGGTTCGGCCGAGGCGCTCTCGATGGGGCTCGCGAACCGGGTCGTCCCGAAGGGCGCGGCGCGCGAGGCGGCCGAGGCCCTGGCGCGGGAGATCGCCGCGTTCCCCTCGGCGTGCATGCGCTTCGATCGCGCCTCGACCCACGTCGCGTTCGACCTGCCGATGGCGCCTGCGCTGGTGCGCGAGACCGAGCAGGGCGTGCGCGCGTTCTCGATGGAGGGGGTCGGCGGCGCCCAGAGCTTCGCGACGCGGCCTCGTGAGCCACGGGGACGTGGCGATCGTTGACTCCTACGGCCGCGAAACGGACAACGTCGTCCGTGCGCTGGTGGCACATCGCGGCGGCGCTCTTCATGAGCGCTTGCGATCTGAACCTCCCTTCGGAGTCGAAGATCGAGGACCTGCGCATCCTCGACATCAAGGTCGACCCGCCGGAGATCTCGCTGTTCGAGCTGGGCTCGCTGGCGCTCGAACCCGAGAATTTGCCGCCTTTTCGCCGGCAAGACGTGACGGTGAAGGTGCTCGCGGCGCACCCCGATCTCGACGCGACGTTCAGCTTCGAGTTCGTGCGCTGCAAGCCCGGGCTCGGATCGATCCCCTGCGATGACGGTGAGACCCGCGATCGCCTCGGCGGCGGCAGCGACAACACGTTCTCGTACATCCCGGTCGATCTGGTGCTGGCCGACGTGGTGGGCGGCGAAAACTCGCTCGATCAGGTCGCCGCACGATTCGTCGAGGATCCGCGCGACCTCATCAACGGCCTCTACACGTACATCAACAGCGCGGTCAGCGTCGCGAGCGCCGCCATCACAGTCGACACGCCGACGCTCGAGGGCGTGAAGCGGGTGGTGGTGTTCGAGCCGCGCATCATCGCCCGCGCGATCCAGGAAGCGCAGAAGCTGGATCCGAGTGAGATCCCGATGATCGCCGGGCTCGCGCTGCCCAGCCTCTGCACCAACGTCGACCCGGCCACGACCGCGCAGCTCTTCACGTTCCTCTCGACGCGCACGCCGAACCGCTCGCCGACCTACGAGAAGATCGAGATCGAGATCTTCACGAAGAACGCCACCACCGCCACGCGGTCGGTGGGCCTCGGTGAGGTCGTCGAGGTGTTCGAGGGCGACGTCATCGCCATCGAAGGGCTGGCGGCGGAGGACGACGCCGAGAAGTACCAGCTCATCGACGCCGACTGCACGCTCCAGAAGTTCCGTGAGCGGCTGGCGTTCTCCTGGTTCTCGTCGGTCGGCGATCTCTCGACCAACGTCACGACGGAGGAGGACTCGCTCGTCGACTGGGTTGCTCCGCCGTTCGTCGGAGAGCCGCTCCGGGCCCGGATCTGGACGGTCTTGCGCGATGGTCGGGGCGGCTCCGATCACGGCTGGTTCGATGTGCTGGTCCGGCCTCGTTGACCCGGCATGGTTCGATCGCTATCGGTTGTCCCCAACATGGACGACGTCACGATCCTCGACCGGCTCGATCGACATGCCCGCGACCGGGGTGACCGCCCGGCCATCGCCGATCCTCGCGACGAGAAGCTCGAGGCCTGGGACACGCTGAGCTGGAAGGAGTACGCGGACCGCACCTACGCGCTGGCCCGCGGCTTCCACGCGCTCGGGCACCGGCCGGGCGACGCGGTGGCGATCGTCGGCCCGAACTGCTGCGCCTGGGCGATCGCCGATCTCGCCGCGATGGCCGCGGGGGGCATGCCGGCCGGCATCTACGCGACGCTGACGCCCGAGCAGGCGCAGTACATCGTGGAGCACTCGAAGGCACCGATCGTCGTCGCGTCCGACCTCACGCAGGCCACCAAGATCGCTTCGGGCTGGGCCTCGCTGCCCGATCTGAAGGCGATCGTGCTGTTCCCGAAGGTGGCCACGGCGGCCGGCGGCGACCCGCGCATCGTGACCTGGGAGCAGGCGATCGAGCGCGGGACCACGGTGACGGCCGAGGCGCTGGCGGCGATCCGGCGCGAGATCAAGCCGACCGCGGCCGCGACCTTGATCTACACCTCGGGGACCACCGGGCCGCCGAAGGCCGTGATGCTGTCCCACGAGAACCTGACCTGGACGGCGGGTGTCTCGGAGAAGATCGTCGGGTCGAAGCCCGGCGATCGCAGCGTGAGCTACCTGCCGCTGTCGCACGTCGCCGAGCAGATGCTGACGCTGATGGTGCCGCTCACCACCGGCGGGACCGTGCACTTCTTGCCGGTGCTGGAGAAGCTGCCCGACGCCCTGCGATCGGTGCAGCCGACCATGTTCTTCGGCGTCCCCCGGGTCTGGGAGAAGATCCAGGCGAAGGTCGAGGCGGGCGTGGCGAGCGCGCCACCGGCGCGGCAGAAGATGTTCCGCTCGGCGCAGAAGGTCGGGCTCGCGGTGCACAAGGCGCGCTTCGAAGGGAAGCCGGCGCCGTTCATGGACAAGCTGCTCTATCCGCTGTTCCACAAGCTGGTCTTCTCGAAGCTCAAGGCGCGGCTCGGCTTCTCGGAGCTGCGGATGGCGGCGACGGGCGCGGCCCCGATGTCGCCGGCGACGCGCGACTGGTTCATGGCGGTGGGGATCGAGATCTCCGAGGTCTACGGGCAGTCGGAGGACTGCGGGCCGACCAGCTTCAACCTCGCGGGTGAGGCGCGGCTCGACACGGTGGGCAAGGCGATCCCGGGGCTCGAGCTGAAGATCGCGGCGGACGGCGAGATCCTGGTGCGCGGCAAGAACGTGTTCCTGGGCTACCTGCACGACGAGACGGCGACGAAGGAGACGGTGATCGACGGCTGGCTGCACACCGGGGACGTCGGGGAGGTGAGCGTGGAGGGCTACCTCAAGATCACCGATCGCAAGAAGGACCTCATCATCACCGCGGGCGGCAAGAACGTGGCGCCGCAGAACATCGAGAAGGAGCTGCGCGAGATCCCGCTGATCTCGCAGGCGGTGGTGATCGGCGATCGCCGCAAGTACCTCAGCGCGCTGCTCACGCTGGTGCCCGAGGAGCTCGATCGGCTGTGCAAGGAGCGGGGGATCTCGGACGCCGACCCCGCGGCCCGGGTCCGCCACCCCGCGGTGCAGTCGACGATCGAGGAGGCCATCAAGACCCACGTCAACAAGCGCCTGGCCCAGTACGAGACCGTGAAGCGCTTCGAGATCCTGCCCGGCGAGCTGACCGAGGAGGGGGGCGAGCTGACGCCCACCATGAAGATCAAGCGCAAGGTCGTGGCGCAAAAGTACGCGGCGGCGATCGAGCGGTTGTACGAGGGCTCGGCGGAAGGTTGACGCCTTCGATCTCCCGCGGGATGGTCCCCGGGCATGGATCGCGAAGAGCTGAAGAAGATCGTCAAAGAAGTGCTCGAGGACGAGTCGGGGTACGGCTTCGCGCCGATCGCCGAGCGCTGGGTAGGGGGCACGCTGGTGCTCCAGCCGCGCGACAGCACGCTGCAAGCGAAGGAGATCCCGCTCGACACGTTCTTCCACAAGATCGTGATGGTGCGCGACAAGCTCCGCGTGCTCGAGCAGAAGATCAACGCCAACGGCAGGCTGTCCGAGGCCGAGAAGGTCGACCTCCAGCAGTACATCACCAAGGTCTACGGCAGCCTGACGACGTTCAACGCGCTCTTCCGCGCGCGCGACGATCAGTTCACCGGCGCCAACAAGGGTGACGAGTGATGCGGGCAGCGCTGATCATAGCGCTGGGACTCTCGACGGCGTGCGCGACCACGCAGGCCAGCAAGACCGCCTTGGAGAAGCTCCAGGAGGCGATCGAGGCTTACAATCACGCGTTTCGCTGGAAGAACTACGAGCGCGCCGCGATGTTCCTCCCGAACGACAAGCGCAGCGCGTATCTCGCGGCGTACGAGGATGACGAGTCGTCGCTGCAGGTCGAGGAGTTCGCGATCCGCAACCTCGACATGCTCAACGACAAGGGCGCCAAGGTCTCGATCCGCGTCTCGTACCTCTTGCTCCCGTCGGTGACGGTCGAGCACCGCACGATGGTGCAGCACTGGGCCGAGGTGAACGGGAGCTGGGTGCTCGAGGCCGAGGACAACGCGATCCGCTCGCTCGATCCGAAGAAGCAGCCGCGCGATCCGCGGGCGCGAAAGCCGGAGAACTGGGAAGCCGATCCCGACAAGACCGGTCACACCGAGGTCGATACGTTCGGTCCTGGGGAGCCGGACGACGAGGACTCTGATCCGCCGAGATGACGACGCGTCTTCGCGCGTCAAAAAGACTTCCGTGCGGCTCTCACCGCGCGCGCACGGAAGACCCCATCTGACTGCTTAGAACGGGATGTCGTCGTCGCCGAGCGGGGGCGCTTCGTCCTGGCCACCGCGGCTGCCCGGGTCGCCACCACTGTCGCCGCCGCGACCGCCGTAGCCGCCGCCACCACCGCCACCACCACCACCACCACCACTGCGCGCTGGGGCGCGCGAGCCGCCACCGCCGCCGCCACCACCACCTGCGCGAGGCTGGTACTCGTCGCCACCGCCGCCCGATCGCTCACCGCCGGCGCCGTCGCGGGGACCACCCACGAACGTCACGCGGTCTGCGACGATCTCGGTCGTGTTGCGCTTCTGGCCTTCCTTGTCCTGCCACTCGCGGCTCTGGATCCGCCCCTCGATCAGCACCGACCGCCCCTTGCGGAGGTACTCGCCGCAGTGCTCGGCCGTCTTGCCCCACACCACGATGCGGTGCCACTCCGTCTTCTCCTGGCGTTCACCCGACTGCTTGTCGTTCCACGTCTCGGTGGTGGCGATGTTGAAGTTCGCCACCGCTCCGCCGCCCGACGTGTATCGAACCTCGGGATCCTTCCCCAGGTTGCCCATCAAGAACACGCGATTCATGCTTCCCATTGTCTCTATCCAATCTCGGCAGCGCCTTGCTGCCGTTACAACTCGGCGGCACCTCGCCGCCGTTCGTGTGAGGCGAGTAATCCGCCTTCGCGATCGACGCGGTCAACCGAAAGTATCGAACGGAATGATTGTCGGATGAGGTGCGATCAGCCGCATTACCGAGGCTAAGGCTGGTTGAGCGTCCAATCGTATTCCAGGCTGCTCACCTTCGATCCATCCGCGATCTGCACGTGCTGCTTCACGAACTTCAGCACGCCCGCGGCGCCGCCGAAGTCCGCTGCGTACCACTCGAAGATCTTGGAGAGCTGGACGCTGTCCTTCGCGACGACGGCGCCGCGCGGGGTCGACAGATACGCCTTTGCTGCCGCGTCCATGCGCTTATGGACGCCGCTCGGATCCGCCGAAAACGACTTCTTTTCGAGCTTCGGGCAGCCCACCGCCCCGCAGACCAAGATGAAGTGGTGGCCCGGGCTGGCGAGCGGTGCGACCACCTTCTTCTCCAGCGCATCGAGCGTGAGCATCTGACCGGCGATCTTCTCCGGCCCGCTGTCGAAGAACCCTTTCACGTCGAGCACCGAACGCGGCCGCTTGTTCTCGATGACCTTCTTGATCACCAGCGCGTTGTACGCGTCGGCGTAGAGCGCGATCGCCTCACTCTTGTCGGCGGGCACTGGCGCGGCTGCGACCGCGGCGAGGAACGCGTCGAGCTTCGCGCGATCGTCGGACGCGATCTTGGCGTAGTCGACCAGGCCTTTGTCCGAGACGCGCGTGGCGAGGATCTGCGACCAGCCCTCGAGCGCGGGCGCAGGTACGGCGGAGAGCAGCAGCGAAAGTATGATCATGTTGGGGCCCAGGGTGGCGGCGTCCAGGGGAACATCGCGGTCAGCGCACGATCGCCGTAGGAGCGCTTCTCGATGAAGCGGTCGTAGAGTGCGTGCGCGAAGTTCACGAGCTTCTTGTTGCGCACGTGATCCGCGCGGCAGAGCTCCATGATGCGCAGGTACGCGTCGACCGAGTACGCGTATGGCATCTGGAACGTCGACGCGGGCAGATCGAAGAACAGCGGATCGACCGTCTTCGGCACCAGCCCGCGCGGCGGCCGCACGTTGGGATCGAGGCGCTTGGCGAGGTTGAAGTATACCTTCGCGCCGCGCTCGAGCGACCACTGCTCGGCCTTGCGCTTGGCGCCGTCGGTGCCGACCCAGGCGGTGAGGATCGTGAAGCCGATCAAGATCTCGAACGGGGCGTGCGACTGGCCCACCAGCTGGCTGAGCTGCTTGGCGCTCTCGTCGTCGATCGCGTTGTTCTTGAACTCCTCGGCAAAGAGATCGAGGAACGTCTTGAGGTCCTTTGGATCGTTGTCCGACGCGCTGAGATCCGGGACGAAGCCGGCGGTCGGGCGGTTCGGCTCGAACGTCTCCGTCGACGCGACCTGCTTGTTGCTCTTCTTCTTGCCGCCGGGCGCCTCGCGCTTGTTCGGGTCGAGGCCCTTGCTCTTCGCGACCGCCCAGCGCACCGCGGGGCCCTCGTCCGCCGCTTGATTTCCCGGGGGCGCGACGCCGACGACGTTCGTCCCGCTCCACGCCGCGCGCCGCTTCTCACCCGCATCGCCCAGGCGGCGGCCGGGGGGCACGATGCCGGTGACCCCGCGCGCGCTCCACCCGGTCTTCGCCGCCTCGGGCGTAGCCGCGGGGGGCTTCTTGCCCTTGAAGTCGCTCACGGCTGCGCGATGACCTCTCCGGTCGAGAAGTCGGCGAGCGCCGAGCCGATCATGTCCTGCACCTTCCACATGCTGCGCGTGCGGCCGGAGTAGCCGTTCATCATGATCGAGAACGCGAGCAGCTGGTCGTCGCGGGTGGTGACGTAGCCGGACAGCGCGCTCACGCCCTGCAGCGTGCCGGTCTTGGCGCGCAGGCGCTTGATCGCCGGGCTGTCGGCGAAGCGCGAGTTGATGGTGCCCGATCGACCGGCCACGCCGAGCGACGCGACGTACTCCGGCTGCACCTCGAAGCGGCGATACATCGCCACCAGGATCTCGGTGATCTGCTCGGGCGTGAAGCGGTTGATGTCGTTGAGGCCCGATCCGTTGCCCATCACGTACGCCGGCTTGGCCACGCCGATCTCGGCCAAAAAAGAGGCGACCACGTCGACGCCTTTCTCCCAGGTGCCGGGCTCGCCGCGCAGCTCCGCGCCGAGCGTCTTCAAGATCTGCTCGGCGATGAAGTTGTTCGAGAACTTGTTCAGCGTGCTCACCACCTCGCCGAGCGGGCGCGAGAGCACGGTGGAGATCGCGGTGGCGCCGCGCGGGACCTTGCCGATCTTGGTGCGGCCTTTGATCTTGATGCCGCGCAGCTCGAGCATCACCTTGATGTGCTCGGCGGCGAACTGCGTCGGGTTGTGGATCCGCTTGTAGATCGTGACGCCGTCGAGCTCGTCGGCGCTCACCGTGCCGCGCACCGAGACGAGGATCTTGCTGTTCTCGCGCGAGGTCCCGACCATCAGCCGCGATCGGGTCGAGGGGCCGATCGTCACCGCGTCGGAGGTGACCTCGATGCTCGGCACCGGCGGCCAGAGCATCACCTTCGCGGGGCCCCCGACCTCGTCGGCCGGCAGCACGCGCAGCGCGTAGGTGTTGAAGTTGGTGGAGATGGGGCCGATCGCCGTCGCGTACGAGCGATCGCCGTGCTCTTGCTCCCAGCCCGGGCCCTCGTAGACGCTGTCGAACCAGGTGTCATCGACCACGAGATCGCCCTTCACCTCGTTGACGCCGTGCAGCGCGATATCATTCACCAGCGCGAAGAGCTGCTCGTCGGTGAGCGTGGGATCGCCGAAGCCGCGCACGTAGAGGTTGCCGCTGATGCGCCCCTCGGCGATCGCGCTGTCGCGATAGGCCACGGTGCGAAAGCGATAGCTGGCCCCGAGGTGCCACAGCGCGGCGGCAGTGGTCACCAGCTTCACGTTCGACGCGGGGTTCATGAGCTTCGTCGCGTTGCGCGCGAAGAGGGTGCGGCCATCCTTGATGGAGCGGACGTGCACGCCGACGTCGGCGTCGCCGAGATCCGGGCTGCGCAGGATCTCTTCCAGCGTGCTGGTGAGCCGCGACTCGGCGTCCCCTCCTGGCGTGACGGGGGCGGCAAAGGCCGGGGACGCGAGGGCGAGGGCCACCGCGAGGAAAGCGCGAGCGTTCACGGGCGAGCAACGATACCACGGTGTGCGCGGTTCCAGGGCCACCTGGGGTCTCCTTGACATCGCGTTTGGCTGGATGAACATGGGCCCATGGAGCGACCGAACCCCACCGATCGAAGCGCGCCGCCGGTCAGCTCCGAGGGCGTCGATCTCACTCAGATTCGCGCGCTGAAGCGCCTCACACCGTCCGAGCGCCTCGACGCGCTCACCAAGGCTGCCAACAATCTGTTGAGGCTGAGACGAAGTGTCCGCCGAGTTTGACCCTGCGCGCATCCTCGCCGTGCTGGAGCGCCACGGTGCGGACGTCATCGTGATCGGCGGGCTCGCGGCCTGGATGCATGGTGCCCCCGTGGTCACGACGGACGTTGACGTCGTGTTCTCTCGAGACCCGGACAACATCCGGCGCCTGGTCGAGGCCCTGCGCGAGATCCAGGCGATCTATCGCGATCCCGGCGGCCGACGGATCGAGCCCAGCGAGAGCGACTTGGCCGCGACGACCGGCGGGGGACACCATCTCCTCACCACCGCCGCGGGCGACCTCGATGTCCTCCGGGACGCGGCGGGTTTCGGATACCACGAGCTCTTGCCGCGCGCCGTCGTGCTGGATCTCGGTGGCACCAAGGCGCGTTTCGCGAGCCTCGCGAGCGTGATCGAGCTGAAGACGCGGGCTGGCCGTCCCAAGGATCTCGCCGCGCTGCCGGTGCTTCGTGCGGCGCTCGAAGACCAGGCGCCTTGAGGCCACCGGAGCTTGCCGCGTCGTCCTCCGGACCCTGATACTGCGTCCGGTCATGAGTCAGGCCATTCACGGGGTGTACTACAGCTACGCGGAGTACCTCGCCCTCGCGGAGACCAGCACGGTGAAGCTGGAGTTCCTGGACGGCCAGATCTACGCGATGGCGGGCGGGACGCCCGAGCATGGGGCGCTCGCGATCCAGCTCGTGGCCGGGATCGGCAAAGGATCATGTCGCGTCTTCAGCTCAGACGTTCGAGTTCGCGTAGAGGAGACGGGCCTTGGCACCTATCCCGACGTGAGCGTCGTCTTCGGCTCCCGCCGGCACGACCCCGACGACCCGCACGCCATCGTCAACCCGGTCGTCATCGTGGAGGTCACGAGCAAAAGCACCGCCGCCTATGACAGGGGCGAAAAATTCGACCTCTATCGTCGGATCCTGTCTCTCGAGGAGTACGTCCTCGTGTCTCACGACACCCGCGCCATCGAAGTCCGCCGTCGGTCCCCCGATGGGAGCTGGGCAAGTTCGGTCGCAGGTCCGGGCGGGCGCGCAGCGCTGGCATCGTTGGGCTGCGGCCTGGACGTCGACATCATCTACGACGGTGCTGCAGATCCGCGCTGACGAAGACGGCGAGTTGCGACACAAGCACGACTGATGCATGACTCGCGTCAGATGAGCGCGCTCGACCAGGCCGTGGGCCGTCTGTTGATCGGTGGTTTCGATGGTCTCGACACACCGCCGGATTTCGCCGAGCTGGTGCGGGCGGGGACGGTGGGCGGGGTCATCCTGTTCAAGCGCAACCTGGGCTCACTGGCCGACACCGCGGCGCTGCTCGGGCGGCTCCAGGCGATGGCGCCCCGGCCGCTGTGGACCGCGGTCGACCAAGAGGGCGGGCGGGTGCAGCGCCTCGGCGCGCCGTTTCTCCAGCTCCCGCCGATGCGCGAGATCGACGACGTGGCGGTGGCGCGCCGGGCCGGACAGGCGCTGGCCGAGGGCCTCTCGGTGCTGGGATTCCGGCAGGACTACGCGCCGGTGCTCGACGTCGACACCAACCCGGCCAACCCGGTGATCGGCGATCGCTCGTTTTCGCGGGATCCGGTGCGCGTCGGTGAGCTGGGCGTGGCGCTGGCGCAGGGCCTCGAGGGCGGGGGCGTGGCGGCCTGCGGGAAGCACTTCCCGGGGCACGGCGACACATCACAGGACTCGCACTATGTGCTCCCGTCGCTGGCGAAGCACGATCTCGCGCGGCTGCGCGCGGTGGAGCTGGTGCCGTTCATCATGGCGATGAAGGCGGGCATCGCGTCGGTGATGACGGCGCACGTCCTGTTCCCGTCGCTCGATCCCGAGCACCCCGCGACCCTGTCGGAGAAGATCATCACGCCGCTGGTGCGCCAGGAGATCGGCTACGACGGGGTGGTGGTGAGCGACGACCTGGAGATGAAGGCGGTCGCGGACAACTACGGGATCGAGGAGTCCTCGGTGCGCGCGATCCGGGTGGGGTGCGATCAGCTCCTGATCTGCCACAGACCTGAGCTCGTGGCGGCGGCGCACCGGGCGATCGTGCAGGCGGTGGAGAAGGGAACTTTGTCGCGCTCGCGCGTGATGGAGGCGGCGGCGCGGGTCGAGCGGATGGAAGCGCGGTTTCCGTTGCGAGCGCTCTCGCCGACGATGGCGGTGGCGCGGGTCGATGAGATCGCTCGGGCTTTTGTGGTCTGACATGCCGGTCACCGCCCAGCGATTTCGCGCCCTCGCGCTCGCGCTCCCTGATGCGAGCGAGGCCCCGCACTTAGAGCGCGTCGCGTTTCGCACGCCGCAGCGTATCTACACGACGATCGGGATGGACGGCGAGAGCGCGAATCTCAAGCTCACGCCGGAGCAGCAGGAGATGCTGTGCGCGACCAAGCCGAAGGCGTTTGCGCCGATCGACAATGCTTGGGGCCGGCAGGGTTGGACGATCGTCACGCTGAAGGCGGTCGACGAAAAGACGCTCAAAGATGCGCTGAGCTGGGCGCACGCGCTGGCGGCGGTGAAGAAGAAGGCGCCCTCGAAGCGAGAGAAGCGTTAGTCTCCCGCGGTGCTCAACACGATCCTCTCGATCCTCCTCCAAGGCGTCGTCGTGCTCGTCACGTCGAAGCTCGTGCCCGGGTTCGTGGTGCGCAGCTACGGCACGGCGATCGGCGTGGCGATCGTGTACGGCGTGCTGTCCTGGCTGCTGAAGACGCTCCTGGTGGTGCTGACGTTCCCGTTCATCCTGCTGACGTTCGGGCTCTTCTTGCTGGTACTGAACGCGTTCCTGCTCTGGCTCACGGACAAGCTGATGGACTCGATCGAGATCAAGGGGACGGGCACGCTGTTCATCAGCGCGTTCCTGATCACGATCGGCCAGTGGATCGTCGACAAGCTGATGAGCTGAACCTCGCTCAAGCGCTCTCGGACCGCCCGTTCTATCGCGCGGTAAAGTATCTCGAGAATCAGTGGGAGGGACTGACACGTTTCCTCTCGGACGCGCGCGCGCCGATCACGAGCAACGCCGCTCTGCGGTGCCTCGTACTTGGGCGCAACAATCATTTCGGCTCGAAGTCGCAGCTCAGTGACGACGCTCGGTTTATCCCTTGAGCCCCCTGCTGCATCGACATTTGGACACCAGAACCTGGCGATGGGCGCTTCGGCGCCGTAACGCTGTGCGGCTCGGCATAGGGGGGGTGGATCTACTCGACCAAAATTACGATCCCGAAGGCAGTTTCAGAAGAGCTGGCCCGCGTTGCCCGCCGTGCCGAGGTTGCCGCTCGGTGAGCCGCCGCCGCCGCTGCTGCCGCCGGTTCCGGCCGCGAGGATGTTGTTGATGAGCTGGGCGCCCGCGCTCGCGCCGGCGCGATAGACCGCGTAGGCCGCGCCGCCGCCACCGCCGCCGCCGCCGCCGCCGCGTCCGCCGCTGCCGCCGGTGGCGCCGCTGCCGCCGCTCGCGGCGTCATCGCGACCCGAGCCGCCCGCTGCGCCCGAGCCGCCCCCGCCGCCGTCGCCGCCGTCGCCGCCGTTTCCGCCGCGACCACCGGTGCCCGCGCGGACCTGGCAGTTCGCGATGATCGGGGTCGAGCTCGAGAGGAAGATGCCGAAGCTGCCGCCGCCGCCGCGGCCCGGTCCGCCGCCGTTTCCGCCGCAGCCGCCGCCACCGCCGCCACCGCCGCCGCCGCCGCCGTCGCTGTTGCAGCTGTTGGTGCGGACGCAGAAGATGACTTCGGTCCAGCAGCTGTCGTTGCCGCCGCCGCCGCCGCCGCCGGCGCCGCCGCCCTGGCCTGCGCCGCCGTTGCCACCGGTGTTGCCGTCCGCGCCGACCCACAGGCCGCCCGAGATGACGCCGCTGCCGTTGCCGCCGCTCGCGCCGAAGCCGGTGCCGCCGTTGCCGCCGCTGGTGCCGCCGTTGCCGTCGACGCCGCGCTGGCGGCTGCAGCTGCAGTCGTTGCAGGCGCCGGTGCCGCAGCACTCCGCGCCGAAGCCGCCGGTCGCGCCGCCGATGCCGCCGCCGGAGCCGCCGCGGTTGCTGTCGTTGCCGCCGTTGCCGCCGACCCCGCCGGTGGTGCCGCAGAACGAGGTGCCGCCCGCGCCGCCGAGGCCGAAGCCGCCACAGCTCGAGCAGCCCGGATCACCGGCCGTGCCCTGGAAGCCGCCCGGTCCGTTGCCGCCGCGCGATCCGCCCGTTCCCGCGGCGCCGTTGCCCGCGACGATCACCGAGTTGCGGATCTCGAGGCTCGAGTTCGAGCTCCGCACCAGCACCGCCATCGACGACTCGCCGGCCGCCTGGCCGTCGCCGGACAGGATCTGCATGCGATCGACGACCGTGCGCTGGTTGGTGATGTTGTTCGCGAACACCGTGGTCGGCTGCGAGCTGAGGAGCGTCGTGGTGTGGTCACCCGCGCGCGCCCAGCGATCGGACACGTCGTAGCCGCCGTACAGCGAGATGCCCTCGACCAGCGTGAACGGACCGACGTACGTGCCCTGCGAGACGTACAGCGAGCGGCGCGTCGCATCGATCGCGAGCAGCGCGTTCTGGATCGTCGCGTACGGGAGCGCCTGCGTGCCGCGGCCCGGGCCGGCGACGTCGCTGCCGAACGGCGCGGGCGCCACGAAGATCGCGACCTCGGCGCGGCCGTCGATGCCGTCGCAGTTGGCGTCGGCGAAGGCGTCGTCCGGCTCGTCGTTCATGCTGCTCATCGTGCAGGCGTACTCGCAGCCGTCGGCGGACAGGCCGTTGAGATCGTAGAAGTTGGCCGCGCACTGGTAGGTGCAGACGCCGGCCTGGTTGGCCGTGCCGACCGCGTTGGCGCGACCGGGACAGGCCACCGCGGTGCCCGACATGCCGGCGACCAGCGTGCCCGAGCCCGAGCCGACGTCGACGTCGTTGGTCACGATGCGCAGCTCGGCGACGTCGCTGCCGACGCTGCGAGCGGTGTACGTGAGCTGGAGATTCACGCTCATCTGCGCGTCGACGGTGAAGGGCGTGGCCGGCGCGGTGGTGATCGCGAAGTTGTTCGACGGGTCGTTCACGATGGTGAAGCCGCTGACGATCAACGGGCCTTCGCCGCTGTTCGAGAGCGTCGTCGCGTAGTTCACGATCTGGCCGACGAAGATCGAAGGCGCGTTGGGGTTCATCAAAAACGGGCTGTTGAAGCTGAACGGCGGCGGCGGGAAGAGCACCGCGGTCGGGTTGATGCCGCGGCCGCGCAGGCCGATGCGCCGCTGCGCGGTCGGGCGCGGATCGTTCGAGACCACCGTGATCGCGCCGCCATCGAAGGCGGGGAAGATCGAGGAGGGCGGCTCGTAACGCGCGGTGAAGGTCGCCTCGCCGCCCGGCGGGATGGGCGCGAGCTGCTGCGCGTCGATGGTGAACGCGCTGACGGTGGTGGCGGTGAGCGCGAGCTGGCTGACGTTGAGCGGCGATCCGCCCGTATTTTGGACGCGGACCGCGATCGGCACGCTCACCCGGCGGTGCACGTCACCGAAGTCGAGGAACGTCGGGGTGATGACGATCTCCGGCGCGATCACCGCGTCGGCCGTCACCTGGATGACCTGGGTCGGCATCGAGAGGTCGTCGGAGACCAGCGTCAGCGTCGCGAGCTCCTGGCCCGGCGCGGTGGGCGCGAAGTGCACGGTGATGGTGCGCGATCCGCCCGGGGTGAGCACCGCGGGCAGGGTGGTCGCGCCGAGGTTCAGCGAGATCGCCGTGCTGGTCGAGAGGCGCACGCTCTGCAGCGCGAGGTCAGCGGTGCCGGCGTTGGTGAGCGTGACGACCTGATCGACCGGGTAGCCGACGAAGCCGTTGAGCACGATCGGATCTGGCGAGACATCCAGGCTGGCGACGACGACGTTGGCGCGGATCGACACGCGGCGGGTCTGGTTCGGCTGGCCGGTGTCGTTGGACGAGATGACCAGGCCCTCCTCCACGATGCCCGGCGCGGAGCCGACGAACGTGACGGTGGCGGTGAGGACGTCGCGCAGGCCGCCATCGGCGCGGCGGCAGACGCTCAGCACGAGATCGCAGGTGTCGCTCGCGTTGATGCCGGTGCACTGGCCGTCGTTCACGCAGCGGGCCGAGAACTGGTTCAAATAAGCGGGGAGGGTCCCGTCGGCGACGACGACGAAGTTCGAGCTCGATTGCGGATCGATGCGCACCTCGCTCACGCCGAGGACCGAGCCGTCGACGATGACGTCGCGGTTCTCGAGGTACACCCGGCGCGACTCGCGGACGCCGGCGCGCACGTTGCCGAAGTCGATGATCGTGGCGCCGACGGGCGCGTTGGGCTCGGGGCCGACGAAAAGCGACGGGACGCCTTTGTACTCGGTGTAGACCTCGACCAGCACGCGGGCGGTGGCGGCGTTCGAGGTGATGATCACGCGATCGACGTCGGCCTGTCCGTCGCGGGCCTGGTGGGTCACGCGGATCGCCTCTTCGTCGCCGGGATTGAGCATGATCGCGAGGTCGCCGGAGGGATCGACGGTGAACTCGCTGTTCATGCCGTTGACCTCGATGTTGCGGATCTCGAGGGGGATGGTGCCGGTGGAGCGGATGCGCAGGTTGCGCGTGGTTGGGACGCCGATGCGGGAGCCGCCGAAGCTCACGCGATAGGGCGCGGTGCAGCCGTCGGGGGTGCAGACCTCGAGGGCCGCGCGCGCGACCGAGGCGTCGTCGCTGCCGGCGTCGTTGCCGGTCTGTGCGGCCTCGCAGACGCCGCCGTTGCAGACGAGCGTGCCGGGGCAAGGCGTCGCGACGTCGCAGAGGATCGGGCCGACGGGGACACCGGTGTCGTTGGTGCCTTGGGCGGGAGGTGCGTCGCCGCT
>Ga0105047_10003030_pt1 | contig 29794 bp, 27 predicted proteins | sample MAT04_FD_78384 | JGI IMG/M metagenome (GOLD analysis project Ga0105047, IMG submission 78384) | Freshwater microbial communities from Lake Fryxell liftoff mats and glacier meltwater in Antarctica - MAT-04 (megahit assembly) | ecosystem: Environmental > Aquatic > Freshwater > Ice > Liftoff... | reverse complement strand
TTCCTGGCGGGTTCTTTCACCCCGCATGTTCCTGGCGGGTTCTTTCACCCCGCATGTTCCTGGCGGGTTCTTTCACCCCGCATGTTCCTGGCGGGTTCTTTCACCCCGCATGTTCCTGGCGGGGAACAATCATCCTGAATTTAGTTACGCAGTGAATAAAAATCGTATGTTTGCCCCGTCAGTGGAGTTTCGCCGGTTTTTGGCGGCCTGCCTTCCCTGGCACCGCCCGCCAGGGCAGGTGTGGCACAAAACTCCACATAAAAAGCCGATTTCTCCCCCTTCCTTTGGAAGAAGGCCTGGGGGATAGTGGTGCTTAACCTCACCCACAAAAGGTGTTCGCCGAGCGACAGCCCGGCGAACACCTTCTTCTCGTCTTACTCAGCCTTCAAAATATGCGTAACAATCGTTGCCCCGCTGCCGCCGATATTCTGCGCCATCCCAATTTTAGCCCCCTCCACTTGCCCGTGGCCGCACTCGCCTCTCAACTGCTGCGCCACCTCCACGATCTGATACATCCCCGTCGCCCCCACCGGGTGCCCGCGTGCCTTCAAACCGCCGCGCGTACATACCGGAATACGCCCGCCCTTGATCTGGATCTGGTTCTCAAGCCCCAGCCTCGGCCCCTGTCCGCGCTCCGCGAACCCGCACGCCTCCAGCGAAAGCGCCGCCATAATCGAAAAGGCATCATGCAGTTCAAACAGGTCGATCTCATCGATCCCGACTCCCGCCATCTCATAAGCTCGCTTTGACGAAAGTTGCGCTGCCAAAAGAAACAGCGGATCCTTGCGGCTGTGCACCGCAATCGTATCCGTCGCCGAAGCCGACCCTGCCACCACGATCCGCGGTCGCCTCGGCATAGACTTCACCCGCTCTGCTGCCACCAGGATCACCGCCGCCGCCCCGTCTCCGATCGGCGAAGCATCCAACAGGTTAATCGGAGTCGCCACCATCGATGATCGCTCAAATTGATCCACCGTAATTTTGTCATGCAGCCGGGCGTAAGGGTTATGCATCGCATTCGCATGTGCGTTGATCGAAAACGGCGCAAAATCCGCGTGCTTCCAGCCATATTCGTACATATACCGCCGCATCACCAGCGCGTTCAGCCCTACAAAAGAAACACCCTGATCCACTTCATAATCAGCATCCGCCGCGGTTGCCAGCGCCGCGGTCACGTCACGCCCGGCTTTGTCAGTCATTTTTTCCACGCCCACCACCAGCGCCGTATCCAACTCTCCCGAGGCCACCGCCATCAGCCCGGCGCGGAAGGCTGCCCCGCCGGAACCACAGGCCGCCTCAATTTTCACCGCCTCGGCTCGCCACATCCCCACCCAATCCGCGATAAATGTGCCCAGTTGGTTTTGTCCGCCAATCAACGGCGAAAGCATGTTCCCTACAAAAAGCCCATCCGGGTGTTCCACACCCGAATCTTGCATGGCCGCAAAAGCCGCTTCTCCCGCCAGTTCGCGCAGCGACTTATCCCAGTGCTCGTCAATAACGGTTTGTCCAATACCCAGAACAGCAACTTGTCGCATTCAAGTCTCCATGATAATAAGCTATCCTAATTTTACCGGATACTCCTCTCAGTAGCTATCCGGGTTTCTCAAAACCCGCCTTTTCGGCATATACTATAGCAAACGCGCAGAACCGCTTACTGGAGAAAAAACCATGCACAAAATATTGGGCTTATTGCTGATCCCCTTTCTACTCACTCTGCTCACAGGCTGTGCTGCAGCCGCCCCCCAGGATGGCGTGCCCATTCCCCTCCCTTCCCCCGTCCAGACCGGCCTGGGTGAACACTTGCCCGAACTGAGCGGTGATTGGCAGCTGCAATTTCGTCAATCCGGCGGCTACGCCGGACTTTCCCGCACCCTTGAAATTTCCACAACCGGCGCCATGAATATTGATGACGGTCGCTCCGCTCAGAAAAAGACCGCCCAGCTTACCCCCGAAAAACTGGCTGAATTGACCCGCCTGGTAGGTTATGCCACCTTCAAGCGCCCCCCCCAACCCCCTGGCTGCGCCGACTGCTTCCTCTACAACCTGCAGCTCACCACCTCGGCTGGCGTCTACCTCGTCCAGGTGGATGAAGTCTCCCTCTCCGACTCCGGCCTGCAAGATCTGGTCGATTTCCTTCTCACAGCAATGCAGGAAAACGGTGGTTGATTAATTTGTGCACATCAGAAAACTGTAAAATCATCGCCCCCGCCTCGGCTTCACCCTGCCCCTGATCCCCCACACCATCAACGCCAACGGCACCAGCGCAGCCGACCCGCAAATAGGCGCTGATGAACGCGGTGACTGTGTTGGGGCCGCAGTTGCCGGTTCTGGCGTACTGCTCGGCGCCGCTTGGGGCATAATGGTCGCTGCCGGTTCCGGCGTCGCGCTGGCAGGCTTTCCCAGGAATATCCCCGCCTCTCCATACGTCCCCGGGTAGCTCACCGCCTGCAGCCGCTCCCCCATCACCTTGAACACAAACTCAATTTGCCCTCGGATTGGGTCGACCATGCTCAGTTTCAGCGTGCCGTCCCCGTTATCCACCCACGCACCTGGCAATATCACCGCCGCCTCATTTTCGTACCGGGTTTCCAACCCCGCCCAATGACCGGGGTTCAATGTGAACACCAGCACCGCCTTTTTAGCATTGCTAAAAATGATCGTATCGCTTTGATACACCCCGCTGATCACCGCCGCGTCAAAGGCTGGCACGATCGTCGCCGTCGGTGGGATCGCTGTCGGAGTCTGGGTCAGCCAGGGGAAATCGAACCCGCCTGTCGTCTGCGTCATCCCATCCGGGAACATGTAGTGGATATTCGTGGCAATTTCCTGTACCTTTGGGTCGTTTGGAGCCAGTTTCAGCGCCGTATGGATCTCTTCCAATCCACGGTAACTGTCTGCACTCGGCCCCTTTCCCCACGCATCCCAGTACAAACGGTTGATCAGCAGGTCCGCAAAACCTGCGTGCCACTGGGCATCCTCCGGCTTGAGTGCCAGGCACTTTTCATAAGCATCGATACTCAGCTGGTACAGTTCCTCGCCTCCAGCGTCTTCGCGGTAGCCCTTGTTCATCAGAAAGATCTGTTTGTAAGATTTTGCCAGCTGTCCCCACCTCTCGCCGTCATTCGGATACTGCCTTGCATTCTCGCGCGCCGTCAGCACCTGGTTCCATGCTGCCGGTGAAACCAGCCCGAATTCCATATTTTGCACTGCATTATCTGGCCCCGGTTCAAAATCTTCAAAATGCCAGCGCGCCTCATTGCCCTCAAAAGTAACCCCTGGCGTGCTAGTCGCCCAGCCGATCTGGTAATCCATCACAACATTCTGATTATTGGCCGGGTATGGCAGCCGCAGGATGATATCAGCGCTGCCAATCGTGCCTTTCCACCCCGCGCCCGTTTCCAGAATATAGTAAAAGGCAGTATAGGGCGGGTACCCAGTTCCTTGCAGCGTATAAGAAACCTGTATAGCCGTAACCTTCCCTGCTGGAAAAGTAATATCAAATTCAGCCCACGGCAGGTTCTCGCTTCCATACTTCGCATCCGGGTAATTCGCCTTTCGGAATGCCACCCGCTTTCCATTCACCTTGATCACAATATTGACGATCTCCGGGTAATCCCCGCGCCCACTTTGCGCAGAAATCGGGAATCGCACCGCCATGCTTTCATCCGCGCCCCCCAGGTTTTCCATCCTGAAATCCGCCGTGACAATTGCTTTTCCCAGGCTTCCCGGCGTAATATCCTTCTGCACATCCACCACCACTGTTTCAGCCGCCATCCGCACCTGCGTGTTTTCCGTTTCCGGCAGCGGGTTCGACCCCGGAGGAAAATACGGTGGCGCCACATCCGCCAGCACGCTGGAAGGAAAAGCAAACAGGAGGACAAGCAGTAAACTTAAAAATAATCGTTTCATGGTTCCACCTTCGAATTGTGATTTGAGAAAGGTTTATCCCTGGATCTACACCTCGATCATACTTCTTAAAGTGCTTTTCTAATCCAATCAAAGCGCTTCCATCAGGGCTTTCTCAAAGTTGTTTTAACGCTCGTTGTTTCGGCGTTCTTTGCTGAAACAACCCGGCCCCATATCTTTGCAACATTGTCCCGGATGCTCCTGCTGGGAACAAGCGTTCCCCAGCCCGCGCCCTAATCCGCCCTAATCCGCGAAAATCTGCGGTACCATTTTCACCACCCCAAAAAAGCAACTTTCTGCCTCGCTTCGCATCTGATAAAATGAATAATCTTACACAAAGAGGCTCACATTGACACTTAATCTTAGCGGTTTCTCCCCCATATCATCCTCCACTCCCGGCAAGCACGTAAAAGTGCTGGTCCTCGGTTCCGGCCCTGCCGGCTTGACCGCCGCCCTGTATGCCGCACGCGCCGAACTCGCCCCGCTGGTCCTCACCGGCATGGAACTCGGCGGGCAGGCTGCCCTCACCCACACCATCGAAAATTATCCTGGCTTTCCAGATGGCGTCGGCGGCTCCGAACTCGGCGAACTCTTTCAAAAACAGGCCGAACGCTTTGGCGCAACCGTCGAATTTGACACCGCCGCCAGCGTCGATCTCTCGCAGCGTCCCTTCAAGGTTGTCACAGAAAATACCCAATACCTTGCGGATACCCTCATCGTCTCCACGGGTGCCCGTCCCAATCACCTCGATATCCCCGGCGAAGTTGAAATGACAGGCAAAGGCGTTTCTTATTGCGCCACCTGTGACGGTTGGTTTTTCAAAGAGAAAAAAGTTGTCGTGGTTGGTGGCGGCGATAGCGCCCTCGAAGAAGGTCTGTTCCTCACCCGCTTCGCTTCCTCCGTCACCATCATTCACCGCCGTGACAGTCTCCGTGCTGGCAAAGTCCTGCAGAACCGCGCATTTAACGACCCCAAAGTCAACTTTGTTTGGAATTCAGTCGTCACTGAAGTACAGGGCACCCAAAAAGTGACCTCGCTCAAACTCAAAAACACCGTCACTGGCAAAGAATCGCTTATGGACGCGGACGGCCTATTCATTTTTATTGGTCACACCCCCAATACCCAAATGTTCAAAGACCAGTTGGAGATGGATGAGCTTGGTTACATCAACACCAATCATTACATGGAAACAAACGTCCCCGGCGTGTTTGTCGCGGGCGAAGTTTCCGACTCGCATTTCCGTCAGGTCATTACCTCAGCGGGCATGGGTGCCTCAGCCGCCATCCAGGCCACCCACTTTCTCGAAAAAGAGATTGTGAGCACCTAAATGTCAGCTTTACATGTGCGCATGGTTCTTTATTTAGGTCAGCTGCAAAAGTGGACTTCTGTCTTATACCCGGAATGTCCATTTTTGATTACAATCCGGTGGTAGTTTTGTGACAATCTACCCTGCAATTGTCTGGTTTGTTGATATAAAATCCACCTGTTTCCGAAGGATTGAGCGCTTTTCGGATACTCGGAATATCTAAAAGTTGACACGGAGGAGCAATGGCTAAAGTATCTATCATCGGTGCCGGTATGACTGGCGCCACCACCGCCCACTGGTTGGCGGAGCGCGAACTGGCAGACGTGGTTCTGGTTGATGTGCTTGAAGGCATGCCGCAGGGCAAAGCCCTCGATCTGTTTGAAGCAATGCCTATTATTGGCAAAGATGTCAAGATTGTTGGCTCGAATGATTACGAGTCCACCAAAGGCTCAGACATCATCGTCATCACTGCTGGCTTGCCGCGCAAACCAGGCATGAGCCGGGATGATCTTCTGACCGCCAATGCTGCCATCGTTGGAAAAGCCACCACTGAAACCCTCAAGTATTCACCAGATGCCATCTTCGTTGTCCTGACCAACCCGCTGGACACCATGGCGTATCTGACCATGAAGGTCGGCAACATCCCCGCCCACCGTGTCATTGGCCAGGCCGGCATCCTTGATTCAGCCCGCATGCGCGCCTTCGTCGCCATGGAAACCGGCGTAAGCGTCGAAAATATCGACTGCTATGTCCTGGGTGGTCATGGTGATGAAATGGTGCCTCTCACGCGCCATTCCAACATTGCTGGCATCCCGCTCTCCGACTACATGGCCGCCGACAAATTAGAAGCCATCGTTAATCGCACCCGCAAAGGCGGCGCCGAAATCGTCAACCTCCTTAAAACTGGCTCGGCCTTCTACGCTCCCTCCGCTGCCATTGCCCAGATGGTCGAAGCCATCCTCAAGGACAAGCACCTCATCGTTCCCTGCGCCGTTTACATGCAGGGTGAATATGGTTTGACCGATATGTTCTTCGGCGTTCCCGTCCAGCTTGGGCGCAAAGGCGTTGAGCGCATCATCGAGTACAAACTGAACGAAGAAGAAACAGCTGTTTTCAACAAGTCCGCGATTTCCGTCAAAGAAACCATCAACGCCTTAAACAGTCTGGTCAAACTGTAAAAACTAACAGAGACAATTTTCTCATTGTCCCTGTTTTAATGCCAAAGAGGAGCGTAAAAAATGATTTTGCACGATAAGCTTGCTGAACAACTTCCCGCGTGGCGTGAGCGCTACAAGCTTTTAGCCAAAGAGAATGCTGAAATAGTGATAGACAAGGTCACGATTGGACAGATTGTCGGCGGCATGCGCGACATCAAATCCCTGGTGACTGATATTTCCTTTGTCGACCCGGCGGAAGGCATTCGCCTCCGTGGCATGTCGATCCCCGAAGTCTTAAAAGCCCTGCCCAGGCCGCGTAGCGCCAAAATGCCCTATGTCGGCGGGCTGTATTATCTCTTAATGGTTGGTACCCTTCCCACCCGTGAACAGGCCCTGGAAGTTGAAGCCGCCTGGGCCAGCCGCGCGGACGTACCCGACTACGTCTATAAGATGATCAAGTCCATGCCCAAAGAAACGCATCCCATGACGCTGCTCTCGCAGGCCGTCCTGGCGCTGCAGAACGGCTCGGCTTTTGCGAAAAAGTATCACGAAGGCATGAAGAAGGATGTTTATTGGCAGCCTGCTCTCGAAGACAGCCTCAACCTGACCGCCAAACTGCCGGTCATAGCCGCCTTCATCTATCGCATGAAGTATTTTGGCGAAACCAAAAAACCAAAATACAGCGCCCGCCTGGATTACGGTGCAAACTTTGCCAACATGATGGGCGTCGCCGACAAAAAAGGCTATGCCGATCTCGCCCGCCTCTATTTTATTATTCACAGCGACCACGAATCCGGCAACGTCTCGGCCCACACCATGCATCTGGTTGGTTCCGCGCTTTCCGACCCCTACCTGTCCTTCTCAGCCTCGTTGAACGGCCTCGCCGGTCCCCTGCATGGCCTCGCCAATCAAGAATGCCTTGGCTGGCTGTTGGATGTCCATAAAAAGTTCGGCGGCGTTCCCTCGCGTGAAGACCTTTACAAGTTCGCCTGGGACACCCTCAGCAGCGGCAAAGTCATCCCCGGTTACGGTCACGCCGTTCTTCGCGTACCCGATCCCCGCTTTACCGCGCAAATGAACTTCGCCAAGCAACTCTTCCCCCAGGACGAACTCGTCCGCCTCGCCGATCTGGTCTTCGATGTGGTACCAGCCGTTCTCAAGGAACAGGGCAAAGCCAAGAACCCCGCCCCCAACGTGGATGCCATCTCCGGCACCCTCCAGTACTACTACGGCGTCCGAAATTTTGACTTCTACACCGTCCTCTTTGGCATTGGTCGCGCCCTCGGCGTCACCCCCAATTACGTCTGGGCCCGTGCTCTCGGTCAGCCCATCGAACGGCCAAAGTCCCTCTCCACCAAAATGCTTGAAGACGCCGTCAAAGCCGCCAACGCCTGAAACGTTTGATTTTCACAAAACCAAAACGCATTTACTCCTGGTCACTTCATAGCAGTGAAAATCATCCTGCCATTGGCCTCGCAGCCAATGACAATCGTATTGCGTAGCATGCCCCGCCCGTGGAGTTTCGCCGGTCTTTGGCGGCCTGCATTTGGCACAAAACTCCACATAAAAATCGTTTGTCTCCCCCTTCCGATTTTGACCAAAGGTCGGGGCCCGGGGGTTCTTTCACTCCGCATGTTCCTGGCAGAGCTGGTTAATAACGGGCAAAGTAACACATCGTGAGTACCAAAAAACAGTGCGCCGTTAGGTGCGCTGTTTTTTGCCTCAAAAAGTCCTGTGAGCCTGCTTGTATCGTTCCAGGTCAGGGGTTGGGTTTTCATACTCATGCGTCATCAGCGGCGACGAAATTATAAAATCCGCCGTTGCACGGTTCGATGCCGTCGGAATATTGTATAACACCGCCAGCCGCAGCAAGGCCTTGATATCCGGGTCGTGCGGCTGAGGCTCCAGCGGATCCCAGAAAAAAATCAGCAGATCAATATCACCTTCAGCGATCTTGGCCCCAATTTGCTGATCGCCGCCGATCGGCCCGCTTTTGAACTGCGTGATCGGCAGCTCCAATTCCTTTTCCAACATCCCGCCTGTCGTACCGGTTCCATAAAGATGGTGGCGCGAAAGCGTGCCGCGATTAAAGCGCGCCCACTCGAGCAGATCCTTCTTTTTATTATCGTGTGCTACCAGCGCCATGCGCTTTTTAACGTTGATTGTGGATGGTTCGTATTTCATTTTTACCCGTCTTTCTTCTACAACTCTTCCTGCCAGTTTTCTTGTTCTGGTCGTACTGAGCAAAATTATATTTCTTTACCTAAAAAAACCGATTTACTCACGAGTACTTCAAACGCTGAAATTCATCCTGAATTTCGCTGCCCAGCGAATGAAAATCGTAGATTTGCCCCGCCTGTGGAGTTTTGCGGCCGCATTTGGCGCAAAACTCCACATAAAAAGCCGATTTCTCCCCCTTCCTTTGGAAGCGAGCCGGGGGTTCTTTCACCCCGCGCGGTCCTGGCGGGGATGGTTCATTCAACAAGTGCTACTTTCCCGTGAGTATATAAGAAAAAGACAACTCCCCGTTTGTGGCGGGGAGTTGAACTGATTAAGGTTTGGGAGTTGCCTCAGGTGCCACACCCTGCCAGGAAAACACCCGCTGTGTAGAATTTTCCCCGGCGTTGTCCCATATCGGCTTTCCTTGCTCATCTGAGCCCGTCTGCCGCACAGTCGAGATATACCACCGGAAAATGTGTGGAGCGCTGTCTTTTGGCTGGAAAGAAACCGGTACAATGAACTTGGTATCCGTAACGTAATCAACCAGCCGCCGGCCCTGCCCCTCAGTCACATCTTCAATGATGATCGTGTAGGCTTCGTTTGCCCGCAGCGTGCCAATTGAGGCCCACTGCAGCGTAATGTTATCGTTCGCCAGCGTAAAGGATGCCCCATCTGCCGGTAAAAGCAGGTTTGCGGCCGGGTAAGGCGGCGGGGTGGTCGGTGTGGGGGTCGGCCCCGGTGTGGCTGCCCGCTCGCAAAGAGGAATCGTCAGGTTCATGTTCAGAAAAACCACATCCGTGCTCAAACCATTATACGATTTGATCGCCTCCGCCGGAACTGCATAATTCGCCGCGATGCTGCCCAGCGTGTCGCCATTCTGCACAGTGTAGATTACTTTATCGCAGGCAGCCAGCGTGGCCTGTGCCGGTTCAAAAGTCGCCGTAGCTTCAGGCATCGGGGTGGGCGTCGGGTAAGGGATTTTGATGCTCTGCCCGATCGAGAGCGTATTGCAGGCCACTGGCAGGTTGTTTAAAATGATCAGGCTTTGCACCGATACGCCAAAAGTCACGGCGATCGATGTGCAGGTATCCCCGGTCGCAATTTTGTAATCGAAGGGTGGTTGGATTGTGGCACTCGGCACCGGGGTGGTAGTCATCACTTCGGTCGGTGTCAGCGTGATCTGCGGGGTCAGGGTCAGGGTTGGGCTTCCCTCGGCTGGAGCCGCTGCGCCCGTATTCCCGGTGATGCGCATCACCGCAAAAACCAGCGCCGCTCCCACGATCAAGAACAACGCCAATAACCCCAGCACTGCGGGCAGGCTCAGGGTGATTTCGGGCATGCGGCTGGCCTGCACGGAAGCCGATTTCTTGGCATCCACCGACAGGCTGAGTTCCGTTCCGCAGACCAGGCAGCGGATGGCGTTCTCGGCCAGGCGTGTTCCGCAGGTCGGACAAATTTTTGTGTTGGAAGTTGAATTGGTTTCTCGACTCATACGAAGCAAAATTATACCATGCTAAAAAAGTGTCAAGTTCGCCTGGGCTCTCGCCATTGCTCCTCTGCTATAATCCAGCCACTATGACTGAAACGTACGATCTCTACCGCACCATGCTCCTCATCCGCCGTTTTGAAGAGCGCGCCCTCGCCGAATTTTCTGCTGGCAGGTTGTTTGGCACCACCCACGCCTATATTGGCGAAGAAGCCGATGCCGCCGCTATTTTCGCAGTTTCCGGCCTCGATGACATTGTCTGGAGCAATCACCGCTGCCATGGACATTTTCTGGCCTATGGCGGCCCTCCCTATGCCCTCGCGGCTGAACTCATGGGCAAAGCCACCGGCCTTGTCGGTGGGCGCGGCGGCAGCCAGCATATTCATTGGCGCAACTTTTATTCCAACGGCATTCAGGGTGGCATCACACCCGTTGCCACGGGCATGGCCCTCGCCCAAAAGGTACAAAAAACAGGCAATCTGGTCATGGCTTTTATTGGGGATGGCACCCTCGGCGAAGGCGCCCTGTACGAAAGCCTCAACATCGCCGCGCTCTGGCAGTTGCCCGTTCTGTTCATCGTTGAAGATAACCGCTACGCCCAGACCACTCCCGTGGAAAAAGGCGTCAGCGGTTCCATGTCGGGGCGTTTTCAGGCTTTTGGCCTGCGCACCTGGGAAGTAGACTCCAGTGATGTGCTCGAACTGCTTCCCGCCGCTCGCCAGGCAGTTGACTATGTGCGCGGCACTGTTCAACCCGCTGCCCTTATCCTGCACACCTACCGCTTTTCCGCGCACAGCAAAGGTGATGATACCCGCGACCGTGAAGCCCTGCTTGCGATTCGCGCCAACCACGACCCGCTCCTCATCCACGCGGCCCGCCTCTCATACCTTGAACTTGAACAGGCCGAAGCAGACATCACCCCCCTGATCGAGTCTGCCTTTACCCGCGCCTTTGCGGATCCCTTTCCTGAATTTGACCCAGCGGGGCTTTGACGATGGCTGCTGTTCTTGAGCGTCTTAACTATGCCCTCGGGCATGCCATGCAAACCGATCAACGTGTCTACCTGTTGGGGGAAGATATCCTCGACCCCTATGGTGGCGCGTTTAAGGTCACCCGCGGCCTATCCTCACGTTTCCCAGACCGCGTCCTGACCACGCCCATCTCCGAAGCCGCCATCATCGGCATCTGCAACGGCATGGCCATGCGTGGACTTCTCCCTGTGGCCGAAGTCATGTTCGGCGACTTTGTAACCTTGATTGCGGATCAATTGATCAACCATGCCGCAAAATTCCGCTGGATGTACAACGATCAGGTGCGCGTACCTGTCGTTGTGCGCGCTCCCATGGGCGGCAGGCGCGGTTACGGCCCCACCCACTCACAAACCCTGGAAAAGCTCTTCTTAGGCGTGCCGGGCTTGCGGGTTGTCGCCCCAAACACCCTGGGTGACCCTGCCCAGCTGCTGGAAGTAGCTATTTTACAGGAGGTTGACCCGCTTTTGTTTGTAGAGCACAAACTCCTTTACACGCGCCCCATGCTCGCATCAGGCCAGGGTGATCTAGTTGATTTTCAGATCGAAAAATTCGGCGCACATTATCCCACCCATCTTTTGCGTTTTATCGGTGCGCCTCCGGCCCAGATCAGTATCGCCACCTACGGCTACAACTTTGAGCTGGTCCGTGCCGCCGCCCTGCAGCTGGCCTACGAACGCGAAATTTTCACCGAGATTCTCGTCTTCAGCCAGTTAAGCCCCTTTGAGCTGTCCCCGTTGTTTGACTCCCTGCGGCGCACAAACCACCTGCTCACCGTCGAAGAAGGCACCCACACCCTCGGCTGGGGCGCCGAAGTAGCCGCCCAATCTGCCGAAAAGCTCCCCGGCATCCGAGTCCGCCGCGCCGCCGCTCTCAACTTGCCCATCGCCAACTCCAAAACCCTCGAAGATGCCATCCTGCCATCTCAGGAAAAGATCGTCACCCTGGCCTTGGAATTATTGGCCAGCTGAAAATAAAACGCGCAACACAGCCATGCTGTATTGCGCGTTTTGTTAACTTTTGCAGCGATTACATCGCCCCGGTTTGACTATGCAAAGCCTTTGCCGCCTTATAAGCCTGTCCGGAAAGATGCCCGCTCACCGCGCTGGTATAAGCCACCGTAAACAGCATCCCGATCCCGCATGCCACCATTCCAAGTGGCGAAAGGATCATGTTGGCCAGACCTGAGCCCAGCAAGACCATCAGGTAAGGCCCGGGCGCCGCGCGCACCAGACCGATCACCTCGTTAAACTTAAAGGCATCACCCAGTTCCCCCCGGGCAGCCAGGCTGCCGAGTGCAGCTGGCATCAGGAAACCCGTTGCAATCCCCAGGATGATGAATAAGCACGAAATACACAGGCTCAACACTGTCACAATTGGGCCTGCCGCATCCGTATTGGAACTCGCGGCTGCGAATGTCATCGCAATGGTGGCGCCCTGTCCGCACGCGATCAGCAGGATCAGCGGCAATGCGTAAGCAAAACCCACCACGAATGCCTGGAAACCTTTTGGCAGGTATTCACTGAAGTTGATCCAATCGGGTAGCAGTGCAGTTTCATTTTTGATCACCCTGCGCGTGATTTCCAGACCCCAGCCCATCACAACGATTGAACCGATTACTGGAATGAGAAATACCAACCCTGCTATGCCGATCTTTTTCAACCACTCAGGGTCATCAAAAACAAAAGTAAAAGCGCGACCGAATTCCATAATATCTTCCTTTGAAGCAAAATTTTAATTCAACCAATTATTAACCAAAACAGGTAAAATTGCAACGGTTTGATGTTAACAATAGGAAAATGAAAATGCCAATCTCCATCCCCGTTCCAATGTTGAACGCCAACGAACCCGAAGCCCGCCTGGTCGATATTCATGTTCAGGATGGACAGGCTGTCCAGCAGGGGCACCTTCTCTTCACCATTGAGACCACCAAGGCCGCCGCCGAAGTTGAAGCTCCTCAAGCCGGTTTTGTGCGTCTGCTTGCCCGGGCAGGTGATACCCTCTCTGTCGGCGAACTTTTGGCCTATATCAGCCTCACTCCGGATGAACAGCTGCCAGCCCGTGAAATCCCCGCTGCCATTCCCACCGCAGACGCCAACCCATCCATCGGCTCAAGTGCTGGCGAACTGCGTATGACCCGCCCTGCCCGTATCCTGGCCGAATCCCTCGGGCTTGACCTTGCAGCCCTGCCTCACGACCGCCTCATTACCGAAACCCTCCTGCGCGAATTCTTCCCTCAGAGCCATCAAAAGCAAGATGTTTTCTTCTCAGAAACCGACCTCCTTATTTACGGCGCGGGCGGCCACGCCAAAGCCGTCATGGAGATGGCGCAGGCGCTCTTTACCTTCAATGTGATCGGCATTATTGATGATAACCCTGCCCTCGCCAATACCTCCGTCCTTGACATCCCCGTTCTGGGTACCCGCGCCCTTTTACCCGCTCTGTACGCCCAGGGGCTGCGCCTGGCCGCCAATGGCGTCGGTGGTATTATCGATATCAATATTCGTGTCAAGTTGTTTGAACTACTCAGCGGGTTTGGTTTCTCCCTACCCCCTCTGTGTCATCCGCGTGCCGCCATCGAAGCCTCGGCACAGGTCTCGGACGGGGTACAGGTCTTTGCCAATGCCTATGTCGGTTCCTCAGTTCTATTGCATGAGCGCTGCATGATCAACACTGGCGCGATCGTTTCCCACGATTGCGAAATTGGTGCCTACACCCACATCGCCCCTGGCGCACTCCTGGCTGGACATGTGCATGTCGGTCCGCGCGCCCTGGTAGGGATGGGCGTCACAACCACCATTGGCATCCACATTGGGGCCGGCGCGCGCATTGGCAACGGCGCCATCCTGCTTTCGGACGTGCCCGATAGAGCCATCGTCCCGGCGGGCAAAGTCTGGACCTCATAAATACACGTCACCAACGGACGCTCAGGAAACATTTCGCTTTTTCTCTGTGTCCCCTGCTCTAAATGCTTTTATACCTCAGGAGATGAAATGATCGACCCCATAATTTTCTCGCTCAATATCGGTAGTTTTGTATTTGCCCTGCGCTGGTACGGCGTCCTCGCCATGACCGGCGTCACAGTCGGCACCTGGCTGGCCGCCAAAGAAGTCACCCGGCGCGGTGAGAATGGCGAAGCAGTCTGGGATGCCCTCATCTGGCTCCTGCTGCCCGGCATCCTTGGCGCTCGCCTGTGGTACGTGGTCAATGCCACCATCGGCGGCAACCTTTTCTACATCCAAAACCCCATAAAAATTCTCTACATTTGGGAAGGCGGCCTGCATTTTTACGGTGGACTGTTGTTTGGAGCGCTTGGACTGTTCTATTATCTGCGCCAGAACAAACTGGATGCCTGGCTCTTCCTGGATGCGATTGCCCCTACCACCCTGCTTGGGCAAGCCATTGCGCGCCCGGCCAATTTCATCAACCAGGAACTCTACGGTCCGCCCACCACCCTGCCCTGGGGCATTCCCATTGACGCTGCCCACCGCATCACCGCCTATGCCGACCTGGCCCAGTTCCCGGTTGCCACCACCCGCTTCCACCCAGACTTCGCCTATGAAATGATCTGGAATTTTCTGGCCGTTGCATTACTCCTGTACGTGGCCTATCGCTTTGCCGATAAGCTAAAACCTGGCACAATATTTTTCGGTTGGTTGATCATCGCTGGTTTGGGGCGCTTCTTGCTTGAATTTTTTCGTCCAGACCAGCCGCGAGTTGGCGGCACCTGGATCTCCACCACCCAGGTTGCAACCATCCTGATGATGCTCGTTGGTTTGCTCTTGCTCGCATACCGCTACGGCAAACTCAAACTTCCCATCCCCCCCTTGCCCGAAAAATACACGCTTTCAAAACCATCATAAATCCGGTTGGTTCACACCTGCTCTGTTAGAGCTGTCCAAAAAGTAGGGCACTGCGCCGCTGCGCCCTACTTTCTTTAATCTCCCATCAACGGCACTTCTGCCGCGATGACCGGCATCATCGTCAGCGGCCGCATCTCCGCCCGCCCCGGTTCCCGCCGGTCAAAATTAAAGCGCTCAAAAATCTCTTCAAATTCCTGCAAAATTTCCTCGTGGCTGAAACCCATCTCTTCATATTTATAGCGGTGGTCGCTTTGATGGGTGCCGGTTTCTTCAATCGCATCCTTAATGATCTTCTCCAGCCCGCGGCTTTCAGTATATCCAAACTGCCCGTAAAACCCGCGAATCACCTGGTCCGGCCAACGAATCAGGTCATCATAATTAACGATCAGGTGCTTCGAAGATGGGTTATTATCCAGCACTTTCAATGGATGCTGATACCAGTATTTCGCCAGCGCCAGCACATGGTCGCGGTATAGATATTTTTCAGGCGGTTCGCTAAAAATATGCCACGCATAACTCAGCCATGAAACCGTCGAAGGCAGCATATCCAGAGGATTGCGCGCCAGGTACAAAATGCGCGCATCCGGAAAAAACTCCATCAGCGTCTCTATTTTTGCGCTAAACGCTGGGTTTTTTGCCACAAAATGCCGTTTGCCCCCGTCCGCATACAAATGCCGCTGCACGCATCCGCGGTAAAACCCCATGATCCGCTTTTTTTCTTCAACCGGCAGCGCGTCATCAAAAAACTGGTAGGGCGGCATGTCTTCCAGAAACGGAAACAACAGGCTGATGAAAAAGGTCGACCAGGCGTGCAGCAGAATATTTTCGTCTTCTTCCGGCTCAAACAGGCTGATCTTGTGGATCCGCACCTGCCCCAGGGATCGTTTGTCAATCTTCTTCAGGCTGCTCACCAGTGGGCTGCCAAATACCTTATCGATCCGTGCCAGCCCGCGGAAAAGCCGGCGCTGGGTGATCGAAGGCATCAAAAAAATATCCCAGGTACGCAAGCTGGTAAAGGTCGTCGTATCCCGCGAGAGTAGCCGGTGCAGAAAGGTCGAACCGCTGCGAAAATTCCCCAGGATAAACAGCGGTTTTTCAACGGGTTGATTTTTATAATCCCGGAAAAGCAGGTCGTCCAGTAAAAAACACAGCCAGGTGAAGGTAGTCCACAACGGCCAGACTGTATAAAAGAGCAGTAGAAAGGAAATCCGTTTTCGGGTAAGCTTCCCGTAGGTATCTTTCGATTTAAAAACTGATCGGACGGTCATGCGCCAGAACAGGCGAAAATTGTACATCATTGGATATTAAGATCCTTTGGCTGTTTTATCTTCTGGGTTGCAGCCATAAATAAATAAAGGGGCCCCCAGCAGCCCGGTTGTCATTTTACCAGAACAATGCATCCAGTGGGTTAATGGCCTGTAAACAACCATCTGCCTCCTCCTCACCCGCGCTGGCAAACCCGATATAGGATCCGCCCATCCCTCCCCCGTACCTGAACTTCAGCCGCCGCCCAAACTCCGCAAAATTGATCCGCCCCGTCTTCAACAGCAGGATTGCTGTCAGTGTCGCCAGCGGAGAAATCCCCGGCCCCAGCCCTGTTAACTCTCCCACTGCCAGCTTGTTCTTCTCCAACATCCTCTCAATCTCCTCCGGTCGGATGAACTGCCCCCAGTCGTGCGTTCCCGCTGCAAAAAAACGCGTAAAAGGCAGCTCCTGCCCCACCAGGATCGTCTCAAAGTAACTCTGTGCCGTCCGATTGATCGTATCGAACAGGTACAGCCCGCCCGGTCTTAATACCCGCGCCGTCTCGGCGATTACCGCCTCCACATCGCTGACGTGCTCAAGCACATCACAACACACCACCACGTCAAAACTGCCGCCGCCGAAAGGCAGCGCCTCATCCGACCCGCTCAAATAATCGATCGTAAGCCCTTGCTCACCAGCGTGCTGCCTCGCCGTACCGCACGATCGAAAAGAAAGATCGATCCCTGTCACCCTGCACCCCAGCCTCGCAAACTCCTCGCTCAAGATGCCTCCCCCACAGCCCGCATCCAGCACCCGCAAGCCCTCCGGTTTTATCCCCAGCCTGTCAAACACCTTCACAAAATACCCGAACCGCGCCGGGTTCAGCCCCGTCTTAAGGGTATGCAAAAAGCTGTCCTCCTGCCACCAGCTTGCGCCGTACAGGTTGTAGAGCTCATTATCTGCGGGCATATCGAGAAAACTTTTTCTACCCCAGCCCTTCCACTACAAACATCTTTGATACGGCAAACTTATGTCGCATCGCCCGCGCCGGGGCGTATTCCGCCGAGTTCAACCACGTTTTAGCCTGCTCCATGCTCGGGAATTCCAGAATGACCAGCCGGTCAATCGGCCAATCGCCTTCCAGAACTTCTGTCTTGCCGCCCCGCGCCAAATACTTCCCGCCGTATTGCGCAATGCTCGCCGGAGCAAGTTCTTTATAGTCCGCATAGCCCGCCGGGTCAGAAACTTTGACATCTACGATAACGTAAGCACTCATGCAAACCTCTCCTCTAAATACATATATTCGCCAATTCAATCTAGCAATTCTGTTTCATTTCCATAAGAAAACAACCCGCCAATCGATTGCCGCGTGTAATTCCGCCAGATCGCTTCTCCAAAAATGGGAGCCACTGGGATAACCGTCAACTTAAAAGGCGTATTTTTTGGATGAGGCGGCGGTACAGTATCTGTCGTCACCACCTCTGTGATTTGCGGAATTTTCCCCAGCCGCTCCAGCGCACTGCCTGAAAAAACGCCGTGTGTGCAGATCGGAATGATATCCTGTACACCGTTGCGCGCCAACACCTTGCATATCTCAACAATTGAACCGCCGGTTGAAATTTCATCATCATACACAAGCGCGCGCTGGTACTTATTGCGCACCTGGCGTGCCAGAAAATCGCTGATGCGCACCTCAGTATCCGAAATCCGCTCCTTATTCGCGGCAATCACCGGCAAATGCAGCATATCAGCGAAACGCGCGGCGGGTTTCGCATGCCCCATATCTGGCGATACCACCACGGTCTTGCCCAGGTCGCGCTCCATAAAAAATTGACCAATAATTGTGCGCGCGGTCAGTACATCCGTTGGAACGCTGAAAAAACCGTGCACCTGCGGCGAATGCAGCGTCATCGTCATCACGTGCGTCGACCCGGCGGTTGCCAGCAGGTTCGCCACCAGCCTCGCAATAATCGAGATGCGCGGAGCGTCTTTTTTGTCGGACCGCGCATAAGAGTAGTACGGAATAATCGCATGCACGCTTTTTGCGCCCGCGCTCTGCGCGATATCGAGCATGATCAACAGCTCCATCAAATGCTCGCTTACCGGCTTGATCAAGGATTGGATGATGAACACATTCCGGGACCGAACGCTTGCCCCCAACTGAACCTCAGTACAGTCGTTGCTAAACCGCCGGAAAAGAGTTTTTTCCAGCGGTACCCCCAGGTAGTCTGCGATTCCCTGGGCAAGTGCCGGGTGCGATTGCCCGGAAAAAATCCTAACATCCTGTTCATCAATTTGATGCTCATTCATGCGCACCTCATTTTTAAAAAAATCTAAGGGTGTGTTTCCGAAGAAACACACCCTTTTGTCTTACTCCAGACCGCCTAGATAATCCAGGAACAGCCTCACTCCAAAACCCATCCCGCCTTTGGGGCAGTAGGGCATGTCTTTTTCAGCATCCATCATTCCGGCCACATCCAGGTGCGCCCAGGGCGTGGCATCCGTCACAAATTGTTTCAGGAACATGCCGCCAATAATACTGCCCGCTTTGCGGCCGCCCGAATTTTTAATATCGCTGTCGTCGCCCTTGATCTGCTCAAAGTACTCTTCATCAAGCGGCAGGCGCCACACACGCTCAAAAGTCTTCTCTCCCGAATTGAACAGGGCCTGCGCCAGTTCGTCACTGGTAGAAAGCAGCCCCGCCCGGTTGGTTCCCAGCGCCACCACCACTGCTCCGGTCAGGGTTGCAATATCGATCATCGCGCGCGGCTGAAAGTTGCGTTCCGTGTAGGTCAATGCGTCCGCCAGCACCAACCGGCCCTCAGCATCCGTGCTGATCACCTCAATCGTCGTACCGTTCAGAGCCTTCAAAATATCGTTGGGTCGGTACGCCCCGCCCGAGATCATATTCTCGGCAGCGGCGATCACACCCACCACCGGCATGGCAATCCCCAATTTCGCCGCAGCCACCAGCGTAGCGATCACCGTCATCCCACCAGATTTATCGTATTTCATACCCACAATGCCTTCAGTGCTCTTAAGCGAGTATCCGCCCGTATCCATCGTCAGCGCCTTGCCCACCAGCGCCACCGGCTTGCCGCCGTTGCTACCCCCATGCTCCAGGATGATCAGCCTGGATGGCGTGTTCGAGCCTTTGCCTACTGCCACAATCGACCCTGCACCCATATCAGCGAGTTGCTTGTCATCCAGCACAGTGCATTTCAAACCCACTTCTGCCGCAATCTTTTGGACGCGTTCAGCCAGGCTCACCGGGTTGATTACGTTGGGTGGTTCATGCGCCCACCGTCGCGAAAGGTTCACACCTTCTGCGGTGATCGCCGCTTTTTGAATATAGCCCAGCAGGTCGGCTTCCACCACGCTCGAATGGCTGTCCATCAGCAGGCTTATGCTCGCCGTCGTCTCTTTATGATCAGCCTTATAAGTTCCAAAGGTGAAGGCGCCCAGCAACACACCCTCCACGAAAGCGCTCACCGAGGTGGAGGGCGGCATGCCTGTCCCCAGTATCGGGTCCAACTCCACGCCCACAGACTCGATATTATTCTTTGCAACCCATTTCGCCACAGCTCCGCCTGCCCGGCGGATCATTTCAGCAGAGAGTTTCCTTTGCGCTCCCAGGGAAAGCACGGCTTTCCCGTTTAGCATACGTATCTCGCCTACATCTTTCCCTGCGGTTTCCAGGGTCACTACTTCCGGCGCAAGCATGGGGCTGATGATCAGCCCGGAAAATTCAGCGGAAGTTTTCAAGTTTACAGTGATGCTCATTGGATTGTCCTTTTAGAACAGGAATGGGATGAATAGTTTCGATTTTCGCTTGTACTCAGCAAAGCTGGCATAGCGGGAAAGTGACTTCTCTTTTTTGAGAATATTTGGAACCCAGATAATAACCATAAACAGCAAGATTGCCAGCATCGGCAGCCAGTGCATCGCCAGCAGGCTAAAACCCAGGTAAATCAACAACTCGCCAAAATAATTGATATTGCGGCTGCGGCTCATCAGCCCGTCAGTGATCAGCTGCCCCGGGTTATATTTCAGTTCAATAGTTTTCTGCATGTCACCCGCAAAGTGCAGGAAAACCCCTAACGTGTACATGCTGATACACAATCCTATCAGCCAGCCCGGAGCCTGCACCGCGCGTGATGTGATCAAAAACGGGGCAATCCAGTACAGGCTCAAACCCGCCCAGATGTATAACCCGTACCACACGCCTTTGCTCGTCTCCCATTGTTGGTCCGGAAAGATACGGCTTTTCAATACCCATAAGATACCATAGGTTCCATGCAAGGCCAGGTAAATCCACGCCGTGACATTATCCCACTGGTTAAAATACGCCATCATCCCCAGCACGGCAAGAAAGGTGATTCCTTTGTGACTGTCGATAAAAAATTTTTGTTTCATGGCTCTTCTATATCTTTCAAGAACGGATTTATACGCCACAGCCTCGCTTGATGTACACGTTCTCAAAACCCCGCTCCAAATTTCTCTCTGGCGTAACGATGATCCTGCAAACCTTACCACTCTAAATATAATTGCATTTTCCCGAAAAAGCAACAAACCCACCCAACTCCAGCAATTCTACTAATGAACAAAGTTCATTTTCTACCAGAATGGCATTCCTTTGCCTTGGCGTCACTCATTATGGCTTTAGCGATATACGAATAGCCACATGCGCTAAGCTCATCGAAGCCAAATAGCCATTTTCACCCGGCACCCCTTATTTTCTCGCATCAAAATGATGTCGAATAGCGCAATCAAGAAGGGCTGAGAGCTTGAGAGACTGGGGAGCTAAGCTCCCCAGTCTCTCAAAAAAAGCTTTTCCTCTTTCCCGCACAACCCGCACGACGAAAAATTATTCTTGCCAGCGGGAAAGGGGGCAGGGGAATAGGGTCTCAAGTACCACCGCAATCATGTAAATATCCATAATGAGAATTGCTGGCCCAACTCAATGTCTTTGCGACGGGCTGCTTTTGCCCGGAAGCACCCCCCTAAACGGGGCGAAACTAATCCTGAGGAGTTCATCCAGATGCTCCTACTGGAGATTGCCACGGATATTACACCGGCTTCGAGAACGCCATCTCCTCAAATATTTGAGTCCTTGACACAGTCCCCCGCGGGCGTATAATCTTAACTACAAAGACAACCCGAAGCTAAGTACCTGTTCCTGCCAGTCAGGAATCCTACAGAGAGCCGCCGGATGGTGCAAGGCGGTAGATACAACAGGGAAATCCACTTCGGTGGCTGAGCAAGTCGTCAGTCAGTTGCTTTCGCAGGGACTCACTCCAGAGTCGTAAGAAAGCCGGGGCAGCCCGTTACAGCACAAACCGAGGCTCCATCCAAATCGAGCAAACGCAGGTGGTACCACGAGCCGCCCCTCGTCCTGCACAGGAGGGGCGGTATTTTAATTCCAACCCACAGGAGGTACTACCATGTTAGATATCAACCTTATTCGTGAGAACCCGGATATAGTTCGCAAAGCCCTCCGGGACCGCCAGGACAACCCGGCGCCAGTCGATTCCATCCTCAAATTGGATGAGCAGCGCCGCACACTTTTGGTCGAAGTCGAAGCCCTAAAAGCCGAACGCAATCTCGTCTCAAAAGAGATTGGCAAAATGAAGGACCCCGCCGAACGCCAGGTTAAGGTCGAAACCATGCGTGTAGTCGGCGATAACATCGCTGCGCTCGACAGGCAGGTTTCGGATGTGGATGCCGAACTCAAAGCCCTCACCGATACCCTCCCAAACATCCCCGACCCGCGCACCCCCTACGGCGTGGATGACACCGAAAACATCGTCATCAAAACTGTTGGCGAACCTGCAAAATTCGACTTCACCCCCAAACCGCATTGGGACCTCGGCCCCGCTCTTGGGATCATCGATTTTGAACGCGGCTCCAAGCTCACCGGCTCACGCTTTTACACCCTCAGCGGCGCCGGTGCCCGCCTGCAGCGCGCCCTCATCGCCTGGATGCTCGATCTGCACACCCGAGGCCAGGGCTACCGCGAACAGTACCTGCCCTTCATGGTCAAAACTGCCACCGTCTACGCTGCCGGTCAATTGCCCAAGTTCGCCGATAACCTCTACAAAGACCATGAAGAGGATTACTACTTCGTGCCCACCGCCGAAATTCCCCTCACCGGCCTGCACATGGATGAGATCCTCGACGAAGCCAGCCTGCCTCGTTATTACACCGCCTATACCCCCTGCTTCCGCCGCGAGAAAATGAGCGCCGGGCGCGACGTGCGCGGCATCAAGCGCGGTCACCAGTTCGACAAGGTCGAAATGTACATCTACTGCAAGCCCGAAGAGTCCGAAGCCATGCACCAAAAGATGCTCCAGGATGCGGAAGCCACCTGCGCCGGGCTTGGCCTCACCTACCGCGTCAAGCGCCTTTGCACCGGCGACATCGGTTTTGGCGCCACCATGACCTATGATCTGGAAGTCTGGGCGCCCGGCTGCGACGAGTGGTTGGAAGTCTCATCAGTTTCAAATGACACCGATTTCCAGGCCCGCCGCGCCAACATCAAATACCGCCCTGCCGATGGCGGCAAGGTCAAACTGCTGCACACCCTCAACGGCTCGGGCCTGGGCTTACCCCGCACCCTGATCGCCGTCATGGAAAACTACCAGCAGGCCGATGGTTCCATCGTCGTGCCCGATGTCCTGCGCCCATGGATGGGCGGAATTGATGTGATTCGTTAAATTTAAAAAGGCAGCACCTTAAATTAAGAGCAAAAAGCTGCTGCCTTTTATAAAATCCTAGTAAAATTTTCGTTAAAAAGTGCAGAAAAAATGACCGATTGGACCCTTTTTGGTGAGTTGTTTCTTCAATGGTTGACCCTGACCTTCATGCTGGTCGGCCTGGTTGGCATGGTTATCCCCATCTTTCCCGGGATACTCGTCATCTGGCTTTCCAGCCTGATTTATGCCATTATTGAAGCCTATGCTGGCAGGATGGGTGGCTGGGACTGGTTTTTGTTCGCCATCATCACAATTTTGATGATCGCTGGCAGTTTTGTCGATAACATCATTATCGCCAAAAAACTGCGCGAAACCGGCACCCCCTGGAAATCAATTGGAATTGGATATGCAGCCGGGCTGGTCTCCAGCCTGTTCTTGACCCCTTTCGCAGCGCTATTAATCACGCCCCTGGCGCTCTATGCCGCCGAGTACTGGCGTTTGCACAACAAGCGCCAGGCCTTTGACTCTGCCAGAGGCTGGCTGATTGGGTTTGGCTGGACTTTCCTGGCACTCTTCGCTATTGGCCTGGTTATGATCGGCCTTTGGTTATTGTGGGTTTGGTTTTAACGTCAAGAATTAATGACTTTCAGTGGGCCGCGGAGTTCTGGTCTCCTCACGATGTTCTTCTGTGGGTCGCGGTGTAGAGTCACCCTTGTGATGCTCTCCATCACGAGTAGCTTCGCTTTTCGTGGTTGGAGATGGGCTGTTGTTCTCTTCAGAGTCGTTTCCCGCACGAGGCGTGGATGTTGCATTCCATTCGGATGAGTGCTCCGAAGTGCTGCTGGGTTCAGGAACCGGCGTGAAATTTTCCGTATCGTCATTCCCGGCCCTGGTTGCAGTGCCCGGAAACATGGACTCGGTAAAAATTGCAGTCGAGCTGGGGAATGGGCTCGCAGTAACACCAGGCGTGGCAAGTAGAATAATGCGCCTTGCCTTGATATGCTCATCATCGGTTTCACCTACCACCTGAACAGCGGCGCCGGGCAGAATTTCGCCTGTGTAAATAGTTTCGCCTTCGACCCTTACGTTTAATCCGCCAATCACCCAGGTATTGTTCTTTTGTTCCTGCACAATCCCCTGAAAATTGACCTGCGCAATCCGCTTCTCTGAATACAATTCCTCAATCTCTTGAACGCGTTCATGATCGAACTCGTTTTCAAGCTCATTCTTTTTTTGCTGATCAATGACAAAAACCAGGCGTACACCTTCCCAACTGCGTTTCACAGGATAAAGCTGGTCGCCCGGCAGCGCCCTGGTAGAAGCATTCACCAGGCCTGTTCCGCCCGATAAAAGAAAAACGATCATTGCCACAGAAGTAGCGGCCAGACGCGCAAAACGCGCCCCAAAGAAACCGGATTTGCGCCAAAAAGGCAAAATCGCAGCCTGTTTCTCTTCGCGCATCTCGGCAGCAGCTTGCAAAACGCGCGACTTGCTCCTCCGTATCACGTCCACCGGGATGGTCTTTGCAGTGGCGGAACGCGCTCGAACAGCCGCCGCCAGGATCGGGCGCAATTCTTCTGCCAATCCCGGGTACCGGGCCAGGCAGGATTCTACATTGCCGCCGCGTTCCAGCATCTGTAAACAAATTTCAAGGGCATCGTAAAGGTTGGGTTGGGTCATGGCATTTCACTCATTGTACGGTTAAGCGCTGCAAGCGCTCGGAATTGAAGCTGTTTTACCGAATTTACGTTCTTATTCATAAGGTTTGCTGTTTCGTCCAACGAATAACCCTGGTTGAAACGCAAGGTTATTACAAATTGCTGTTCTTCAGTGAGTGTGCCGATTGCCCGTTTTATGCGGCGGTCGCTTTCTCGCACTTCAAAATCTTGGGATGGATCAGGTGTCCCATCTTTCAAACTTTCCAGCAGCTCTGATTCCGGCCGCCTGTAAGCCTTGCGCAAATGATCAATCACGATATGCGAAGCGGTTGACAACAGCCAGGACTTCAGATTGGTTTGTGGTCCGCGGCCAGCCTGGGTAGTCTCCAGCAAACGTACAAATACATCACTGGCAATATCTTCTGCAATGTGTTCATCATTAAGGCGATAACATACAAACCTGTAAACTTCAGAGAAGTAACGGTCATAGATAGCGCTCACGGCTTGTGGATCAAGGCGCTTTAAGTCTTCTAGTTCATTTTCTTCGGAAAACGACATGGTTGATTGCGATAACCCTTGTTCCTTGGTAGGATTCGTGGAGTATACCATCGCATTCATTCAGGTTTATTCCGGAAAAGACAAACTGTCAGACAAATGTGGTTATTTCGCCGTGGCCCGCAAAAGATATTAACTCGGTTCTGCACGTTTATTTTCACTACTGTCCTGGCAATAAGTTTGAATTTCCACTTTTTTCTCAATTTGTTTTGATTGTCAAGCTTATTTCATAGTTCTATAGTACTAGTCGCACAGACATGAAAAAAGTTACGGTTACCCCAAAATCTCCTCGGGCTGCCGTAACTTCTTCAGTTAAATACCGCTGATTTATCTTTGTGCCATGTCATACACCCGCTGAAATTCTGTCAGATATTGGGCCGCTATCTTGGGATCGCGAAGAATGACAACATTTTCGTCATTGGTTCGTTCTGCGCTGGCTGTAAAGTTGTACGAACCAGTAATCACAATTTCCCCATCAATAATGATTACTTTATGGTGCATAAGCCCCGCGTTTCCATCAAGGTATACAGGTAGTCCGGCCTTTGAAAGTTGGAAAAATTCCGTACCTTTATTGTTATTAGTCTGCTCCTCATCCATTACGCCCTGCACAGTCAGCCCGTCTTCTGTCTTTTGGCGCAGGATATCGCCAAAGTCATTCGCCGTAAAAGAATAGGCCATGAAATAAATGCTGTGCCGGGCATCTCGTAACAGTTTAACAATCCGCTGGGCAACATGGTCATCCGGTGAAAAATAAACTTCCACAGGCACCCCGTCAATTAACATGCTCGGATAGGGTGTTTTGGCGATGGCGTCCGGGCCAAAAAAATCTTTTACAAACATTTCTTCAAATTCAAAGGTGTAATCATCTGCAAATTTTGAAGAATGAATACGCAGCAGATTATTATCGTCCTGATAGGTACCCTGGGTGGTGAAGTTGAGCGATCCTGTCCACACTTCGCTTCGGTCAATCACCACAAATTTATCATGCATCAACCCATCGCGTTGATCTCCCACAATGGGAATACCCGCCCTCAGGATAGCCTGCGCCGCAGAACTATCCATATTATCGCTTTCCATCACCAACCGCACCGACACGCCGCGATTAAACGCCCGGATGAGTGCCTGCTGAAAGGAATACAGGGTAATGCTGTAAGCAGCCACATCCACCGAGATGCGTGCGGCATCTATCGCCGCTACCAGCGGCTTGTCGGGGCCGCCCTCCTCTTTTGAGCTCGCCGGGTTGAATGGGTCTGTGAAATAAATATCATAAAAAGAACCGCGCACCCCATACCCCACCTGCAGCGGAATATCCACCAATCCAGATGGCCCCACTATGGTCACCGTGGGTGCCTGCGTAACAGGTGGAAAGATTTGCGTTGCAATGTACCCTGGAATAGGCACAGGGCTGCTTGAGCAAGCCAGCATCGCCACGATCAAAGCCAGCATTGCCAGGCTTTTTCCCCTGTTGTTCGCGCGGATCGAATTCTTCATATCATTTCCAATCATACTTTCTTTCAATTTCACACACCAGTTTCGATAACCGCCAGTTTGTAATATCGAAACTGGCGAGATAATCAGATAATAGACCGCTTGTAAATGTTAAATCCTGACCTTGAAATACTACTAATTGTATTAAAGCCCCATTCATGGGGCGCTGTTCATAGCTCAGGGCTTTAGCCCAGAGCAGACATTTGCAAGAGGTTTAATACAGGTTTCTTAAAACCATCCCCTGCACATATCCTGAATATCCTTATTTCCGGAGTTAATCCGCTGAAAACCGGGTGACTGTCACCTTATAAAACTACGGCAAAACCCACAAAACAGGTTTCGCCAAATTTAGCTGCACCGAAACTGATTTAACCATATCGCGCCGCTCCGCTTCAACGCCCATCACAATAAACTCCACCATTGGGCGCACATCCTCCGGTGCCAGCGTCACTGGCACGAACGCCGTGCTTTGACCCTTCATCATCGAAACCGGCTGCCTGAGATATTGCATCCCCTGGCTGATCAGTTGCTCCAGTGTGCACGCGTAAGCCGGTACAAAAAATGTGCGCGGTGTATTCCAGAACTCATCCGCCTGGCGGCTTTCGTTTCCGCTGTAGGTCTCCCGGCCTACTTTTACCAGCCCCTGCGCCACCCAGAAGGGGCGACCCGGTTGTCCGCTTTGAATACCAGCCGTAAAATACATATCCAAAACGGCCAGCCCGGCAGCCTGTTTTTCATCCAGCAGCAGCGCCTGTCCACAGGTTGGGCACAACCAGGCGACTTCATCAGGTTCGGCCTGTATTGGCGTCTGGCATTTAAGACATTGCAAGGGCAGCAAAGCGGGCATTTGTGTCATGTCTACTTCCCTTTCACCGAACCAACCACTTTCATGGCCGTGTTAAAAATATCGCCATAATCGCCGCTGGTCAACTGCTTGATGTCAAATTTTGCGCCGCCAAATTCATAATTCTCCCCGTAGCGAAAATTGCGATAGGACAACGCCATCATGCCCAGTCCAAACAGGAGGGCCGCGATCAGGATTGCGAGAGGATTATCGTTGCTGCTCAAATTGGATGAACTCATCAGGATGAAGGCCGGCACATCCACCGCCAGGAAAGCGCCCAGCGCCATCCCGCCCACCAGAACCGCCGCGCGGTAAAGCACGTTGCCGGGCGCCTTGCCATACAGCACCTTGCCTGTGAACCCATCCACCACCACCTGAAAGGCCCGGCCGCGGTACAGATAGCGGATCACCCACAGCGGGTAGTACACAAACCCAAAGCGTTGGTTAATAAAGCGGGTAAAGAGCTGCCCAACCCTGTCCAGGTTGGCAATGCCTCGCACTCTTTGCTCAAATTCCTTCTCAGCCGCCTGCTGCGCATCGCTCATCGAACCGATCGGCTCAAAAACCATGCCGATGGCGTGCAGGGCATCCCCGTTAAACGGCTCGAGCGGCTGGTCGGTCAGCTGAATTTGCTGCACGCCAAATTCACCCACGTCGCAGGCCGCGCCTGTCCAGACCATATCCTGCGCTATTTTTACTTCCTTCGCTTCGTAGTGTTTGTGATCGGAACTGCCCACTTCTTTCTGACCAAATGCCCAGCCCAGCGCGCGGCTCCATAAAGCCCAGAAAGGCAGGTAAACCAGGAACACCTCGTTGATTTGAGACTTGGAGCGTGCATCCTGTGCAACCGCCAAATTGTTGAAAAATTTGGTCATGGCCTGCAGCGCCTGCTCGCGGGTGGCGCGCACCGGCACCTGGTAGCGCCGTACTCCCAGCTCCCCGCGCGCAATCGAGCGCAAGTCGCAGTACGGGCAGCGTACAATCGCCTGCCCATCCGGGATTGGCACAACGCCGCCGCAGCGTGGGCAGCCCAAACCTTTCATACTCTGTGTGTCGCTCATCATTACACCTTTGAGGCCACCCAACTGGCAATTCCAAATAAGATCGGTGCAGCCACCAGGCCGCCCCCCAGGCAAATTACGAGCCCGATCCCCGTGCTGTTATTTGCGGTAAAGCCCGCAAAGACGGCTGCCAGGCACAAAAATACCAGCGCAGTGGCGCAGCCCACCGCCATATAAGGTGCTTCGGCTTTAGCAGGAAAAATATTCGCCAGTGTCTTGCCGGTGGCCGCTTCCACCGCTGCGGTGTACATGTGGTTGTTGAAACCGTATTTGAAGAGGTGAATGGGAATATGCACCAGTGCGCTCTCGGAGACCTGCTGCAAGTTGACCTGCTTCTGGCTCAGCCATTCCTGGGCCGCCCCCAGCGGCACGGTTGGTTCAACCGCCTGCGCGGCCAGCCCATCTTCATACTTGCGCAGATCACCGGCGGGCAGGTTTAAATTACTCAGCTCGGTCAGCGAAGTAGCCGCCGCCGGTTCCAGAAAAATTTTTTCAGTTTTCCCATCGTTGACTTTAAAGAACCAGACCGGGAAATACTGAAAGGTTTGCCCCAAAATGCGCGATTTTTTATCCAGGTCCTTCACCGTATCGTTGCCCGCCATCCAGCGCGCCAGTTCTGCCGCCGCCTGTTGTTCATTGATGGTGGAAGCCAGGTACCAGTGAAAAACAACCCTGGATTTATCCAAATAGACGGTGGAACTGCAATAAGGGCACGTAATAAATAATTGGCCCTCGTCGGGGTGCAGTTCACCGCCGCATTGCGTGCAATTAAAAACGCTAAAGGAAGGAGCAGTGGGTGTGGTCACAGAAAATATTATAGCAAGTTTGTCTGAATTTAGGATTAAGGTTCCGGATTCTGTATAGTCATCGAAAGCCTGGACAATTCCGTTCGTAAAAGTTCTCTCCTCGCGCAGGTGATTGCGTCACCATTTAATCGGATATTGTGACATCGTCCCGACAGGGGCATTCGGGACGATGTCACAATGACATGTTCAATTTAACAACATTTAACAACTTTTCACAGCTTTTTCGAGAAAAATTTTTTGTGGGGCTGCGCGTGGGGTGACTTGTTAAGGTTCTGTGATGTGGGGGAGCGAGATGATAAAAGAACAATTGTACTATTATAGCAGGGTATTTGCTTTGACAAAATGTCACATTGCTTACAATGCGATTGTATGGGTCCACCACAACCATCCCCCGGCCCCCTTCCAAAGGAAGGGGGAGAAATCGGCTTTTTATGTGGAGTTTTGTGCCAAGGCAGGCGCAAAACTCCACAGGCAGG
>Ga0105047_10003029_pt1 | contig 29798 bp, 27 predicted proteins | sample MAT04_FD_78384 | JGI IMG/M metagenome (GOLD analysis project Ga0105047, IMG submission 78384) | Freshwater microbial communities from Lake Fryxell liftoff mats and glacier meltwater in Antarctica - MAT-04 (megahit assembly) | ecosystem: Environmental > Aquatic > Freshwater > Ice > Liftoff... | reverse complement strand
CCCGGCACGGCCCGGCACGGCCCGGCCCATGGGTCACCGCTCCACCGTGATGGGTCGCCCCTCGGCCATCGAGCGGTCTGCGGCCAGCGCGACCGCCAGGGCTGAGCGTGCCTCCGCGAGGGTCACGGGCCATGTCCATCGGGACGGGTCGCGGACGCCCGCGAGGAACACCTCCAACTCCGTCCGGTAGAGCCCGTAGGGGACGCCGGTCGGGTCCCGGTAGGCGGTGGACGCCGGGAAGCGCGTGACGCCCGGTCCCACGATACCGGTGTCGCTCTGGCGAGCATCGATCCAGGCCAGGCCCGTGGCGCCCTCGATGGAGAACACGTGCTCCGACGCGTATCCCAGGCCGGACGGCATGATCCAGCTCGTCGCATACATGCCCACGGCCCCGTTCACGAAGCGGACGGTGACCACGATCGAATCGACCAGGCCATCCCCCAGCACGCCGGTGGCGCTGGCTTCCCCGTAGACGCGCTCGATGGGGCCCGCCAGCCACTGGAACAGGTCGAACACGTGGACGCCGTTCTCGTTCGCGAGCGTGGTCCGACCCGCCAGGACGCGCCCCTCGAAGTCCGGCACGTTGCCGCGCGAGGTGAGCTGCACCGGCCGCCCCAGCTCCCCCGCATGGACCGCCTCCGCGATCGCGAGATACCGCGGGTCGAAGCGGTACATGTGGCCGATGACGAGTCGTGCCCCCGGCCGCGACCCCATGGCCACGATCGCATCCGCGTCCTCGAGGGTGTGCGCGATGGGCTTCTCGCAGAGCACGGCCAGCCCGCGATCGAGCGCCGCAGCGACCGCCGCACGATGGTTGGACTGGGGCGTGGCGATGATCACCGCTTCCAGGCCCGGCGTGTCCAGGGCCGCCTCGAGATCCGCCACGAGGCGCACGCCGGGCGGCACGGCGGCCGCTGCCCCGGGGTTCGTGTCACACGCGACGACGAGCTCTGCGGCCGGCGAGCGCGCCAGGATGGCGGCGTGCTCGCTGCCCATCATGCCCACGCCGATCACGGCACAGCGGACGCGCTCCACGGCTGCCACGATCAGTCGGCCAGGCCCATGAGGCCCGCCGCCGTGGCGAGGTAGACCGACGCCGCGTCCACCATCTCGTCGATCTCGATGAACTCGTCCGGCTCGTAGTGCCACGCCGCAGGTCCGTAGACGAGGGTCTCGATGCCCGCCTGGAGCATGTCCACGGCATCCGTCACGAAGCATTGCGCTGCGGTATCCACGTTGACGCCGACGGGCTCGCCCCGGACCCGCAGGTGCGCTGCGGCCAGGGCGTTCATCAGCACGCCGGTCTTCGGTCCCTCGAACGCACGCTGACGGACGAGACAATGGATCCTGGCGGTGACCTCCGGCGGACAGACCTCCGCCACGACCCGCTCGATGTCCGCGCGCACCGTGGCCCACGACTGCGACGGCACGATGCGGATATCGCCGCTCAACGTGGCTGACGGTGCCACCGCCGCGGGCGCGAAGCCCGCCTGGAGCGAGCCCACGAGGGTCCGCGGCAGCTGCGACAGGTCCGCGTACGGCTCATGGGTCCAGTCCAGCTCCCGGATGGCCTGGTAGACCGCCGTCGCAGCAGCCAGCGCGTCCACACCCTCCTCCGCACGCGAGATGTGCGCGACGCGCCCCGTCAGCTCCACCTGGAACTTCACGCAGCCGCCGTGCACGGTCAGGATGCTCATCGACGTCGGCTCGCCGTTGATGCCGTAGATCGGCCAGTCGTCGTCCGAGGCGAGCGCGTACTTGGTGCCCAGGCCGTTCGAATCGTGGTACATGTTGGCCAGGAACACGAGGTCGCCGGGGAGCGGCGGCAGGGACGCCGCGGCGACCATCGCCTCCATCATCGACGCGTCGCCACCGAGCATGTCACTGATGGCGCCGCCGTAGAGCTTGCCGTCCTCCTCCCACGGGTCGAGCGGATCATGGCGCCAGCCGCCTTCCACGTAGCCCGCGTCGATGTGGCCGTTGAGCAGCAGCCCGGGCGCCTGCCCGGTGCCTCGCAGGCGGACGATGACATTGGGCCGGCCCGGCATCGCCGGATCGACATGGATGTCCAGGCGGGGATGGGCCATCAGCTCCGCCATGCGGAGGGCGCGCGGACCCTCCCGGCCGTCCGGGAAGGAGAGACGCGTGATCTCCGTCGCGAACCGGACGGTCCGATCGCGATCGACGGCGCCGATCAGCTGGCTGGTCGTGGGTGCGGGCATGGTGGTCGGCTCCTTGGTGGCGTGGGTCAGCGGCTGAAGCGGCGCAGGACGTTGGCGGTGATCGTGGACACGGCGTCCGAGACGGGCAGCGAGCAGATCCAGCTGATCGAGCCGGTGGAGACCACCTCGCCCCCGGACGGCGTCTCGAACGTGACCAGCTCGCCGCCGCCGTCGAAGGGGTTGATGCCCTTCGCCAGCACTCGCGTGCCCGCCGGTGAGTGTTCGTTCATCTTGTCGGTCTCATGGCCCGACGCGCCACCCGGATTGCGGGCGTCCAGGGACTCCTCGCCGAACAGGTCACCGGCCGCAAGACCCGTTCCTTCGAAGGACCAATGATCGCTGTCGACGATGCGGTACGGCGCGCCGGTGCCCATGCCCGTGAGGGTCGTGGAGACACCCAGCAGGGATGCCTCGTTCTCCACGCGTTGCCCGAACCGCGAAGGGATGATGGACCCGGGACCGCCCTCGTAGGAGCGACCCGGGACCCACGCCGAGAGGTCCGTGTCCCGGTGGATGACGCCCAGTTCGGGCGTGATCTCCACCTCGCAGTTGATGCCGTTGCCGCCCAGGTACAGGAGCCGGCCGCCGCGCTCGAACACCCAGCGCTTGACCGCCCAGTACATCTCGCGCGTCCAGTACTCGGGGTGGGCATCGAGGACCAGGACGCCGTAGGCATCGAGCGGCAGGCTCCCGTCGTGCAGCTGCGGATCGGCCCACAGGTCGTACGCGAAGCCCTCACGCTCCATCCAGCCCAGCAACCGCCAGGTAGCGGGCGCCACATGCTCCTCCCCGATGCGCTCCATCACATCGGTCAGCGTGACGCCCTTCTCCATGCGGTTCACGGGCTCCGGCCGGTCGAAGCTCAGCGGGTCGTAGTCGTCACGATCCCAGAACCTCGCGCCGGTATCGCGCAGATAGGCGCCATCCTGATGGGGGTTGACGACCGGCTCCAGGGCCAGGCCCGCGGCACCCACGTAGTTGCTTCGACCACCGAAATCGTTGTAGGCGTTCCAGTCGTTGCTCGAGGCAAGCACCGCGATCCTCGCCTGCGCCTCGCGCGGGGCGACGATCAATGGGAAGGTGAAGAAGGAGCCGGTGAGCTCCCCTTCGAGATGGACGTGATAGAGACCGCTGCGCTCCGGTGCAGTGATGAAGCTCCGGTCGTCTGCCGGGAAGCGGCGCCCATGCTGGTTCCAGCCGCAGCCCGTGGCGGAGAGGTCGCCGTCGGGCACGATCTGACGGTCGCCGCCCGGCCCGAACGACTCGAACCGCCCGATGTCCACCACCTGCTCGGGCACCTCACCGTAGCGCCAGAGCGATGCGCGGTAGGGCTCAGGGGAATGGATGCGCAACTCGACCCGATCGCCCGCCTTTGCCCACTTGGGCCACGCGTAGCCCAGCAGCCGATCCGTGAGCAGCCGGAACCGGTGCGGCGTCATGCCTGGCGTCACCGCCAGCGCCACCGTCTTGCGCCCGTAGCCGGGCTTCGTCAGCACGCAGCGCCACGTGCCCAGGGCGAGATCCGCCCGCACCGCGCCGCTCGCCGACGAGCGGCACTCCACGACCGCATCCCCGTGCGTGAACTCGAACTGGACGTCCGCGAGCGCGATGTGCATCTCGTCGCTGACCCATCCGACCTGCATCCCGGTCCACTCCTCCTGCTCGATCCTATGTGCCGTCACGGGGCAGCACGAACGCCGCATCCGGTGCCCACCCGATACGGACCCGGACGCCATCGTCGATGCCGGTGAGCCGGCCATCGCTCGTCTTCTGGATCAACACGGGCGGTACTCCCGGGACCGCGACCGTGATCTGGGTCACCGCACCCAGGTAGTTGACCGTGCTCACGGTCCCGCTCAGCAGGGCGCCGTCGGGTTCGGCTGCGGCCTGATCGGCGGGTGCCACCCAGACGCGTTCCGGCCGCACCGCGACCCGCACGCCGTCACCGACCGTCAGCGCACCTGCCGTGACCGCCAGGCGCGGCGTGGGGCCTCCGTCCGCGGTCGCGACGGCCCCCGGGAAGATCGTCGCGATGCCGTCCCGGATCTCCGCCACGCGCCCGTCGAACACGTTGAGCGAGCCCACGAAGTCAGCCACGAAGCCGTCCGCGGGGTGGTCGTAGAGCTGCCGTGGCGTGGCCACCTGGAGCAGCCGGCCGCGGCTCATGATGCCGATCCGGTCGGACAGCAGCAGTGCCTCTTCCTGGTCGTGCGTGACGTACACGAACGTGGTGCCCAGCTGGTGCTGGATGGCCTTGAGCTCCAGCTGCATCTGCTTGCGCAGCTTGACGTCCAGCGCGGACAGCGGCTCATCGAGCAGCAACACGGCGGGCTGGTTGACGATCGCCCGGGCGAGCGCCACCCGTTGCTGCTGGCCGCCGGAGAGCTGTCGCGCCCCGCGGTCGGCGAGCTCGTCCGCGCGCACGATGCGCAGCGCCTCCCGGACCCGCGCGGTCAGTTCGGGCTCGCGGACCCTGCGCAGCCGCAGCCCGTACGCCACGTTCTGGAACACGGTCATGTGCGGGAACAGCTCGTAGTGCTGGAACACGAGGTTGGTGTCGCGCCGGTTGGGCGGGGTCTCGGTCACGTCCCGACCGCGCAGCGCGATCGTGCCCTCGTCGGGCGTCTCGAAGCCGGCCAGCATCCGGAGCGTCGTGGTCTTGCCGCAGCCGGACGGCCCGAGCAGCGAGAAGAACTCACCTTCGTGGATGTCCAGCCACAGGTCATCCACGGCGAGGACGTCGCCGAACCGACGCGTGACGCCCTGGATCGAGAACGCGGGCGCGCCAGTCTGCGGCCGCGGTTCGCTCACAGCTTCACCGTCGTGCGCCGCGCGGCGAGCAACGCCAGGATGGTGGTCGCGGCGAGGAGGGTCGTGGCGAGCGCGTTGAGCGACGGGTCGACCGAGCGTTGCACCCGGCCCCACATCAGGACCGGCAGCGTCGTGTCCCGGCCACCCACGAACAGCGTGACGATGAACTCGTCAAGGCTGATGGCCGCCGCGAGCAGCGCCGCACCCTCCACGGCAGGGCGGATGAGAGGGAACAGGATGTCTCGGAACGCCTGCCACGGACCGGCGCCCAGGTCCCGCGCCGCGTCCAGCAGCGAGAACCGGAAGCTGGACACGGCGGCGTTCATGGTCAGGATCACGAACGGCAGCGCCAGCAGCACGTGGCCGGCGATGGCCACGCTGAGCGAGTAGCGCTGGCCCAGGAGGCCGTTCCAGTAGATGGCCAGGGCCACCGCCAGCAGCAGTCCCGGCACCACGATGGGCAGCAGCATCGCGCCCAGCACGATCGTGCGCAGGCGCTCGGACAGCGCCCGGAGCCCGAGTGCCGCCAGCACGCCCAGGGGACCCGCGATGAGCGCCGTGACGACGGCCGCGATCAGCGAGCGGGTGAGGGCCTGGCGGACCTCGGGGTCCTCCAGCAGGCCCTGGTACCACTGGAGGCTCAGCCCGGCGAGCGGCAGGCTCATGCGCGGGATGCTGTTGAACGAGAACGCCACGACCACGATCAGAGGCGCGAACAGGAACAGCATGACCGCCCCGACGAGCAGCGCCGAGAGCCACGGCCGACGGGTCCGCCGGCGCCGCGGTCGGGCAGAGGAGCCGGCGTGCGGGCGGTTCAGGGCGGTCATCGCGCGAGCCGTCCCAGCACGAACCAGAGCGCCCCGATGGCCAGGACCAGCACGCCGATGAGCGTGATGGCCAGGGCGGCGCCCAGGGGCCAGTCGAGCGTCTGTCCGAACTCGCGCGCGATCGCGCCACCCGCCATGCGCCCCGACGCACCTCCCAGAAGCGCGGGCGTGGCGAAGTCGGCAGCCGCCGCGATGAACGTGAACGCCGCGGCCACCCGGACGCCGGGCATGGTCAACGGCAGGGCCACGGTCCGCACCAGGTGGAGGCGGCCGGCGCCGAGGTCACGTCCTGCCTCCAAGAGCCCCGGCGACACGTTCTGCATCGCAGAGTAGATGGGCAGTACCGCGAGCGGCACCAGGAAGTTGGTGAGTGCGATGCCCACCGCAAGCGGCGAGTTGAGCAGCTCCCGGATGGGCTCGGTGATGAGCCCCACGGAGAGCAGCGTCTCGTTGATGACGCCCTCGGCGCCCAGGATGGTACGCCAGGCATAGATGCGCACCAGGTACGACCCGAACAGCGTGACCAGCACGAGGAAGTAGAGCCACTGCTTCCGGCGCGGGAAGATGAACGTGATGATGTAGGTGAACGGGTACGCGATGAGCAGCACCGCGATGGTCACGAACAGCGCTATGGTCACGGTGCGCAGGAGGATGGTGCGGAAGCCCGCGTCCGTGAGCGCCTCGACGTAGTTGCCCAGGTGCAGGTCCGGGACCCAGGCCAGGCCGCGGAACGTGAAGAACGAGAACGCGACGAGAACCAGCAGCGGGCCCAGGAAGAACACCAGGAACCAGGCCACGGCGGGCAGCAACGGCAGCCCCGAGAGCACCCTCCTGCGACGCGCGCCGCCCCCGACGCGCGCCGCCTCCGCTGTCATCCTGTCGATCGCCCGATGCTGCGTCCCGGTGCTGGTGTGTCGCCGCCGTCAGCCGGCGCGGATCTCGGCCCAGGCGTCATCCCAGTCCCGCTTGGTCGCGATGTCGCCTTCGGCCTCGAGGGGCGGTGTCCACGCCTCGAACTTGATGGGGTTGGTCACGTCTTCCACGATCGAGTAGTCGTAGATCAGCGCCGCCGGGTCGACCATCTCGACCGAGCGGCTGTTGACGGTGCCCGACACGAGGTTGGACGCGATCTGCGCGTTCACCTCGGGTGAGATCATCTGGTCGATGTAGGCATACGCCGCGTCGACGTCCACAGCGTTGCTGGGGATCGCGAGGCTGTCACACCAGCCGCCGCCGTTGGACTCCGCGAAGAAGTCGAAGTCGAGCGTGGCGCCCTGGGCCTCCGCCCAGCCGAGCATCGCCTCCCAGCCCCCGATGGCGAGGTCCACCTCGCCCCGGACCATGAGGTCGGTGGCGTCCTGGTAGGTGCCCGTGAACGTGCGCACGTTGCCGACCAGGGTCCGGGCCTCTTCCTTGATCTCCGCCAGCTGGTCGCGGGTCATCATGGGGCTGGGATAGCCCTTCGCCACGGCGAGCTGGTGGAAGATGAGGATGGGATCATCGAACGTGGTCAGGCGCCCCCGCCATGCGGGGTCGAGCAGCTCCGTGATGCTCACGGGCGCCGTGGGGACGCGCTCGGGCACGTACACGAATGGGCCGTCGCCCCAGGCGATCGGGACCGCGTAGACGTTTCCGGACGCGTCACGCAGGAAGTCCCCCTCGCGGAGCGCCGGGAACACGTCCGGCCAGTTGGACAGGCGGGACAGGTCCAGGGGCGTGAGCACGCCCGCCTGGCCCCAGAGGCTCACGTACGGGTTGGCCACGAGCGCCAGGTCGAACGTGTCCGTGCGCAGCTTGGCGAACACCTCATCCCAGGATCCGAACGGCGTGGCCGCGAGGGTGACGCCATTCTCCGCCCGCCAGGCCTCCAGCTCGACCTGGCCCTCCTCACCGGGGATGCCGATGAAGTCGAGGGTCACCCCGTCGAAGCTGCCCTGGGCGCGCGCGACCCGGCCGCCGATCATGCCCGCGGCCATCAGGGCCGCGGCGGATCCCGCGGAGATGCGCAGGAACCGGCGCCGGTCGAGCAGCGTGCCCAGGATGGGCGTCGCGGTGGTCATCGGTCGGTCGGACATCGTGGGCCTCCTCGGGTGATGTGGGCAGACCAGTATCTGATATCTCAGCCTCGCAGGGAAGGGGCGGATGCGTTCCCAACGGGTCGCGGCGCCCCCCGCCCCCGCAGGACCGCTCAGCGAGTCGTGAGCAGCTGGTCCACGGGCGCGAAGTCGTCCGTCAGGACCTGGGCATCCCCGATGAATGCGGCGACGCCCGTGGGATCCGCGAGCAGCTCGTCCGTGTCGCCCCGCGCCCGGACGGCCGCGAGGATCGCATCTACGGGGATGGGCGCGTCCGACGCCACCAGGATGAGATTGCCGCCGTCGGTGCCGCGCAGCCGCGACGGCGGCGCGAGCACCGCCACGTGCGTGAAGACCGAGCGGAGCGTGGCCAGCTCCGCGCGTGCGAACCCCAGCGGCGGATAGTCGATGACATTGGCCACGTAGACGCCGCCGGCTGCCAGGACGCGGGCCACCTCGCGCGCCAGCTCGGTCGTGGCCAGGTGCCACGGGACGGCAAGGCCCCCGAACGCGTCGCCCACGACGAGGTCGTACCGGCCGGACGCTTCGGCCGCGATAAGCAGCCGCGCGTCGCCCACCGCGATCTCGAGCTCAGGTCCGGCGGCCACCCCCAGCTCCTCGCGGGCGACCTCGACCACGACCTGGTCCAGCTCCAGGGCGCGGTTGAACGAGCCCGGCCGCGTCGCTGCCACGTACCGGGGGACGCTGAAGCCGCCGCCGCCCAGGTGGAGCGCCGCGATAGGCGCGCCGGCCGGCGCCTGCGCGTCGACGACATCCCCGATGGACTGCGTGTAACTGAACTCGAGGTGGGTCGGGTCGGCAAGATCAACGTACGCATGGCGGAGCGTGTCCAGGTAGAGCGTGCGACCCGTGTCGCGGGCGGGGTCCTCCACCACCCGTACGCAGAAATAGGCGCTCTCGCGCTCGCATGGCTCGGCTGCGGCGAGCGTCCAGCCGGTGCCCAGCAGGAGCGTCGCGACCGCGACCACGGTCACGGGCAGCCGCGCCTGGCGGCCGATGGTCACGGCCAGCGCCAGCCCGGCGACGATGAGCATCGCGCCGAGGAGCAGCACGATGGGACGCGAGGGGATGGCTGCCACGAGCACGAACCCCGTCAGGAACGTGCCCACGATGGCGCCCGCCGTGCCCAGCGCGGACAGCCGGCCCACGACCGCTCCCGTCTCTCCCAGGTCGTGCAACTGGAGCTTGACCACCGATGGGCTGACCGCGGACAGCACGGCCGCCGGCGGCAGGATGGCGACCGCGGCGAACATCACGATGCCCACCGGGTCGGCGCGCACGCGCAGGCCGGCCAGCAGCTCGATGAGCGGGATGGTGGCCAGCGCGAGGGCGCCGCCAGCGATGAGCAGCGGCCCCGGCAGGCGACGCGGATCGATGCGGTCCGCTGCCCGGCCGCCCAGCCACGCCCCCAGCGCGATGCCCGCGAGGACCGTGCCGATGATGCCCGTGTAGGTCTCGAGCGTGACGCCCACGTGAGGCGCCAGCAGTCGCCCCGCGATGATCTCCAGCACCAACACGGCGGCGGACGTCCCGAACACGATCACGGCGGCGAGCAAGGGTGGCATGCCGCGGAGGGTAGCCGCGACCGGCCGGATGGCGCAGGATGCCGTCATGCGCGCCCTCATCGCCCCCTCCCTCGGCCGGCTGGAGCTCGGCGACGTGCCCCTGCCGGCCATCGGCCCCGGCGAGGTCCTGATCCGCACGGCCATCTCCGCGGTGAGCGCGGGCACCGAGCGACGGAAGCTGTACACGGAGCACCTCGGCGATCGGGACGTGCGTGACCCGTGGCCCGCCATCGGGGCGTTCGGGTACATGGCGAGCGGCGAGGTCGTGGAGGTCGGCGCTGACGTCGCGGGGATCGTCCCCGGGCAGCGGGTCTACGCCGGCCGGGCGTGGGGTGGCCATCGGGAACTGCTGGACGTCGCCGCGGCGTCCGTGCTGCCGCTGCCGGACGGCATCGACTGGCTCGATGGCGCGTGCGGCTATTGGGCGGTGCCGCCGCTCCTGGGCCTGCTCGCGGCGCAACCCGCGTTCTTCGAGGACGCCGCGGTCGTGGGCCTTGGTCCGCTCGGGTTGTGCGGGGTGCAGCTCCTGGCGCCCTTCGCGCGGCGCGTGGTGGCGCTCGATCCGGTGGCCTCGCGGCGGGCGCTGGCGGAGCGGTTCGGGGCAGCGGGGTCGGTGGACCCGGTGGGCCTCGGCGGCCCGGACCTGGTGGAGCGTGTCCGGTCGGTGGTGCCGGATCTGCCCGCGGTCGTGCTGGAGGTGTCGGGCACCCAGGCGGGACTGGAGACGGCGCTCGCGATCGTGCGACCCAAGGGGTGCGTCGCGCTCGTGGGCTCACAGAAGCCGCTCACGGGGTTCGACCTGTTCTGGCCGTTACAGCACAGTGGCGCCCGGATCGTGCCGCTCCATCGCCAGGGGACGGGCTCCGTCCAGACGGCGAGTGCGGACCACCCGATGCGCCGCGCGCTGCCGGACGTCTGGGAGCTGGTGCGACGGGGCCGCCTCGACCTGCGCTCGCTGGCGACCTGGGTGGTGCCGCCGGACAAGGCGCCGGCCGCGTTCGAGCGGCTTGACGGCCATCCCGACGAGGCGGTCGGCATTGCCATCGACTGGCGGCGACCGAGGGGCTGAGGCTGCGCGCCCAGCGCCTGACCCGCATGGTCAGTCGCGGATCTCGAGGATGACCTCGATCTCCACCGGGAAGTCGAGCGGCAGCTCGGCGACGCCCACGGCTGACCGGGCGTGTGGCCCGATCTCCGGCCCGAACACGTCGAGGAACAGATCCGAGCAGCCGTCCACCACCCGGGGGGTCTGGTTCATGCCGGGCGCCACGTTGACCATGCCCAGCACCTTCACCACACGCACCACCCGGTCCAGTGTGCCCAGCGCATCGCGGATGGCAGCCAGCAGGACCAGGCCGCATTCGCGCCCGGCCTCGTAGCCCTCGTCGACGGTCAGCTCACGCCCGACCTTGCCCTGCAGCCGGGTGCCGTCCGGGCGCGCGACGGGGCCGTACCCGCTGGTGTACAGGAGGTTGCCGGTGCGGACGGTCGACCGACGGGACGGCGGCGGCGTGCCGGGGGTCGGCAGGATCAGGCCGAGCTCGGTGATGCGGGCGTCTGCGGACATGGGTCTCCTGGGGATGCGGTTGGGGCCCGCTCATCATCGCGGGTCGGCGCGGGCCGGCGCAACCTCGTGACCAGACGCCTGGTTGGCGTATCAGGCCTGGATCAGAGTGCTAGACTAGCCAGATGAAGACCGCCACGGTGACCGAAGCAAAGAACGGCCTTTCTGCGCTGCTGGACCAGGTGAAGGCCGGGGAGCGCGTCCTGATCACGGACCGTGGCGTGCCGATCGCCATCGTCGAGCCGTACAGCCTGCGCGATGACCTCGGAACCCAGCTGTCCGCCTTGGCCCGGGCCGGACTCGCGCGGCTCGGGTCTGGAGACATCCCACCGGAGCTGCAGCAACGACCGGTCCATCAGCTGCCGGAGGGGTCCAGCCTTGTGGACGCGATCCTCGACGAGCGGAGCGCGGGTTGGTGAGGTACTGGGACACCTCCGGGGTGATGCCGCTCACGGTGGCCGAGATGTTCACGGATGCCATGCTCGTGGTCCTGGGGCAGGACGCGCAGATGGTGACCTGGTGGGGAACGCCCATCGAGGTCATGTCTGCCGTAGCCCGACGTCAGCGCGAGGGCGCTCTCGCGCCGGCCGGCATGGAGGAGGCCATCGCTCGACTGCGTGGGTACCGCGAGTCGTGGACGGAGATAGAGCCGAGCGAGACGGTCAGGAGGACCGCGGTCCGATCACTGCGCGTCCATCCGCTGCGTGCCGCGGACGCACTCCAGCTCGCGGCCGCCATCGTGGCCTCCGGCAACCACCCGGGCGATCTCCCGTTCGTCACGCTGGATGACCGACTCGCCGAAGCGGCATCGAAGGAAGGGTTCCCGGTCATCCAGCCTCGACGAGGGTGATCAGGCCAGGGGGCCTGTCGGCGTGGGCAGTGACGGTCTTGAGGGCCTCCCGCAGCTCCGCGACCGGGCGGGTCACGGCGCCAGGCCCAGCAGCGCCAACGCGTCCCGTTCGATGATCGCCTCCATGGCGTCCTCGGGCACGCGTGGCATGCCGGTGCCCGTGATCGGCGCGTTGACGGTACGCAGCCCATCGATCGTCTCGCGCGCGGTGGCCACCGGGAAGTCCGACCCGAGCAGCAGCTTGGGCAGCACGTTCCACTCCGTGGCGAGGCGCATCGCGGACCAGAAGGACCACGGCCGGTAGAAGCCCGCCGACACGTCCGCGTAGACGTGGGGGTGCTTCCGGATGACGGCGATGGTGTCGATCTGCCAGGGATGACCCAGGTGAGCCATCACGATGCGCAGCTCGGGAAAGGCGATGGCGATCTCGTCCATCACGATGGGGTGGGCGTAGCGCAGCGGCGCGCTCCGGATGGGCGAGGTGCCCTGGTGGAACAGGATCGGCCAGCCATGCTGCTGGGCATAGGCGTAGACGCGTTTGGCGTCGGCACCCAGCGGCTCGAAGTCCTGATAGTTGGGGCCGAGCTTGATGCCTCGTAGGCCAAGCTCCACCCGGGAACGCTCGAGCTCGTCCATGACCCCCGGGTGCTCGGGGTCGACCGAGCAGAAGCCGATGCGCCGGGCCGGGTCGTCCCGGACGAAGTCGGCGGTCGAATCGTTGACCCGGGCAAGGTCCACGACGACGCCCGCGCCGCCCGCCGAACGCGTCGCGATGTTGAACACGAGCGAGACATCCACGCCCGCCTCGCGCTGGGCGGCGTCATGGTCGGCCCAGGTGGTGGACGCCTTGACGGGGCGGTCGGGCCGCCACGCGCTGTTGACGACCTGCTCCGCATCGGGGACGTGGTCGCGGTGGGACGGGGTGTGGGTGTGGACGTCCACGATCATGCGAAGCGCGCCTTGATCGTCGCGTTGGGCTCCACACCGAGACCTGGACCGGACGGCAGCCGCGCGACCGTGCCATCGATGTCCAGGGGGGTCTCGAGGATGTCCTCGTCGTAGTAGTGGTGGCCGATGATGTCACTGGGGAACGGCGCCAGGCTCTCCACGGCGCACGCGGCATGGATCTGCGCGGCCGCGCCCAGCCCCATCTCCCCATTACTGCCCAGGATGCTGGGGACCCCGAACGCCGCGGCCGTGCGCATCTGGCGCACCGCTCGCTCGATGCCGGACGCCTTGCCCACGTACACGTTCAGAGCGTCGGCGGCCTCCGCGTTGATGATCGCGACCACGTCATCCAGCGAGTACACGGCCTCGTCCGCGAGGACGGGGATGCCGAACGAGCGACAGGCGGCCATCCCGTCGAGGTCGCGCGGCTGCGTCGGCTGCTCGATGAAGGCGGGGCCGTACTGCGCAAGGCCGGCGATGGCGGTCATCGCGTCGATGCGTGACCAGCCCCCGTTGGAGTCGGCACCCAGGAACGCGTCGTCCCCGCAGAACTCGCGGGCGAGCCTGAAACGGGCGATGTCGGACGCGGGCGTGAGCCCGACCTTCACCTTGTGCGACCGGAACCCGAGCGATCGGATCGCCTCGATGACCGTGATGAGGCGGTCGCCGTCACCCGAGAGCGACATCTTCGTGGGCACCTCCGTACGGTGCGGGCCACCCAGCAGATCCACCACCCGCACTCCCCACGTCTTGCCCAGCGCGTCCCAGAGCGCCGACTCCAGACCCGCCTTGGTGAACGGGTTACCCGCCAGCGCGAGGTCCATGCGCAGCGCCAGGCCCGTGACCGGGTGCAGCGGCTGGCCGATGATCGCCGGGCCCAGCACGCGCTTGATGGCGTCGTTCGCGGACGTGGCGTCCTCGCCCGACCAGCGCAGCGTGGCGCTCACCTCGCCGTAGCCGATGACGCCGCGACTCGTGGCGACCTTGACCAGCAGGAAGTCGGACGAGTCGTGGCTGCCGCGGGCGCCCCGGACGGCGAGCTTCGGGTTGGCGTGCAGGCTGACGGCGGCCGTCTCCATGGCCACGATCGTGCCGGCATCGCCGTGGGTGTCCGCGGTGGGACTCATCGGGTGGCTCCCTTCGGCTCCAGGCGGGTGATGTGGGCGGCGACGGCGTCCAGCTGGTCGCGGTCCAGGGGCATCCGGCGGACACGACCGCGGACATAATCATCACGTTGGTCGTCGTAGTGGGGGCTGCCCAGGAGCGCCGACTGCGACTCGCCGGTGATGGTCCAGGCGGCCGCCGGCTCCTCGCCCAGGTCCACCTCAAGGCGGTACCCGGCGCCGCTTGACGCCATCCAGCCACGGCCGTCGCGGGTGGCGTCGAAGCCGCTGTTGTTGAGGGTGGCGAGGTCACCGGGCACCGCCACCGGGCCCTTGTCGAACAGGCCGCCGAGCTCGCCGCGTGCGGACAGCGGATGGCGCAGCAGCAGCTGGTGGATGCCGCCCCACGTCCACGTCGCCGGGTCGGCACCGAGCGTGGACTCCAGCTCCTGGAGCGCCTCGTCCAGCGCGATCCGGGCGGCGGCCTCGCGGCGTCCCACCGCGAACCAGCCCAGCGGGTCGCCCGACAGCAGCTGCGAACCCAGGCCCATGCACCAGTTCGCGAGGTAGTCGGCCAGTGGCACGTCCGGGATGCGCTCCCGGACCACGACCTGCGCCCAGCGGAACGCGAGGACCTGGTAGATCGCGGCACCGGCCGAGTCCGTACGTGACTCGCCATCCCATGCACGCAGCACCGCGAGGGCCGGACGGGCGCGATCATCCGCGACCGCCTCGAACAGCGCGAGCAGCGCCGGCAGGGTGTCCTCCGCGCGCAGCGAGCGCACGTCCGCGTGCATCCGGGTCATGTCGTCCAGCCACAGATTGCCGCCGCCCGGTGCGCCAGCCTCGATGATGCGCCCGATCCGGCGCTGACGCAGCCCCTCGTCCCAGGTGCCCGCCAGCGGGTAGGGGTAGTCGTCGGGGGCCGGTCGGTTGTTGGCCGAGCCCAGCCACCCCTGCGCCGGGGAGACCGCCCGGGGCATCCCGTCAGCCGGGATCGTGCCCAGCCACTGGTGCGCGGGATCCCAGCCTGGCCGATAGCTGCGCGTCTGCACGCCCCGCAGCGGGATGCGCCCGGTGGCCAGATAGCCGATGTCGCCGGCCGTGTCGCCGACGAGCAGGCTGAACGTGGGCACGAGCCAGCCGTCGCAGGCCGCGAATGCCGCGGCGACCGTGGCCGCCCGGTCCAGGCGCAGCAGCGCGGCGGTCCAGTCACAGACCTCCGTGCCCAGCCAGCGCATGCTCACGGGACCCGTGTCGCAGGCGAGCGGCGGCAGCAACCCGTCCACGATGGGACCGTTGCGCGTGCGAACGACCGTCAGCTCCACGGGCTCGGCGCCGCGGACCTCGATCGTCACCTGCCGGACCCCGGCCACCTCCGCGACCCCGTCGAACGCGAAGGCCGGCCCGCCATCCGGCCCATCCGGCCCATCCATCGGCCGCTCCTGGTACAGGTCGCGCAGCGAGCAGATGTTGTTGGTGATGCCCCAGGCGAGGTCCCGATTGCGGCCGAACAGCAGCCCCGGCATGCCCACGAGGCCGGCCCCGACCGCGTCGAAGGAGCCGCCGTGGAGGCCCACCTCATGGAACGACGACCAGTGCTGGTAGGGCATGTGCGGGTCGGAGCCCAGCAGCGGCTTGCCCGAGCGCGACCGGGACCCCGCCACGACCCAGTTGTTGGATCCGGGTGCGTCGCCGAAGCGCGCCTCCACCTGGGGACCGCGGTCGCCCACCGGGGCGGGGCCACGCCGCTCGGGATAGGTCGCGTCAGGCGGCAGGATGGCCGTGTCGCCTTCGTTCGAGGCACGCAGGATCGCATCCACCAGCGCCTCGTCACCCAGGTGGCGCTTGAGCAGCTCCGGCCCAGCGTAGACGTGCGTGCGGCCCGTGAGCTGCCAGCGCCACGTCAGCGCGGCGCCCAGCGCGTCCACCACCTGCCACGGCGCCCAGCCGGCGCCCAGCAGCGCGTACTCCACGGGCAACGTGCCACCGGCCACACAGGTGTCCGCCCACAGGTTGATGCCGGTCGCGAACGCGTCCAGGAGCGCGCGCGTCTCCGCGTCCAGGGCGGCCAGGTGCGCCGCGAGGACGCTCGGGAAGTCGATCGTGTGCGCGATCCGGTCGAGCTCCACGCCCTCCGGTCCCAGCAGGGCCGCGAGGGTGCCGTGGCCCTTGCGGCGCTGGACATCCAGCTGGAACAGCCGGTCCTGTGCCTGGGCATACCCGTACGCGACGAACAGATCGTGGTCGTCGCCTGCGAACAGGTGTGGCACACCCCGGTCGTCGCGCACGATCTCCACCGGCCCATGGAGGGCGTCGGCGTTCACCGTCGCGTCCAGGTCCGGTAGGCGCCGCTCCAGCTCCCCGGCCCACCATGCGTCGAAGTCGGCACGGTTCAATGGCCCGCGCGCAAGCACGAAGCCGAGTTTCTCGCCCCGGCCGAGGGCCCGCAATCGGTCGGTGCTGCGCGGATCGGTCACGCGGGTCTCCTCGGAACGGAATGGAGGGTTGGGATATCAGATACTAGGCCGGTCGACGGTGGCGATGCAGGGAGGTCGGGACATGCGGATCGGGTGGGTGAGCGATGAGGGCCACCTCGCCATCGCGGATGTGGCGGTGGACGTGGAGCAGGGCGGCGAGCTGGTGGCCCAGGTGCGGTCCGGCGCGACCGGAGCCATCGTGGTGGACCTGCCGCCCGGTGACTATGTGCTGTCCGTCGCCCGTGAGGGCTACGGCGCCAAGCGGGTCGCCGTGACGCTGGGCCCGGAGCGGCCGCCGCTGCGCATCCGCCTGCTGTCCGATCGGCTCACCGGCTTCGTGTGGCCCCGCTGGGCACGTTCCGGAGAGACGTCAGAGCTGCGATTCCACGGCGTGGAGCCGTATCGCCTGTCGCTCTGGCGGTACGGCGCGGAGCGCGAGTTCCAGCGCATCCTGGGCTGGTACGACGAGCACGGTCCGCGCGCCGTGATGCAGATCCTGCCGGACGGCGACTTCACGGTGGACGGCGTCCACTGGAACGAGGTGGGGTATGGCGGCAACCCCCATCACTCGTACCGGGTCGCGGCACCGGAGCGGAGCGGGTTGTACTACGTCCACGCGGAAGGAGAGTCGGGCGCGTGGTTCTCGGCGCCCTGGGTCGTGGCGCCGTCGGTGCCGTCGGCGGACATCGCGGTGGTGCTCTCGACCAACACCTGGAACGCCTACAACCTGTTCGGCGGCCGGTCCAACTACGTCAACGCCCCGGCCCTGCCGCTGCGGCCCACGGTCAACGCCCGTCAGGACCTCGACCGCTTCGATTCGTCCGCGATGTCCGGCTGGGGCCACCCCGATGACGCCTACCAGCCACTGTCCTTCGAGCGGCCGGAGCCCGGCAACGCCGTGCCGCGACACGCCAGCCCCGACGATCCGATCGAGGGCCGCCTGGCGTCCTCGCTCGCGCCCGCGGAGTGGCGCCTGCTCGCGTGGCTGGAGCGCGAAAGCTTCGGGTACGACACGTACAGCGACCAGCAGCTCCACGATGGGACGCTGGACCTCGCCGCGTACAAAATGCTCATCATCAGCGTCCATCCCGAGTACTGGTCGCGCCGGCAACTGGAGCGGGTGCGTGGCTGGGTGGACGCCGGGGGCCGGTTCGTGGTCCTGGGCGGCAACAGCATCAACTGCGAGGTCGTGCCCGCCGAGGACGGCCGGTCGCTGCGCTTCCTGACCCGGCTGACCTCCACGGACGGTCCGCTGGGCATGCCGGATGACGACGATCCGTCCGTCTGGTATGACTCGCGCTTCCACCGGACCGCCTTCTCGGAAGCGTCCGTGATGGGCCTCGCGACCACCGAGACGGGCATCATGACCGCCGCGCCCTACTGCGTGGCGGACGGCGCCGCCGGACACTGGGTGTTCGGGGGGACCGGGCTGCACGACGGCGACCTGTTCGGCGAAGCGTCGCTGCACGAGCGCTGCGCCGGCGGCGCATCCGGTCACGAGACGGACAAGCGGACGGCGCAGACGCCCGCGGAGTACCGGCTCCTGGCCAAGGGCACCAACCCCGATGACGGCGGTGCCGAGATCGTGGTCCGCGAGGGCATCGGGGCGGGCGGCGGTGCCGTGTTCAACGTGGGCTCCATCACCTACGTGCCGGCGCTGCTCGTGGACGATGCCCTGAGCCGCATCACGCGCAACGTCCTCGAGCGCTTCCTCGCGTGATCACGCCACCGGCCCGACACCCGCCCGGACCGGCCCCGGCACCTGGCGGTACTTGATGTCTGGTATCTCAGATGGTACGGTCTGCCGACGCCGGATCCAGGGGCAGGCAGGGGTCCCGCCCGGTCGGCAGGCTCGTGAACAAGGAGGAGCGTCGATGCGCCTACGCGCCCTGGCAGCTGGTCTGGCGACCATGCTGCTGGCGGTCTCGGTCGCCCCGGTGGCGGCTCAAGGGGCCCCGGACACGCTGACAGTCACCCGGGTCAGCGACTTCCCGACCTGCTTCCACCCGATCTGCTTCCAGACGGGCAACCAGTACATGAACTTCCAGCTGCTGTACAACAGCCTGATCAAGGTGGACACCGACGAGTCCACGTTCATCCCGGACCTCGCTGATAGCTGGGAGGTGTCGCCCGACGCGACCATCTTCACGTTCATGCTCAACCCGGATGCGACGTGGCACGACGGCACCCCGGTCACCGCGGATGACGTCATCTACACCGCGGCGACCGCGGCGCAGATGGCCGAGACGTACACCACCAACGGCACCTACTCCATCGCGAACTGGACCGCGGTCCTGGGCGCCGACGCGGTCGCGGGCACCACGGACATCCCCGAGGGCCTCAAGAAGATCGACGACCATACCGTCGAGTTCACGCTCGCGGCGCCCAACGCCGTGTGGCTGCGGAACCTGCCGGACCCGGCCTACATGATCATGCCCAAGCACATCTTCGAGGGCATGGACGCGGCCGCCATCCAGGCGAGCGACTTCGCCAACGGCGTGGGCACCATCGGCTCGGGCCCGTACAAGCTGGTCTCGTTCACGCCCAGCGTGGGCATCGAGTACACGGCCAATGAGGCGTACCACAAGGGCGCCGCGAACATCCCCAAGCTCATCTTCAAGCTCAACGTGACCGCGGAGACCGCGGCCGCGCAGATGCAGAGCGGCGAGTTGGACATGGCCATCGAGATGAGCCCCGGCGACCAGGAGGTCCTGACCGGCGTCGAAGGCATCGACGTGGTCAACGTGCCCGGCCTGGGCGTCCAGTTCCTGCAGTTCGCCGTGGACAACCCGGTCGTCGCCGACAAGCGCATCCGCCAGGCGATCTACCACGCGTTCGACCGCAGGCTGCTGCTGGAGACCGCGTTCGGCGGCGCAGGCGCGCTGCTCTGGGGACCCGGCGCCTTCGACCTGGAGGATCCCGCGCTCGACCGGTACGAGTACGACCCGGAGAAGGCGATGGCGCTCATCGCGGAGGCCGTGGCCGAGGGGACCTTCGACCAGACCAAGCCCCTGCGGGTCATCTACTACCCGGAGGAGCCGGGCTGGATGGAGATCTCCGCAGCGCTCCAGAACGACCTCAGCGCGGTGGGCCTGAACGTGCAGCTCGAGCCGTCCGACTCGGCCGGCTGGACCGCGAAGCTGCCGGATACCACCGCCTACGAGATCAGCCTCCAGTGCTGCGGCTCGTTCTACCACCCCGATCGCAACTCGGGCATGTTCAACTGCGAGACGCCCATCGCGACGATGTACGCGAACTGCGAGATGGACGCCCTGTTCAAGGCGGCCCGTGAGACCGGTGACGCGGCCGAGCAGGCAGCGATCTACGCGCAGATCGCGCTGATCCTGAACACGGACGTGCCCTACAACTGGCTCTGGTTCAAGGCGAACACGAACGCCAACACCACGGCGCTGTCCGACTTCGCCTACTACCCCAACGCGCGGGAGTCCTTCGCGCAGATCGAGACGTGGACGCTGACGCGCTAGGCGTCATGCGGACACCTCATCGCACGAGCTGAACGGATCGGTGGCCATCGGACCCGCGCGCTTCCCTGACCTCCCGTCAGGGAGCGTGGGGGACTGATGGCCACCTACCTCATCCGGCGTCTGCTCATCGCGATCCCGACTCTGTTCGGGATCACCCTCCTCGCGTTCTTCGCCCTCGCCATCGCACCCGGCGACCCACTGACCGCGTCCATCGACCCCGACCAGCTGTCGCGCATGACCGAGGAGCAGAGGTCCGCGGCCCGCCAGGCACTGGGTCTGGACCAGCCGATCCCGGTGCGCTACGCCGTCTGGCTGGGCGACATCCTCCAGGGGGACCTGGGCTTCTCCATCGTCAACCGGCGGGACGTCGCGGACGACCTCAGCCAGCGGCTGGGGCCGACGCTGCTGCTCATGGGCACGGCTGCCCTCGTGGGTATCCCCATCGGTGTGGGCCTCGGGATGCTCGCCGCAACCCGCCAGTACGGTCCCGCCGACTACATCGCCACGGGTTTCTCCACCGCGTTCATCGCGATCCCCGGGTTCGTCGTGGGACTCGTGCTCATCTACCTTCTGGGCGCCAACCTCAAGCTGCTGCCGACCAGCGGCATGATGACCCTGGGCAAGGGCGGCGACCTCGTGGACCTGATCAGGCACATGATCATGCCCGTGACGCTGCTGGGCCTCGCCATCTCCGCCCAGGTGGCGCGCTATACGCGGACGGCGTTGCTGGAGGTGATGGGCTCGGAGTACGTGGTCACCGCGCGCTCCAAGGGCCTCCGCCCGCGGCGGGTGCTCTGGCGCCATGGCTTCCGCAACGCGCTCATCCCCATCATCACCGTCGTGGGCCTGATCCTGCCTGACCTGGTGGCGGGCGCGGTCATCACGGAGTCGCTCTTCGGCTGGCCGGGGATGGGCCAGCTCGCGGTGCAGGCGGCGGAAGGCCGGGACCCAGCGCTGATGATGGGCGTGATCCTGGTGGTGGCGACGGGCGTCCTCATCGCCAACATCCTCACCGACGTCGCGTACGCCATCGCGGACCCACGGGTGCGGCTGGGTGAGCGCGCCTGAGGCCGCGGTCGGGCGCATGGAGGCGCCGGTCCGCCAGCACGAGACGCTCTTCCGGCTGTCGTTGCGGCGCTTCCTGCGTCACCGCCTGGCCATCGTCGGCCTGGTCATCCTCACGGTGATGATCGTGATGGCCGTGCTGGCCCCCTGGATCGCACCCTACGACCCGACCAAGCTGGACCTGCGCTCGCTCAAGCAGCCACCCAGCGCTGCCCACCCGCTCGGCACCGATACCGTGGGCTACGATGTCTTCTCGCGGTTCGTCTGGGGTGCTCGGACGTCCCTCATCGTGGGCTTCGGGGCGGTGTTCGTGAGCGTCCTCATCGGCACAACGCTGGGCGTGCTGTCGGGCTTCTATGGAGGCTGGGTGGACTCCGTGATCTCGCGCATCATCGAGGTGCTGCTGTCCCTGCCGGCGCTGCTGCTCGTGGCCATCTTCGTGTCCGTCATCGGGCCCAGCCTCCAGTCGGTGATCATCGTCATCGCCCTCCTCACGTGGCCCCAGATCGCGCGCCTGGTGCGCGGCCAATACCTGGTGCTGCGGGAATCGGAGTTCATCACCGCGGCGCGGGTGATCGGCGCGGGCGATCGCACGATCATGTTCCGGCACCTGCTTCCCAACGTGCTGGGCCCCCTGAGCGTCGCGGCCACGTTCTACATGGCGATGGCCATCCTGCTGGAGGCATCCCTGAGCTTCCTGGGCCTGGGTGTCAAGCCGCCGGCACCGTCGTGGGGCAACATGGTCGCGCTGGCCACCAACCCCAACGTGCTCCAGAACCTGCCCTGGGTGTGGGTGCCGGCCGCGCTCGCCATCGCGCTCGTCGTGCTCGCCATCAACTTCGTGGGCGACGGCCTGCGGGACGCGGTCGATCCGCGGGCGGTGCGGCGTGCCTGAGCCATTGCTCGCCGTGGAGGACCTGCGGGTCGAGTTCGCGGGTACCCGGCCGGTGCGCGCCGTGCGCGGCCTCTCGTACGAGCTGGCGCCCGGTGAGGCGCTGGGACTCGTGGGTGAATCAGGGTCGGGCAAGTCGGTGTCCGCGCTGTCGCTGCTGCGCCTGCTGCCGCCGAAGGTCGCCCGGATCACCTCCGGGACGGCGATGTTCGAGGGCGTGGATCTCCTGGCAATCCCCACCGGGCAGCTGGAGGATGTGCGCGGCAGCCGGATCGGCTTCGTGTTCCAGGACCCGCTCGTGTACCTCAACCCGGTGCTCACCGTGGGCGAGCAGATGGTGGAATCGCTCCGGCGACACCGGGGCACCGGTAAGGCCGTGGCCGCGGACCGCGCCGCGGATCTCCTGACGCTCGTGGGCATCCCCAATGCCCGTGCCCGGCTGGACGACTACCCGCACCAGTTCAGCGGTGGCATGCGCCAACGCGCGATGATCGCGATGTCGCTCGCCTGCGACCCGGTGCTGCTCATCGCGGATGAGCCCACGACGGCGCTGGACGTGACCATCCAGGCGCAGATCCTGGACCTGCTGCGGCGGCTGCGGCGGGAGCAGGGGATGGCGCTCCTGATCATCACGCACGACCTGGGCGTGGTCGCGGGCATCACCGACCGGCTCGCGGTGATGTATGCCGGGCGGGTGGTGGAGACCGGGCCGACGCGCGACCTGCTGCGGACGCCCCGCCACCCCTACACCGCCGGCCTCTTGCGCTCGCTGCCGCGCCTGGACCAGCCGCGTCAGGCGGAGCTGACACCCATCGAGGGGTCGCCGCCGGACCTCGCATCCGAGCTCGTCGGCTGCCCGTTCCGGCCGCGCTGCGCACGCGCCCTGGATCGCTGCGCCACGGACGATCCGCCCCTGACGCCCGCCGGTGATGCCCGCGGCGTCGCGTGCTGGAATCCCGTGGAGGTCGCCCCGTGAGCAGCGGCTTCGTGCCCGCCACGGAGGTGCCGCCCGACCCGGACCTCGTGCCGCTTCACCGCTACGACCCGCCTGGGGTCGCCTCCCTGCCGGAGGAACCGCCGCCCGGGCCGGACCATCACGGGTCGCCGTTGCTGGAGGTGAGTGACCTGCGCGTCTGGTTCCCCATCAAGAGCGGCGTGTTCCGGCGCCAGTCCGGCTGGATCCGCGCCGTCGATGACGTCTCGTTCACGGTGGCCCGGGGCGAGACGTTGGGCCTGGTGGGGGAGTCGGGCAGCGGCAAGACCACGACCGGGCGCGCCATCGTGCGCGTGAACCGGCCAACCGGAGGTTCCATCCGGCTGGACGGCGAGGACCTGCTGGCCCTCAAGGGTGCGGATCTGCGCAAGCGTCGCCGTCGCTTCCAGATGGTGTTCCAGGACCCGTACTCGAGCCTCGATCCGCGCCAGACCGTGGGCGAGATCATCGGTGAGCCGCTGGACATCCACGCGCTGCCCGCGGACGGCGACCGCAAGCGACGCATCGGGGAGCTGCTGGAGCTGGTCAATCTCGATCCGCGCTTCGCGGACCGCTACCCGCACGAGTTCAGTGGCGGCCAGCGGCAGCGCATCGGCATCGCCCGGGCGCTGGCCGTGGAGCCGGAGCTGATCGTGTGCGACGAGCCCATCTCGGCGCTCGACGTGAGCGTCCAGGCGCAGGTCATCAACCTGCTCGAGAGGCTGCAGCGCGAGCTCGGACTGACCTACCTGTTCATCGCCCATGATCTGGCCGTGGTACGCCACATCGCCGACCGGGTGGCCGTGATGTACCTGGGCACGCTGGTCGAGGTGGCCCCCGTCGACGCGCTCTTCGCCGGCCCGCGCCACCCGTACACGATCGCATTGCTGTCCGCGGTGCCGGTGCCGGATGCGGACCGGGAGCAGCAGCGCCGGCGCATCATCCTCACGGGTGACATCCCGTCGCCCGCCAACCCGCCCAGCGGCTGCCGCTTCCATACCCGCTGCTGGCTGTACGAGAAGCTGGGGCGGCCGCGCGAGTGCGTGGACAGGGATCCGCCGCTCGATCCGCTGCCCACGGATGTGGGCCACCGCGTCGCCTGCCACTTCCCGGACCGCGGGCCCGCGTTGTCAGCCGGCGCCGGGAGCGCCATCATCGATGTCGCAGGTGACGCGCCGGTGCCCCCAGCGACCCCACCGCTGCAGATTCGACCTGTCCGACCTTCGACCGCCCGACCGACCTGGAGCCGAGCATGACCGACGCCCTCACCGGCATCTTCCCCATCGCGCCCACCGCCTTCACGCCCTCCGGCGAGCTGGACATCGACAGCCAGCAGCGGGTCGCGGACTACCTCATCGATGCGGGCGTGGACGGCATCTGCATCCTGGCCAACTACTCCGAGCAGTTCTCGCTCACGGACATGGAGCGGGAGCGCCTGACGCAGTTGACCATCGATCAGGTGGCCGGGCGGGTGCCCGTGATCGTGACCACCACGGCCTATTCGGCGCGCATCACGGCCGAGCGCAGCCGGCGTGCCCAGGAAGCCGGCGCGGCGATGGTGATGATCATGCCGCCCTACCATGGCGCGACGCTACGGGTGGCGGAGGCGGGCATCCGCGACTGGTACCGGACGATCGCGGATGCCATCGACATCCCGATCATGGTCCAGGACGCGCCCATGGCGGGCACGCCGCTGTCGGCCGCGTTCCTGGCGTCGCTGGCGAAGGAGATCCCGCAGGTCTGCTACTTCAAGCTGGAGAACGGCGTCGCGGCAGACAAGCTGCGGGCGCTCATCGATCTGGGCGGCGACGCCGTCGTGGGGCCGTTCGATGGCGAGGAGTCGATCACGCTCATGCCGGACCTCGAGGCGGGCGCCACCGGCACCATGCCCGGCTGCACCACCATCGACGTGCTGCGTGAGACGTGGGACCTGTGGCACGCCGGGCGGCGGGACGAGGCGATCGCCGCGTACGAGCGGGGCGTGCCGCTCATCACCTACGAGAACAAGCTGTGCGGCCTGATGGCGTCCAAGGCGCTCATGGCGGAGGGCGGCATCATCGCCTCCGAGGCGCCGCGCGCGCCCTATCCGGCACTCTCCGCGCCCGTCCGTGCGACGCTCGTGGAGATGGCGCGCCGCGCGGACCTGCTCGTGCTGCGCTGGGGCAGGTAGCAGCTCGGACGCCGGTTGACGCTCAGAGGAGGTCCAGCAGCGAGGCGACCACGTGATGCGCCTCGCCCAGGCCCTCGGCGGTCTCCGAGGGCACCGCGATGCACGTCAGCCCGGCCGCACGGGCGGCCTTGATACCCGTGGGTGAATCCTCGATGGCGACCGCGGTGGCGGGGACCACGCCCAGCGAGCGGCAGGCGGCGAGGTAGATGTCCGGCGCGGGTTTCGGGGCACCGGATTCGGCGGTGCTCACCGAGACGAGGTGGCGACCGAGCCCGGTCTGGTCCAGCACGATGTCCACCAGTTCCCGGATCGTGTTCGTGGCCAGGCCGACCGGCACCACGCCCTCGAGCGCCTGGAGCAGCTCCAGCGCCCCCGGCCGCAGCGGCACACCCTCACGGAAGACGTCCGCCACGAGCGCCCGGTACTCCAGGCGGACCTCGTCGCGGCGCTCCGGCGCGACGCCGAGCCGGCCCGTGAGATAGGTCGCCGTGTACTGCTCGTCGCGCCCGAAGACCGCCACGTGGTCGCGGGGCTCGAATGTCATGGCGTAGCGCGCGAACATCCGCTGCTTGGCCACGAGCCAGAGCGGTTCGGAATCCACCAGGGTCCCGTCCATATCCACGGCGACACCCGTGAACGGCCCGGGCAACGTGAGCTTCGTCGTCTGCATCACCCCGAGGCTACCATCGCCGCCCGGACCGGGCGTGGCGCGGGCCCCGCACGAGCCTGTCAGGCCGGCAGCTCCCGCAGCACCGCGCGGGCGAGGTCCAGGGTCCGGTCGATGTCCGCGTCCGTGTGGGCGGCGCTGACGTGGTTGCGCTTGAGCGCGGTGGGCACCATGAACACGCCACGCTCGGCCATCGTGCGCCGGAACCAGATGTCCGTCGCCGTGTCATTCGCGAGCAGGTCCTCGAAGCGCGTCGTGGGACCGTCGTAGAAGTAGGGCACGAACACGGACCCGAAGCGTGCCACGGTCATGGGGATGCCCAGCTCGCGGGCGATCGCCGCGATGCCGTCCGCCGCGCGTTGCGCCAACCGGAACGTGTGCGCATGGACCGATCCGTCCTCCAGCTCGGCGATCGTGGCCAGGGATGCCGCCACCGCCGCGGGGTGGCCGTTGTAGGTGCCCGCGAACATCACCTCGCCGCCGGGGGCGAAGCGCTCCATGTACTCCGCCTGGCCCACGAGCGCCGCGATGGGGTAGCCGTTGGCCATCGCCTTGGCGAACGTGGTCAGGTCGGGCGTGACCCCCTGCAGCTTCTGGAACCCGCCCAGGTCGTGCCGGAACCCGGTGATGACCTCGTCGAAGATGAGCATCGCGCCGTGGATCGTCGCCAGCTCACGCAGCCGGGCGAGATACCCGGGCTCCGGCAGCACCACGCCGATGTTGTGGGGGATGACCTCCACGATGATGGCAGCGATGCCGTCAGGGTGCGTCTCGAGGACCTGCTCCACGGCGGCCGCGTCGTTGAACGGTACGATGACCGTCTGGTCCAGCGTGGGCTGGAGCATCCCGGCCGAGAGCGGATCCTGGCGACCCAGGCGTTCCACGGGCGTGATGACGTTCATGAGCACCGCATCGTGCCAGCCGTGGTAGGTCCCCTGGAACTTGATGATCGCGCTGCGCCCCGTGACGGCACGCGCCAGGCGCAGTGCGGCGAACGTGGCCTCCGAGCCGGAGTTCGTGAGCATCACCCGCTCCGCGGAGGGCACGTGGCGGGAGATCGTCTCGGCGAGCTCCACCTCCAGCTCCGTGACGCCCGCGCCGATGATGTCCAGGCGGTCGATGGTGGCCTTGACGGCGTCGTTCACGCGCGGGTGGCAGTGGCCCAGGATGATGGGCCCGAACGCCGCGTGGTAGTCCAGCAGCTCGCGTCCGTCCGCGTCCGTGAGGTAGGCGCCGGCGGCGGAGGTGATCGCGAACGGCCAGGGCATGACCCGGTTGATGGAGTTCACCCCACCCGGGATGACCGCCTTCGCGCGCTCCACGAGCGCCTGGCTGCGCGTGACAGTCTGCATGGATGCCTCCCGGTTCGTACCCTCCGCCGACGAAGGGGAATGGTAGCCGACGAAAGACCGGTCCGACCAGTCTGGACGTGCGCTCGATGCGCGATCCGCCAGTCCGCCGCCGGCCCCTCCCGGCGTTCCTGGATCAGGGGCCCGCAAGTGGATCGCTCCAACGGAGACCCGGGAATCGACCGAAGTCGCGGTCCGCACTGCACAGCTCGGCTCGATGCTCGATCGCGAGTGCGGCGAGGTGGGCATCCGAGACGAGGTTGCCTGCGGTGCCCGTCTTGCGGAGGAGGTCCCGAACGAGGGTGACGTGCCGCGGAGTCGGGTCGATGACGGTGGTGGCGGGGTGTGCCATCCACCGGTCGATGTAGTCGCACGCCTCGTCCACGGTCATCGGCGCACCCATGAGGCGGGCGTTCGTCATGATCCGCGCGAACCCCAGCAGCACGATCCACGCAAGCCCGACCGTCTCCGTCCCGGAGAGGAGGTCGTCCCACCATCGTTTCGCCGCCGCGTGCATCGGTGAACCGCGGTCGACAGCGTAGATGAGCAGGTTGAGGTCGGGTGCCTTCACCTGCGCCGCTCGAGCTCGCGAGCGACCTCATCGTCCTCGAGCATCGCCGCCAGGTGGAGCGCCTTCGTCAGGTCCACGCCGGGTCGCACCTCCATGTCACGCGCCAGCTCGCGGTATGGACCACGCGGCCCCACGGCACCGGCGAGGCCTGCCCGGATGGCTTCGTTGATGGCTGACTTGAACGAGATGTCACGCTCTCGTGCAAGGTCCTTCAGCTTCGCCGCGAGGTCAGGCTCGAGGGTCACGGTGGTGCGCATGTGCGCATCATAGCAGCAAGGAAATCGCTGCCGTGATGCTTCCTGGGTTCAGCCACCCGCACCGAGGGCGGATGGAGCGGGGTGGAGCGACCGAGTGCCTGCGTCCAGCCGGCCCTCGGCGAGGTTGCGGGCCGCGCGCATCAGGTGCGTCAGCAGGATCGCGTTCGTGAGCGGCCCCACGCCGCCGGGCACCGGTGCGATCGCGGAGGCGACCGTCGCCGCGGATGCGAAGTCCACGTCGCCCACGAGCCTGCCATCCACGACGTTGATGCCCACGTCCACCACCACGGCACCCGGCTTGAGCATGTCGCCCGTGATGAGCCCCGGCCGCCCTGCCGCCACGACCACGATGTCCGCGGCCCGCAGCTCGAGGGCCAGGTCCGGCGTCCGTGAGTGGCACACGGTCACGGTGCAGTCCTCGCGCAGCAGCAGCAGCGCTGCGGGCTTGCCCACCACGTTGGATCGACCCACCACGACCGCCCGCCGGCCGGCGAGCGGGATGCCGCTGCGTCGCAGCAACTCCACGGCCGCGTGCGCTGTCGCCGGCAGGAAGCCCTCATAACCCAGGGCGAGCAGGCCCGCGTTGAGGGGGTGGATGCCATCGATGTCACGCGCCGGGTCCAGCGCATCGATCACCGCGCGCAGCGGGATCTCCCGGGGCAACGGCTGCTGCACGATGATGCCCGCCACGTGCGGGTCCCGCGACAGCGCCGCGAGCTCCGCGGACATGCGTTCCGCGCTGCAGTCATCCGGCAGTTCCACGAGGCGATCCTCGACGCCCACCAACCGGCAGCCATCCAGGATCTTGTGCAGGTACACCGTGGACGGCGCGTCGCGGCCCGCGATGACGACCGCGAGGGCGGGCGTGTACCCATGCTCCGACCGGAAGTCCGCCACATCCGCCGAGACCGTCTCCCGGACCTGTGCCGCGATCTCCACGCCCCGCAGCAGGCGGACACCGGTCCCCGAGCGTGGCGCGGCGCTGACCATCAGCGGTCGAACGGCCCGCGCACGGGCAGCCCCTCGACATACACGGTCTTCGTCTGGGTATAGAAATCGGCGGCCGACCGGCCCTGCTCGCGGGACCACGACGAGGAGCCCTTCATGCCCCCGAACGGGACATGCGGCTCGGCGCCGGCCGTCTCGCCGTTGACGTGCACCAGGCCCACCCGCGCGGTCGCGATGTAGGCCTCCGCGGTGGCCAGGTCGCGCGTGAAGATGCTGCCCGACAGGCCGTATGCGACCGCGTTGTGGAGTCGGATCGCCTCGTCGAGGTCCGCCGCTGACAGGATGCCCACCACCGGCCCGAACACCTCGTCGTTCGCGATACGCATCTCGGGGGTGACCCCCTCGAGCACGGTCGCGGGGTGGAACGCACCGTGCGCGGGCACGTCCGGCCGGGTCACGACGCGCGCACCCTCCGCCTCCGCGTCCGCGACCATGCCCGCGATCCGATCCCGGGCCGCGCCGTCGATGACAGGCCCCAGGGTCGTCGCGGGGTCCGTGGGATCGCCGGCGCGCAGCCCGTTGACGCGCTCGGTGATGGCCGCGAGCAGCGGCCCGGCGACGTCCCCGATGGCGATCACGCGGCTGGTCGCGGTGCACTTCTGGCCCGCGGAGGCCATGGAGCCGCGCACGATCATCTCTGCGGCGCGCGCGATGTCCGCGTCCGCTGCCACGATCACGGCGTTCTTGCCGCCCATCTCCAACTGGACCTTGGTGTGCCGCGGACCGGCGGCGATCTGGAGCCGGCGGCCGACCACCTCCGACCCGGTGAAGCTCAACGCGTCCACCGCGCCCGACTCGATCCAGTGTTCCTGCACGCTCGCGCCGTCCGCAAAGACCATGGCCAGCACGCCCGCGGGGATGCCGGCATCCACGAGCGCCGCGACCAGGTGGTTGG
>Ga0105047_10003027_pt1 | contig 29810 bp, 23 predicted proteins | sample MAT04_FD_78384 | JGI IMG/M metagenome (GOLD analysis project Ga0105047, IMG submission 78384) | Freshwater microbial communities from Lake Fryxell liftoff mats and glacier meltwater in Antarctica - MAT-04 (megahit assembly) | ecosystem: Environmental > Aquatic > Freshwater > Ice > Liftoff... | reverse complement strand
GGGTGCGGTCGGCGGTGTCGGGCAGAATGACGACGGGTGCCTCCAGCCCCTTGGCACCATGCACCGTCATGATCCGGATGCGGTGGCCTTCGCTTTCGACCTGACGCTTGATGTCGATGTCATCCGTTTCAAGCCAGATCAGAAAGCCGGTCAGGCTGGGAACCTCGTGCCGCTCATAGGCCAGCGCCTGATCCAGCAGGGCGTCGATCCCCTCCATCGCCTCGTCCCCCAGTCGCGCCAGCAGGCGTCGGCGGCCATCGTGGCGGGTCAGCGCGCGCTCCAGCAACTCGAACGGGCGCAGAAAATCGGCCATGTCGCGCAGGTCGGTCAACAAATCCAGCGCGGGCGACGGCTGCACGCGCAGTGCCTGCCAGAGGTAGCCCTGCCGGGGCTGCGCCAGATCGTACAACTCGCCTTCCGACCAGCCGCACAGCGGCGAGCGCAGAACCGTGGCCAGCGCGAGATTGTCCTCGGGCGTCGCGAGAAAGGCCAGCAGGGCTGCCAGATCCTTGACCGCAAGCTCTGCCCCCAGCTTCAGCCGGTCTGCGCCCGCGACGGCAAGGCGCTGTTTCTTGCATTCGCGGATGAGGTCGGCAAACAGGGCCGAGCGGCGTTGCACCAGAATCAGAACGTCGCCTTCATGCAAGGCGCGCGGGCCGGTATCGGTGGGAATTCGGGTGCCTGCGTCGATCAGCCCGCGGATCTCGGCCGCGACGAGCCGGGCAAGGCGGGCGGTGTGGTGGGTCTGGCTGATCCGGTCGACCGGGCTTTCCCAGTCATCCGCCGGGGTCTCGCTGACCGGGTCGATCAGCGGCCACAGATCGACCCGGCCCGGCATCCGGTCCTTGTGGGCGACATGCTGGACCGTCGGGCCAAGGGCGGCCGGAAACCGGTCGTGCAGCGCGGCATCGACAAGCCGCAGCACAGCCGGGGCCGAGCGGAACGAATGCCGCAGATCCAGCGTCTGAAACGGCTGGCCTGCGTTCTGAAACACCGTGCCGAACGCGGTGTGCTTGGCCTCGAACACGGCGACATCGGCCCCCTGAAACGAGTAGATCGACTGTTTCTTGTCCCCCACGACAAACAGCGTCCGTCCGCCGGCCCGGGTGCCACGGCCTGCGGTGAACTCGGCGGCCAGCCGCTCGATAACCTGCCACTGGTCGGGGCTGGTGTCTTGTGCCTCGTCCACCAGAATATGGTCGATGCCGCCATCAAGCCGGAACAACACCCAGGCCGCCGTCGGGCCGTCTGACAGCAAGGCGCGGGCCCGGGTGATCAGGTCGTCGAAGTCGAGCCAGCCACGGGCGGCCTTGCGCGCGGCATAGATCGGCAAGAAGACCGCAGCAAAGCGGTGCAGCGTGGCGGTGCGGCGCGCGGCCTGCAGGCTGACGCGCCGGACGCGGGCCGCCTCGACTCGGTCCATCAGCCTGTGCAGATGCGACAGATCATCGCCGCCCAGCCGCAGCCGGGTGTCCCTGGTCGGCAAGGCGTTGGTCTTGGCCGAGAACGGCTGAGCGGCGCCGGAACCGGTAAGCAGGGCATCCTCCAGCGCCTGCAGGGTTTCCGGCCCGGGGGCGGCGGTCCAGTCCACCCCATCCAGCGCGTTGGCGAGGTCGAAATCGGTCGACCGTCCAGCGCGCAGGGCAGGCAGCACACGGGTCAGCCACCCCCGCTCGTCGCCGCGCACCGTGTCGGCGAGGATGCGCCCGACCGTTTCATCCGGCGGCACCCCGAACAGCGCGCGGACCTGCGCTTCGGTCAGGGCAGGATCGAACCCCGCACGGTGCGCCGAGACCTGTTTCAAGAGCGCGCTGAAATCCTCGCCGGTGTAGGCCCGGGCGAGGTCGGTCATCAGGGCGGGGGCAGATCGGTCCGACATGTCTTCGGCGATCTCGTCGCGCAACAGGCGGGCAGCACGGTCGTCCATCTCGGTAAACCGGGGCGACACTCCGGCCTCCAGCGGGAACCGGCGCAGCAGAGCGGCGCAAAAGCCGTGGATGGTCTGAATGCGCAAACCGCCGGGTGTCTCGATGGCGCGGGCGAACAGGCGGCGGGCGGCCGCCAGCGCAGCCGCATCAGGCTCGTCACCATAGCCAAGGTCATGCAGCGTCCGGCGCAGATCGGCCTCGGGCTTCATCGCCCAGGACCCCAGCGTGCGGAACAGGCGGTTCTGCATCTCGCTGGCAGCGGCCTTGGTGTAGGTCAGACACAAGATGTGCTGCGGCTGAACCTCTGACAGCAGCAGTCGGGCCACCCGGTCGGTCAGCACCCGGGTCTTGCCTGACCCGGCATTGGCCGACAGCCAGGTCGACGCGGTGGGCGTCGCCGCCAGCACCTGCCGTTCGGTGGCGGGATCACGCATCGGGGTCACGCACCTCCGTCACGCATCTTCCGGCCCCACCCGTTGCGGTTCGGCACGGTCGGTCATCTGCCATTCGCCATACCGCGCGAGGTGATCATAATCCCCCGGAATCCGATCCTGAAACATCGCGCGCCGGGCGGCATATCCGGTGCTGCGGTCAGCATAGGCCGCGATCAGGGCGGTCATGCCGTCCCAGAACTCTCGCAGCAGGGCATCGTCCACTGTCGTGTCGACCGCCTGGTCACCGGCCCCGAGCCCGATATAGGTGATGCGCGAGACGGTTTGTGGCCCCAGAGCGGCAAACCCGCCCTGCGTGGCGAGGGCGGCAGCGGCAATCAGTTGCTTTTCGAACTGGCGTTGGGCCTTTTCGGACGGCGGGGTGCCCGTCTTGTAGTCGATCAGATGCAGGGTGCCGTCGGGCAGCCGGTCAATCCGGTCCGGGGTTCCGAACAGGATAAAGCCGGTCGCGCCAAGGGTCAGGGTGCCTTGCGTTTCAACGACTTGCGGGATGCCGCCCCATTTCGTGTCTTGCAGCAGAAAGTGATCTGCGGCGCGGGCAAGCCGGGCAAGCCACAGGATGCGCGCCGCTGGAAACGGCACGTCGCGGGCCAGCACCCGCTCGGCCACCGACAACAGCCGCGCCTTGGCATCGGGGCGTGCCTCGGCACCGGGCCGGTCGCGCACGAAGGCCGCGAGGATGTCATGAAACAACGTGCCACGGTCGCGCGGGTCGGGCGACGGGCGCAGCGGGTCAAGCGGCGACAGGCGCAGCGTATAGCGGGCATAGATCGCATAGGGATCGCGGATCAGCCGCGAAATGTTGGACAGCGACAATTTGGCGGGCCGCGCGGCAACGGGCGGTTGCGGGGCTGGTCTGCGGGCGGGGCGCAGCGCGGGGTCGGCTCGTTGCGCCGCAGTCGGGCGGTCCTGCGCGGCGGCCAGCGCCAGCCAGACGGCGCCGCGTTCCTGCATCTCGGCCATCGCGGCCGGGCCATGCTGCTCCGGCAGACCCGCCATCAGGTTCATCAGCCGGTTCAGCCAGCGCGACGGCACGGTTTCGGCCTCGGCATCCCGCAAGGCGCGGGTCAGCACGACGCGACGGGCCGCGACCGCCTGCTGAAAGTCATGCGCCGACAGGCCGATCTGGCGTTCGGGCATCAACAGCCCCGCCTCGGCCCGCATCCTGCGGTTCAGCCAGGGGTCCGGCGGGGCGAGGCGCGGCCATATCCCGTCGGTCAGCCCGCCGAGGATCACGAGATCGGCCTGCATCTCGCGTGCCCCGCGTGAGCCGAGGATGGCGATGTGCGGATGAACGATCGGGGCATCGCGCACCTCGCCCGTCGCAATCACCGCTTCGAACAGGGCGCGGTAATCGGCCGGGGCAAAGGTGCCGCCATGCGGGGCCTCGCGCGCCAGGTCGTTCATCAGGGCCAGTGCCGCCGCCCCTGCAGAGCCGCCCCACAGGATGCCGGGAGCGGCGCCGGTGCCCTGCGCCAACGCCTCGGCCAGCGCGCGGTGGTGACCGACGTGCCCGGTCAACGGCCGGGTGCCGACGGACGCGAGCCCGTCCAGCGCCGCCACCAGCGGTGCTGCCCAACCGGCCGCTCCTTGTGTTGCCGCCCAGTCGGTCAGCATCGCGGCATCGGGAAAGGCGGGACCTTCCTTGCGCAGGGTCAACTCCAGATCGCGCGTCAGGCGCAGGTGGTTCCCGCGCGCGCCGCCGGAGCCGGTCAGCGGATGTTTCAGCAATGCAAGCAGACCATCGACCGTCAGTCGCTGACCGAACAGTCCTGCCACATGGCGCAGAAACCGCCCCGGAGCCGACAGCGCCAGCGGCGCGCCGGCACTGTCATCGGGCAGGATGCCCCAGCGGTCGAGCGCCGCCGTGACCTGACGCGCCAGGGTACGGTCAGGGGTGACGAGTGTTGCGCGGGTGCCCGTCTCGGCCGCCTCGCGCAGGATCAGCGCGATGGCCATCGCCTCGGCCCGCGGGCCTGCGGCCTCGATCAAGGTCAGGCCGGCCGTGGCAGGGCGCAGATCGCCAAGCGCCGGGCCTTCGACCAGCCATTGATCGGTGACAGGGGCCGGGCGCAAGGCCAGCGAGATCAGACGGTTGCGGGACGGGTCCGGGGCACCCGCCCCATGCCAGACCGGCACCTGAGACGGCGTCAGGGCCAGCGCCGTCAACAGCCGGTGAAACCGGGTCTGCGGGTGATCCTCGGCCGCCATCGGATCGTCGAGCGCGGCCCAGACCGCGGGGGGCGGCGCGGCCTCGAACCCCGGCAGCACCAGCGCGCCCTGCGGCAGGCGCGCCACGGCCTGCATCAGCACCGCCGTCGCCCCGCGCGATCCGGTCGAACCTGCGACGATCACCGGGGTTTGCGGCGGCTGACCCTGCCACTGCGCCGCCAGCCGCAAGGCCGCCAGCCGCTGCCGGGCCCCGGCGTCCTGGCCCGGGTTCTGTGCCAGAAACGGGGCGATGATCGCCAGAAAGGTCTGGGTGCGCGCCCAATGCGCTGAATGTTCCGAAACATCGAGCGCGGCGATCCGGGCCGGCGACACGCCTTCGCCCCCCAGCTCTTCCATCAGCAGCGCCAGACTGTCGGCCAGATCATACAGGGCGGTGCGTGGGGCAAGGTCAGGTTGCGCATCCAAAAGACGCCCGATCAGTTGCGCCAGTTCCAGCCGGCGGCGCAATGGCGGCACCGCGCCGGGCAGGTCAGACAGCACCGGATCCCGGGCGAGGTCGGTCACCAGCCGCAGACGGGGCAGAAACTGCGCGCCGCTGCCAAGGAACGCCGCCGTCACCCGCCGCCGCATCCGGCCGGAGTTCATGAAGACCTGCACCCGAGCCATCGCCTCGGGCGGCTGGCCATCCATCCGGGTTTGCAGGCCCGCCACAAGGTCGGCGGGAAAGTCGGCCCCGGGGGGAAGGTGAAACACACGGGGCGCGGGCTGGGGGTCAAACATCGGCCAGCAGACCCTCGGCGAGCGGCAGGCTTTCGGGACGGCCGACGTCGCACCACCCGCCCTGATGGATCAGCCCGTAAGCCCGGCCGTCGGCGATCATCTGGTCCCACAGGCGATTGAGCGAGAAGGCCGGGTCGGGGATGGCGTGCAACCGGTCTGGACGCAAGATCTGCGCCCCCAGATAGACCGGCCCCGCCGCTCCGTTGGCGCGGCGAATCAGGCCTTTCGCATCAAGCAGAAAGTCGCCTGTGCCGCGGTGCCCAAGCGCGCGATCCGCAGGCAACAGCAAGACCAGAGCGTCCATCCGGGCGTCGTCCCACGCGGCGGCAAGTTGGGTCAGCGGGTTCTGCCCGGTCCAGACCGCATCGGTATTCAGCGTCATCACCGGCCCCGGCCCCAACATGGGCAGTGCCGCCCGCAACCCGCCGCCGGTTTCGAGAATTTCGCCACGCTCCCACGACAGGGCAACGCCGCGCCCTTCCAGATGCCGGGCAATCTGATCGCCCAGATAATGCAGGTTGGCTACCAGCGGGGCGCTGCCTGCGGCCTGGGCCAGATCAAGCGCATGGTCAATCAGCGCCCGGCCCGCGACCGGGATCAGCGGCTTTGGCCGCTGCGCCGTCAGCGGCCCCATGCGGCTGCCGAACCCCGCCGCGAACAGCATCAGCGGAAACGACCGCACTGCGCCTCGATCTGGTTCAGCGCTTCGGGCGAAGGAAAGGGCAAGGTCGCACAGGCAGCGGCCAGACCCTGCAGCGCGGGATGCGCCAGATTGCGCTGCAACTGATCCCAGACGCGGGGGATCAGCGGCAGATAGCCCGGCTTGCCAGTCACAAGACACAGCCGCGCAAAGACCCCAAGGATACGCAGCGCCCGCTGCGCGCCCAACACGGAACAGGCGGTGCGCAGGGCGGTTTCATCCTGCCCCGTGGCGCTGGCAAAGCGGCTGATCATCGCAGTTTCGGTCCCGGATTGCACGTCGCGGCGGGCATCTTGCAGCAGCGACACCAGATCATAGCCCGGCTGGCCACCCTGTGCGAGCTGGAAGTCCAGCAGGCCAACCCGGGCCAGTCCCTGACGGTCGGGCAGCCAGAGCAGGTTCTCACTGTGAAAATCCCGCAGGATCATCACGCGCGGACCGTCGGCATGGGCCGTCAGCACCTGGGCAAGGGAGTCGAGCAAGGGGGCGGTGTCGTCCCTGGTTCCGGTGACGGCAAAGCGATACCAGTCAAAGGCAACCGTCGCTGCCTCGGCCCATTGCGCAGCAGTCAGGTCGGGCAGACCCGTCGGGCGGGGTTGGGCTTGCAGGTGGACAAGCACATCGGTCGCGGCGGCATAAAGCAGGGCTTCGCAGCCCGGATCGGCACCAATCTGTCGGGCATACAGCGCGTCGCCGAGGTCTTCGAGCAGCAGAAAGCCTGCGTCGAGATCGTCGGCCAGCACCGCAGGCGCCGAAAGGCCAAGCCCGCGCAAATGGCGGGCGATCCGCAGGAATTGCGCCGGTCCGTCGCTGGCGGGCGTGATGTCGGGCGGCGCGTCCATCAGGACGGCGGTCGCGTCCCCCCAACGCAGCCGGTCATAGCTGCGCCCGGATGCATCCCCCGCCAGGGGTGCGCGGACGGCGACATCCCAGCCGCTGCGGACCAGAAACGCCTGTTTGGTTTCCGCCCGGCCGGTCATATCGCGATTTTTGCCTGATTCGGGCCCTGTGCCGGGCCCTGTGCCGGGCCCTGTGCCGGGCCCTGTGCCGGGCCCATTCCCGGCGAGCAGGCCAGGGCGTCCTCCCGACAAGACCGCCCGCCGCCCCGCGCCCTCGTCCGCCAGGGTCAGGGTCAGCGCATCGGCGGGGGCGAGGCTGCCGAGCCGGTCGGGCCATTCGACCAGACAGATGCTGCTGGCAAAGGCATCGGCAAGGCCAAGCTCCAGCACGTCGTCCGGGTGCGACAGTCGGTAAAGATCGGCGTGCCAGATCTCGACGCCCGGGGCATCGTAGACCTGCACAAGGGTAAAGCTGGGCGAGGGCACCTCTTCGGCGCGCCCGAGGCGGGCACGGATCAGCGCGCGGGCCAGATGCGATTTGCCGGCCCCGATCGGGCCTGACAACAGCACGCAGTCCCCGGCCCGCAGACGCGGGGCGAGCCAGACCGCCAGCCGGTCGGTCGCTGCCTCATCGGCCAGAAACTGCGTCAGACCCATCGGGGGAGCCTACACCGCCCCTGTCGGGCCGCAAGCCCCGAGGGGTCGTGTTTGGTCAGGCGGTCTTGAGCGAGGCGGCGACGCGCGCGGGTACCACATCGCCCGACCGGCCGGTGTGGAAGGCCGCCAGCGTCGCCCCTGCCGCCAAGGGCGCAAACCGGCAGCTCAGCAGTCTGCCGTCCAGCAACCGCACCTCGGCCGACCACGCCTGCCGCTCGCCAGGATTGGCCACGAAATCCTCGACCTCGGCCCAGACGGCGTTGGGCGCGCTTTGCAGCCGCCAATGCGCGCACAGGCTGCGCACGGAACCTTCTCCCAGTGCCGCAGCCGGATCGTGGCCCCAAAGCACGGAGTAGGCCGCGTTCGACATGACCAGTTGCCCGGATTCCGAGAAGACCGCGAGCGCCGCATCGACTTCGTCGATCACCGACTGCCCCAACTCCAGATCGGCGCGGTACCGCCGGGTCCGCAACATTTCGGTCGAGATATCCTCGATCATGAGTGCAATCGCGCCATTGGGGTGCGGACGGCCGATCACCCGGTAGGTCTGGCCGCCCGGCAGGCTCCAGGTTTCTTCGTAAGACCCTGAAACGGCGGCCTTCTCCATCTCGATCAACTGCCGGCGCCAGCCCCGGTAGTCCTTCGGCTCGGGGATCATCGCGCGGTCGCGCATTGCATCGAGCACCGACAGCAGCGACGGGCGCATCGACAGGAAATCCACCGGCAGGCCGGTCAGGTCCAGAAGCGCCGGATTGAACAATTGCAACTGGCGGCTGTGGTCGAAGATCGCGAGACCGATCGGCAGATGCGCAAAGGTCTTGGTCAGGGTCTGCATGAAATCGCGCAGCGCCCCTTCGGCCTGCACGGCGGCATCGGCAGGCAGGGCGAACAGCAGGCGGCCTGCTTCTTCGGCAAAGCCGACCAGGTCGAACCACGCAACTTCGCCGCCGGGCAACACCAGACGCTGACGCTGCCCGACCGCCCCCTGCGAGGCCGCCGTACGGTCAAACAGGCGCGGCAGGGGCCATGACAGATCCTGCCCCGCCGCCAGTTGCCCGCTCGCCCGCCCCAGATAGGCGGCATTGGCCCAGACGACCTCGCCCTCTGCCGCCTCGCGCCACACCAGCGCCGGTGACAGGGCCGTGATCTGACGCAGCAGGTCCAGCTCTTCTTGCAGCGCGCGCTGCACCAGCGGGTCGGGCCCCGCCACACGCTCGCCACGGTCGGGGTCGACCAGCATGAGGCGCACCAGCCCGCCGCGCGCCTCGGCTTGCAGAACCAGTGGATTGCCAGCGGGGGGAGAAGAGGTCAGCGTCAGGCTGCCCTCCTGCGCCAGGCGCAGCAGTCGCGCATCGAGATCGGGGAAATGCGGGGCCAGATAGGCCATCAGCCGGACCCAGGGGCCACCGCGGCTGGGGCAGGTCGCCAGAAGCGCCCGCGCGGCCGGCGAGGCATCGACCAGCACGTCAGCGTCGAACAGATAGACTGCCCCCGGCGTGGCATCGGAAAAGATGCTGCCGTCGCCCCTGCCTGGTCTGCCCGGCAGGACCGAGATCAGAAAGACCCCTGCCACAGCCGATATCAGCGACGTCAACACAATGCCGGTGCCCAAAACCCAGTCCATCAGCATGTCAGGTCCGCCCGCAGTCATTCACCAAGGATCAACCTAAGGGCGATAGTCTTAACGATGCGTTAATCCTCGGCGCGAAGGCCGGACGCTGCAGGCGGTGCCGGGATCACCTCTCGATCGGCGTGTTCGGCCCCTGCGCCAGATCAGGCGGCGCCAACAGGGCATTGATCGGCCAGCGCACCTCGACGAGGGCACCGCAGCGGTCGGGGCGCTCATCTCTGGCGAGAAACGGATCGGCGGCGTTGGCAAAGGTCAACTCGGCGCCGGTCCGCTCCAGCAGGGTCTTGGCGATGAACAGGCCAAGACCCATTCCCTCGTATTCGGGTCGCTTCTGGCTGTCTTGGTCGGCCCGGCGAAACCGCAGGAACGGATCGCCGATCCGCCCGATCAGTTGCGGCGCAAACCCCTCGCCGTCATCGACGATGCGCACGATGATCCGCGTGGCGGTCCATTCGCCATCGACCCAGACCGTGCTGCGCGCAAAATCGACGGCGTTCTGCATCAGGTTGCGCAACCCGTGGATCAGTTCGGGGCGACGCAGGATCTCGGGCTGCCGCGCGGACCCTTCGGGGCCATGCAGGTCGGTGAACACGATGGTCTTGCCGCGGTCGCGGTGCGGCTCTGCCGCTTCGGCGAGAACGGCCGCCAGCGGGGCCTTGCGCAGATGCAGGTCATCCTTGCCCGACCGCCCCATCGAGCGCAGGATGTCGCGGCACCGGTCGGCCTGTTCGCGGATCAGACGGGCGTCCTGTTGCAGGTCGGGGAACTGCGCCAACTCGTCGATCATTTCGGCGCTGACCAGCTTGATCGTGGCCAGGGGCGTGCCCAACTCATGCGCTGCTGCTGCCACGACACCCCCGAGGTCCGTCAGTTTCTGCTCGCGCGCCAGTGCCATCTGCGTGGCCAGCAGCGCATCCGACATCGTGCGGATCTCGGTTGAGACCCGGCGCGAATAGACGCCCAGAAACACCAGGCCGATCACGATCGACAACCAGAAGCCGAACTCGAACAGCGCCGGCACCGAAAGGGTGGTTCCGTCGGCCATCCGCAACGGCAAGTGAAAGATCCCCGCCACGGTCACCAGCAGGGTCGCCACAATCCCCAGCACCAGCGTGGTCCTCACCTCCAGCGCCGAGGCAGAAATGGTCACCGGCGCCAGGATCAGCAGGGCGAACGGGTTGTTCAGCCCGCCGGTCAGATACAACAGAAAGGCCAGTTGCGACACGTCGAACAACAGGGTCGCCAGAGCCTCGGCCTCGGACAGGCGCTTGTTTTCAGGAAACACGACATTCGACACCAGATTGGCGATCACCGAGGCCCCGACCGCCAGATAGCACAGACCGAGCGGCAGTTGCAGCCCGACCAGCCGATCGGCCACGACGATCGCCACCAGTTGCCCGGCAATCGCCATCCACCGCAGCAGGATCAGCGTGCGCAAGCGCACCCAGTCGGTCCGCTCGGGGCGAAAGATCAGGCCGGGTCCGGGGGACAGCATGCAAGGCCTTGTGATCAGGAGTGCGGCAGGATGGTCCTTGTTAAGCGCGACGTTGTGCCTGATCAATGAGCCAAAATGGCCATGCGCCAAATCAAACCGGAGCACACCAGATGACAAAACTCCTTGCAGGCATTGCGGTGGCGGCAGTGGCGGCCTTGCTGGGCGGCACGCTGTATTCGATTTACGCCCTGCGCAGCGCCGATGTCTTTGCCGAATGCCGGGGCGGCGTCGTGGGCGGCGGCGATCTGGGCGGGCCCTTCACGTTGATCGACCAAACCGGAGAGACCGTCACCGACCGGCAAGTGATCACCAAACCGTCGCTGCTTTATTTCGGCTACACGTTCTGCCCCGATGTCTGTCCGCTCGACAATGCCCGGAATGCCGAGGCGGTGGACCTGCTGGCTGCCCGCGGCATTGAGGTCACGCCGGTGTTCATATCGATCGACCCGGCCCGCGATACCCCCGAGGTCATGGCCGCCATCACCAAAGACCTGCATCCGGCGATGATCGGGCTGACCGGATCGGAGGCACAGGTTGCCGCCGCGTCCGGGGCCTATCGGACGTACTACAAGAAGCAGGAAACCGGCGACGCGTATTATCTGATGGATCATTCGACGTTCACTTATCTGGTGTTGCCGGATGTGGGCTTTGTCGACTTCTTTCGCCGCGAAACCCGGCCCGGCGAAATGGCCGAGCGGGTCGCCTGTTACGTGGAAGCCGGCTGAGACGGGCCGGTTTGACCTGACAGGCGCTGCGGTCTACCTTGTACAATACCGAAATCTCACAAGGACGGGCAGATGGCAGACGAGATGCACGCGGACATCGGGGCGGACCGGTCGCTTTTGCTGGTGGATGATGACGAGCCATTCGTCAAGCGATTGGCCAAAGCCATGGAAAAGCGGGGCTTTCTGCCAGAAACTGCCGAAAGCGTTGCCGAAGGCCGGGCGATTGCGATGGCACGGCCGCCGGCCTATGCCGTGGTCGATCTGCGGCTGGAGGACGGCAACGGGCTGGACGTGGTCGAATGCCTGCGCGAGCGGCGGCCCGATTGCCGGATCGTGGTGCTGACCGGCTACGGCGCAATTGCCACCGCGGTTGCGGCGGTTAAATTCGGCGCGACCGATTATCTCTCGAAACCCGCCGACGCGAATGACGTGACCAACGCCCTGCTGCAGCGCGGCGAACACATGCCGCAGCCCCCCGAAAACCCGATGTCGGCGGATCGGGTCAGATGGGAGCACATCCAGCGGGTCTATGAAATGTGCGAGCGCAACGTTTCAGAAACCGCGCGCCGGCTTTCGATGCACCGGCGTACGTTGCAGCGGATCTTGGCCAAACGCAGCCCGAGGTGACAGCTGTCTTGATTTGCAAATCAATCCGTCCTATTCCTGCAGTCTGGAAAACAAAAAGGACGTGACCGTGGACGTGAATCTCAACTCTCTGACGCAGAAGGAATTGCGGGATCTTCAATCCCAAGTGGCAAAGGCAATTGCGTCGTTCGAGGACCGCAAGAAGAAAGAAGCGATGGCCGAGCTGGAAGACAAGGCCCGCACACTGGGCTATTCGCTGGCCGAACTGACGGGGGCGGCTGCCCCGGTGCGCAAGCGCGCGGCCGCCGCGCCGAAATATGCCAACCCCGCCGATGCCCATGACACTTGGTCCGGTCGCGGTCGCAAGCCGCGCTGGTTTGAATCGGCGCTGAAGGCAGGCAAGCGGCCCGAAGACCTGATGGTCTAGCAAGGACGCCAGTCCTGAGGCCGCCTCGGCCAGCCAGGCCAGAAACTGCCGGACCGCGCGACGCTGCGGTCCGGAAGGTGTGACGATGATACAGGCTAGCAAATGGTCGCGACTGTCGTGGACCAGCACCAGCGCCCCCTCGTCCACCGCACTTTCCGCCAGAGCCACACTTTCCATCACCAGACCCATCCCCTGCCGGGCCGCGGCGATCGACAGATCCTCGTCCCGGATATCGGTGCGCGACAGCGCTCGCGGATCGAGCCCGAGCCAGCGCAGATAATCGTCCTGCTCGGGCCAGTCGGGCGACAGTATCCAGGCAGTCCCGGCGAGGTCGGCTGTGGTCGGCCCGCTCTCCACCAGCGACGGCGCGCCGGCCACCACCAGCCGGGCCGAGGCCAGAAAGCGCGCCTCCATCCCCGGCCAGGCACCGTCACCATAGCGGATGGCGACGTCCATCCGTTCGCGCAGCAAGCGCCGAGGTTCCGGCCCGTGGCCGCTGGGTCACGCTGACCGGCATGTTCCGATGAATTTCAGAGGCAGCGCGCCAGCAAGGCCGCATGCCGCGCCATGAAATCCGCCCGCACCACTGCGGGGGGACGCAGCCGTATCTGAAGTCCCGCCAGCACCGCCGCGTCCGGCCGGCCGAACAGCTTGTCGGCCTCGGGCTGCGAGAAACCTGCGATCTGAACCGCTTCCAGCCAGGCCGATACCCGGTCCGCCGCCTTGATCGCCTTTTTCACCGGCGCAGGCAGCACGGCGGGCAAGCCAAAACGCAAATGAACGGCTGCGGTCAACCGGACATCCATCTCGCCATACGCCGGGCCAACTGCCGATTTGACCGGGCTGATCATGTCGCCGATGACATATTCCGGTGCGTCGTGCAGAAGTGCCGCGAGATGCCAGCGTGGTTGCGTCGGCGGCGCGATCCGGCCAAAGATGTCAGCCACGAGCAGCGAATGTTCGGCCACCGAATAGGGCCAGTCGCCACGGGTCTGCCCGTTCCAGCGCGCAACGAATGCGAGGCCATGCGCGATGTCCTCGATCTCGATATCGACCGGGGTCGGGTCGAGCAGGTCCAACCTGCGGCCCGAGAGCATCCGTTGCCACGCGCGCGCCACCTTCGCCATGCCCGCCCCCGGTTGCCCCGCGCCAAGATGACCCGGCCACGCGCCGGGCTCAAGATCAGATGCGCAGCACCACGCGCCCGTCGATCTGACCCGCCCTCATCCGGTCAAAAATTGCGTTGATGTTGTCCAGACTGTCCCAACTGAAATGCGTGGCCACGCGGCCTTCGCCGGCAAAGGCCAAAGCCTCGCGCAGATCATTGCGGGTGCCGACGATCGAGCCGCGCACGGTGATCCGCTTGAGCACCACTTCAAAGATCGGCAGCGGGAAATTACCGGGCGGCAATCCGACCAGCGACAGAAACCCCCCGCGCCGCAACATGCCGACACCTTGGGCAAACGCCGCGTTCGACACGGCGGTGACCAGACAGCCATGCACGCCGCCCACCAGCTTTTGCACCTCCGACACCACATCGGTATCAACCGCATTCAGCGCGATGTCCGCCCCCAGACTGCGCGCCAACGCGAGCTTTTCCTCGGCAATGTCGATGGCAATGACGTGCAGACCCATCGCCTTGGCATATTGAACCGCCATATGCCCCAGCCCGCCGATGCCAGAGATTGCGACCCATTGACCGGCGCGCGCTTCGGTTTCCTTCAGCCCTTTGTAAACGGTCACCCCGGCACACAACACAGGCGCGGCAGCGCCAAACTCCAGCCCGTCCGGCAACTGCCCGACAAAGTTGGCATCGGCCCGCACAAACTCGGCATAGCCGCCGTCGACGGTATAGCCGGTCATCTGCTGGCTTTCGCACAGCGTCTCCCAGCCGCCCACACAATGCGGGCAGCGACCGCAGGCAGTGTGCAGCCAGGGCGCGCCGACCCGGTCGCCCTCTTTCAGATGGGTGACCCCCGGACCGACAGCCGCCACTTCGCCAACCCCTTCATGGCCCGGAATGAACGGTGGTTGCGGCTTGACCGGCCAGTCGCCCGAGACGGCATGCAGGTCGGTATGGCACACCCCGGAGGCGCGGATTCGGATCAGGATCTGTCCGGGACCGATCTGCGGCACCGGCACTTCGCGCACATCCAGGGGCGCCCCGAGTTCTGCGCAGACCGCGGCTTTCATGGTTTTCGGCAATGTCACTGGCGGTTCCTCCGTTCGGACTCAACTCACCTCAACGATACCGGTGCAGGTGATCGGCGCCTTGATCTGCCTCAATCACCGAGCGCGTCCACCGAGCGCGTCGCGCATCCTCCGAACCACGCGACACCGCATCGCAATTGTCGTCGCCCGCCGCAACTGCTATGGGGCCTCGAATGGTCGGATCAAGGAGTACGGCGGATGCCGAATGATTACATCGTCAAGGACATTTCTCTGGCCGAATTCGGTCGCAAGGAACTGGTGATTGCCGAAACCGAGATGCCGGGTCTGATGGCCTGCCGCGAGGAATTCGGGGCCAGTCAGCCGCTGAAGGGCGCGCGGATCGTGGGCAGCCTGCACATGACGATCCAGACGGCAGTGCTGATTGAGACACTGACGGCACTGGGTGCCGATGTGCGCTGGGCCTCGTGCAACATCTTCTCGACGCAAGATCACGCCGCTGCGGCCATTGCCCAGAGCGGCACGCCGGTCTTTGCGATCAAGGGCCAGACGCTGGAAGAGCATTGGGATTACCTTGACCGGTCGTTCATGTTCGCCGAGGGCGCGAACATGATCCTCGACGATGGCGGGGACGCGACACTCTACGTCTTGCTTGGCGCGCGCGCCGAAGCGGGGGAAGAGATCCTGCCGGTGCCGGCCTCGGAAGAGGAAGCGGTGATCAAGGCCCAGATCATGAAGCGCATGGCCGCAAGTCCCGGCTGGTTCACCAAGACCAGGGGCGACATTAAGGGCGTTTCGGAAGAAACCACCACCGGCGTGCACCGCCTGTACGATCTGCACAAGAAGGGCCTGCTTCCCTTCCCGGCGATCAACGTCAACGACAGCGTCACCAAGTCCAAATTCGACAACAAGTATGGCTGCAAGGAATCGCTGGTGGACGGCATCCGACGCGCCACCGACACCATGATGGCCGGCAAGGTCGCCGTGGTCTGCGGATATGGCGACGTCGGCAAAGGCTCTGCTGCTTCGCTGCAAGGGGCCGGTGCGCGGGTGAAGGTGACGGAAGTAGATCCGATCTGTGCCCTGCAAGCCGCGATGGACGGCTTTGAGGTGGTTTTGCTGGAGGATGTGGTAAGCGCGGCCGACATCTTCATCACCACGACCGGCAACAAGGACGTGATCCGCATCGAGCATATCCGCGAGATGAAGGACATGGCGATCGTCGGCAACATCGGCCACTTCGACAACGAAATTCAGGTAGCGGCGCTGAAGAACCACAAATGGACCAACATCAAGGACCAGGTGGACATGATCGAGATGCCCTCGGGCAACCGGATCATCCTGTTGTCGGAAGGACGCCTCCTGAACCTGGGCAACGCCACCGGCCATCCGTCGTTCGTGATGTCGGCGTCGTTCACCAACCAGGTTCTGGCGCAGATCGAGTTGTGGACCAAGAATGACACCTACGCCCCCGGCGTCTACATCCTGCCCAAGGCGCTGGACGAAAAGGTGGCGCGTCTGCATCTGAAGAAGATCGGGGTCAGACTGACCGAGTTGCGCCGCGATCAGGCCGACTATATCGGGGTCAATGTCGATGGTCCGTTCAAGTCGGAGCACTACCGCTATTGATCGCAGTCCGTCCCCGACACGCGCTCCGTGTCGGGGAAGGTAGGGGACTTTTCCCTTTGTCGGATGGAGTCTTTGGCCTAATCTCGCCCGACCATGCGCCCGGGGGGGACCGCAGGGCACGAATCCAGAATATGACAGGAAGGGATTGACCAATGAGCAGGCGCGACGATCTGATCGCAAAATATGCCGACGATCTGGCCAGTAAGTGCAAGATCACGCCGGACATGGCGTTGTTGACCAAAGTCACCATCGGCTGCGGTCCGGCGATCTACAGTGCAGACAGCGAGTCGGTGGCCAGCTCGGACAAGTCGGAACTGGAGCGGGTCAAGGCCAACTTTCTGGTCAGAAAGCTGGGCCTGTCCGACAGCCCCGCGCTGATGGACGCGATCCATGCCGTGGTCGACACTTATGGCCGGTCCGAGCGCAACAAGTATCGCGCCGTGGTGTATTACATGCTGACCAAACATTTCGGCAAGGAAGCCGTGTACGACTGACCGGCGGAATTGTGACAAATCGAAAGGGCTTGGCCTTTGCCTCGCCCGGTTGATCTGCGCTATGGTGCGCATCAGGGCAGTATGCCCGGGACCTTCTACAGAACACGTGTGGTGCTAGGGGAGCACGTGGGGTGATGGGGGGTTCCGTAGGGGTGCGGGGCCCCCCATTATGCTCAGGGGTCAACGCCGCCGAGATCGCAGATGATCCGCCATTCCGCGGGCGTCACGGGCTGCACCGACAGGCGGCTGTTGTTCACCAGCACCATTCTTTCAAGACCGGGCTGCACCTTGCAAGTCTCCAGCGTGACCGGTTTCCGCAACGGCCGCAAGGCGCGCAGATGCACGCAATCCCATCGCGGGTCATCGGTTGTGCTGTCGGGCGCGCTGGTGGCGGACACCTCCACGATGCCGACGATCTCCTTGCCGATGTTGGAGTGGTAGTAGAAGCCCGGATCGCCGATCTGCATGGCGCGCATGTTGTTGCGGGCCTGATAGTTGCGCACGCCGTGCCATTCCTCGCCGGCCGCCCCGCGGGCGACCTGCTGATCCCAGCTCCAGGCGTCAGGTTCGGATTTGAACAACCAGTAGGTCATCCGATCACCTTTTTCCATTCGGCAAGGCTGACCGACCGGAACAGGCCGGCCAGCGCGTAGGGGTCGGCGGCGGCCCAGGCTTCGGCCTGGTGCAGCGTGTCGACCTGCAGCACGATCAGGCTGCCGGTCATCCCGCCTTGGCTGTCGAGGAACGGCCCGGCCATTTCAACAACGCCGGTGGCTTCGATATACGCGAGATGGGCGCTGCGGGTGGCGAGCCTTAACGGCTGGGCATCGGGCTTGTCATGGCAGATCAGGGCGACGCGCATCGGGGTCTCCGGGGTTGCGGGGTGGGCTGCTTGGCTTGTGCCACAGGGCCGGGGCCGCAGGCCAGCCTTTGCGGCGCGCCGTCACGCCTTGGCCCCTTTCTTGCCGGAACCGAGCAAGGCAGGGGCAGCGGTGTCGAGCGGCCAGCGCGGGCGGGCGATCAGGTCGGACGGGTCGCCCAGCCCGGCGCGGAACCGCTCGATCCCGGCAAAGGCGATCATCGCGGCGTTGTCGGTGCACAGGCACAGGGGCGGGGCGACAAAGCGGGTGTCGAGGCTGGCGCAAACCGCCGCAAGCCGGGCACGCAGCGTCTGGTTCGCCGCAACACCGCCGGCGACGGCACAGGCCGGTTGGGCAGGGTTTCCGGCGCGGTAGATCACCAGGGCGCGGCGGGTTTTCTCGACCAGAACATCCGCCACGGCCGCCTGAAATCCTGCGCAAAGGTCGCGGCGATCCTGCAGCCGCAGCCCGCCAGCCGGGGCGATCACCGAATTCCGCGCCCGCAGCAGCGCCGTTTTCAGACCCGAGAACGACAGATCGCAGCCGGGCCTGTCCAGCAGCGGTCGCGGAAAGGCAAAGCGGTGCGGGTCGCCCAGCGCTGCCTCGGCCTCGACCGACGGGCCACCGGGCTGCGGCAGGCCCAGCAGTTTGGCGGTCTTGTCGAACGCCTCCCCCGGCGCGTCGTCGATGGTGCCGCCAAGACGACGAAAGCTGTTCACTGCCTCGACCAGCAGAAACTGGCAATGCCCGCCCGACACCAGCAGCACCAGATAGGGAAACGCCAGCCCGTCGGTCAGGCGCGGGGTCAGGGCGTGACCCGCCAGATGGTTGATGCCCAACAGCGGCAGGCCGGTTCCTGCGGCCAGCCCGCGCGCCAGCATCACGCCCGACAGCACGCCGCCGATCAGCCCAGGCCCGGACGTAACGGCAATCCCGTCGAGTTCGCCGTGGCCCAGCTTGCCGGGCTTCAGACCAGCGCGATCCAGCGCGCGTTCGACCACATGATCGAGCCTTTCGGCATGCGCACGCGCGGCGATTTCCGGGACCACGCCGCCGAAATCCGCATGCAGGGCGGTCTGGCCCTCGACCTCGGACGCCAGGATGGTGCAGCGCCTCGCGGTCTGCCGAACGACCGCAGCGGCTGTGTCGTCGCAACTCGACTCGATCCCCAGAAAGGTCAGCGTCTGCCGCATGGCACTCCGGTTGCCGAAACCACCTGCCGCAGGTAACACCAAGGGCATGGCCGCACAATCCTTGCCCGACATGCCCCGACTGGTGCTGCTGACGCGGCCTGCCGCCGCCTCGGCGCGGTTTGCAACGGCGGTCCGGGGGCGGTTCGGGGCCAGGGTGCGGGTGGTGATTTCGGCCTTGATGGCACCGCAGTTTCTGCACCCGGTCTTGCCGGTCGGGCCGTTCGACGCGTTGATCCTGACGTCGGAGACCGGGGCCGAGGCGGCACGGCGGATTTCCGCCGAGGGCGGCGTGCTGCCGCGTCAGGCGTTTTGTGTCGGCGACCGGACGGCGGAAGCGGCCCTCGCGGCGGGATTTGTCCCTGTGTCGGCGGGGGGGGATGCGCTGGCATTGCAGGCGCTGATCGGGCGAGCGGGCGTGACGGGACGGCTGCTGCATCTTCGCGGTGCCGACAGCCGCGGGGATGTGGCGGAAAGCCTGACAGCCGCCGGGGCGGAGGCACTTTCTGCTGTGGTTTATGCCCAACAGCCGCAACCGTTGTCGCCCGAGGCGGCTTTGGTGTTGGGAGGGGCGGGCCCCGTGATTTTGCCGCTGTTCTCGCCGCGCAGTGCGGTGCTGTTTGCCCGCGCGACCCGGCCTGCCGCTTTGCTGTGGGTTGCGGCCCTTAGCCCGGCCGTGGCCGACGCGGCGACGGCCCTGGTTCCGGCCCGGTTGATTGTGGCAGAGCAGCCGGACGCGGCGCATCTGCTGGAAACCCTCGCCGGATGGATTGTCGCGGGGGGGAATCCTTGAACCCGGCGGGCGGGCCGGATTAGGATGCGCAAGCGTCGCGGCGGACTTGGCCGGACTTTCAGGGAAATGCACCCCTATGACCCAGACCGTGACCCAACCTGCAGACGACCGGCCGATCCCGCAGAACCCGGGGGAGAATGCCACGCCATTGCAAGAGGCCGAAGCGTTGCCGGCGTCGACGGATCAGGCCGATCCGGATCGTTCTGAGCCGGTCGCCGATCCCGGCCTTTTGCCCGGGCCTGACGTCATGACCAGCGCCGATCCGGTTGCAGATCATGATCCGCGAAATGTTTCGGCCCCGTGGTCTGCCGCAGCGCGAGACATCCAGCCGGACCCGCTGCTGTCTGAGATCGATGCCTTGGCCCCGACAGAGGCGGCCACGGCATGGCCGCAGCCGGTGCCTGTGGTGCCGCAACGCGGGCGCGGAGGGGCAGTGTTTCTGGGGTTGCTGCTGGGGGCAGGGATTGCGGCAGGCGTCGGATTTGCGATGCAACGCTATGTGCTGATCCCACCTGCGATCGACACGTCGGCGCTGGAGGCGCGACTGGCAGCAGCAGAGGTCGCGACCGAAGGGTTGCAGGCCGAGATTGCGCGACTGGCAGCGGCAGAGCGCGAAACCGAAGGGTTGCGGGCCGAGGTTGCGCGGCTGGCCGAGACGGACCGGACGCCGCTTCCCGCAGATCCGGCGCTGATCGACCGGATTGCGGCACTTGAGGCTGCCGGGCCGGGCCCGGCCGAAATGCCCGCCGAAATGCCCGCCGACCTTGCGGCCCGGCTGGACGCGATCGAGGCCGATCTGGCAGCCGGGGCAACCTTGCCATCGGACACCGGGGTGACGCCTGCGGCCCTGACGGCCCTTCAGGCCGAAGTGGCGGCGCTGACCGCGGCCAATGTCAGCGCGCCCGGCGACCTCGAATCGCTGGCGGCGGCAGTAGAGGCCCGGCTGACCGAAGCCGAGGCCGCAGCCGCAGCACTGGCCGCGACCACCGAGACTTTGGCCCGGGCGGCTGAAACGCGGGCAGCCCTGGGGCAGATTCGGGCGGCCCTTGATTCGGGCCTGCCGTACGGGTCGGCGCTGGCCGCATTCGCCGGGGCAGAGGTACCCGATGCGTTGATGCTGGCCGCAGAGACCGGCTTGCCGACCTTGCCCGCGTTGCAGGCCGCCTTTCCTGCGGCGGCCCGTCTGGCGCTGGAGCAGGCGTTGCGGGCCAACCTGGGCGAAAGCTGGACCGAACGGGTTGCCGCCTATCTGCGCACCCAGACCGGTGCGCGGTCACTGACCCCGCGTGAAGGCTCGGACCCCGACGCGGTTCTGAGCCGGGCCGAGGCGGCGCTGGCGCAGGGCGACCTGCCGGCAGCGATGGCGGAACTCGCTGCCTTGTCGCCCGAGGCTTCGGCAGCGCTGGCACCCTGGATCACTCTGGCGCAAAGCCGACTTGATGCACAGGCGGCGCTGGCCGACCTGGCGCTGCGTCTGGGTCAATAGCATGATCTGGTCGCTTCTGAAGGTTGTGCTGTTCGTCACGGTGGTTGCGGCCGCCAGCTTTGGTGCCGGTCTGCTGCTGGACACCGGCGGCGGGATCCGGGTTGCCGTGGCGGGTTTGGAATTCACGCTCGGCCCGTTGCAGGCGACAGTGGCGGCATTGGTCATCCTTGGCCTGCTGTGGCTTGCGATGAAAACGGTTGGCCTGCTGGTCGCGACCTTGCGGTTCCTCAGCGGTGACGAGACGGCAGTTTCACGTTATTTCGACCGGAACCGCGAACGGCGGGGCTATGCGGCGCTGAACGACGGCTTTCTGGCTCTGGCGGCTGGCGAGGGGCGGCTGGCCCTGATCAAGGCGCAGCGTGCGGCAAAATATCTGGGGCGGCCCGAATTGACCACGCTGCTGGTGGCACAGGCCGCCGAAGCCTCGGGCGATGGCAAGCGGGCAACTGCGGCCTACAAGTCGCTCCTGGGGTCCGAGGCCACGCGGTACGTCGGCATCCGGGGGTTGCTGAAGCAGAAGTTGGCCGAAGGCGATACCGATACCGCGCTGGCCCTGGCCGAGCGCGCCTTTGCGATGAAGCCGCGTCATGGCGAAACGCAGGATATCTTGCTGAAACTCCAATCGGAAAAGGCCGACTGGAAGGGCGCGCGGTCGACTTTGGGCGCGCAGCAGCGCCGGGGAGCCCTGCCGCGCGATGTGTTCCGCAGGCGCGATGCGGTGTTGGCCCTGCAAGAGGCGGCCGCGATCATGAACGAGGACGCCAGCATCGAGGCCCGCGAGGCCGCGATTGCCGCCAACCGCCAGTCGCCCGATCTCATTCCCGCAGCGGCGATGGCGGCGCGCAGCTTCGTTCTGAAGGGCGAGAAAAGGAACGCGGCACGGGTGATCCGAAAGGCCTATGAAGGTCAGCCGCATCCCGACCTCGCCGGGGTTTTCGCCGAAATCGAACCGGAGGAGACACCGACGGCCCGGTTGAAACGCTTCAAACCGCTGCTGGCCCTGCATCCGAACCACGACGCGACCCGGCTTTTGCACGCCGAACTCCTGGTCGCGGCCGAAGATTTTCCTGCAGCACGGCGCGTTCTGGGCGATGTGGTGACGCGGCATCCGACGCAACGGGCCCTGGCGATCATGGCAGCGGTCGAGCGGGGCGAAGGGTCGGACGATGCGGTGGTGCGTGGCTGGCTGACCCGCGCGCTGACCGCGCCGCGCGGGCCGCAATGGTGCTGCGACAAATGTCAGGCGATCCACAGCGCGTGGCACCCGATCTGCGAGAACTGCGGCGGGTTTGACACCCTGTCATGGCGCGAGCCGCCCGAGACCACTGGCCCGAGCGCCACAGGCTCCGAGATGCTGCCGTTGCTGGTCGGCGCACCGAAGCCCCATCCCGCACCCGGCGATGCAGCCGTGATTGACGCACAGGCGACGTCACCGCGCGCAAATTAGGGCTACACAGCCCCCGACCCGAATGTTATCAGCGCCGGCATGGGGCCGCTGTAGCTCAGCTGGTAGAGCACGTCATTCGTAATGATGGGGTCGGGGGTTCGAGTCCCTTCAGCGGCACCAGTGCCGGACTGGCAAAGCGCGGAGGGATCGCTCGGCCGGGTGCCGGCATCGCGCGGAACACGCCCGTGCTTTTGCAGCGCGTCGACACTTGCCAGACGAGAGATGACTTTGAAGCCACGCTGCGACAGGCTCCGGGCGGCAAACTGTTCGGGTCGGGCGGCACTTTGGGCAGAAACGAGTGTCTGTCCGCCGTTTGGTGCCGGAGATGTTCCTGACAGTTCCGGTAGTTTCCGTACGTGGGGTGCGCGCTCGCTTGCCCGCAAATCGCACCGCCTTGTCGGCCCGGACGCCCGGTGTCGGGCAGCGAAGCGTTTCGTGGGTGCCGGTCCGTCATGCCGCCGCATCAATGTCGTCGATGAGGCCGCCCTGCAGGCCCGACATCGCGGCATCCACGCTGGCGGCATAGTGAACAAGGGGTTTCTTCAGGCCGTGGGTAAGAAACACCCGGCGAATGTCGCGGCTTGCTCCGCTCAGCCACAGCGCCACTCCCCGTTTGTGCGCCTTGTGTGCCAGCCCTTCGATCATGTTGGCCCCGGTGGAGTCGAGGAAGGGGACGGCGCTGAAGTCCACGATCAGTGCCTTGTGGCTGTCCTGTATGCGGTCGAGAACCGAGCCGATGGATGCCGTCGCGCCAAAGAACAGCGCCCCGGTGATACGGTAGACGACAACGTCGGGGTTGGCGGCGATGGTTTCGTCGTAGGCTTCGCGCGGTCGGCTGGTATCGGACTCGTCGTGACCGACCAGAGGCCTGTCGGTGGCGACGGCCGTCGTGCGGCTCATGCGCTGGATGAACAGGACCGAACCGAGCGCGAAGCCCACGACGATAGCCTCGGTAAGATCACGGAAGATCGTCAGGAAGAAGGTGGCCCCCAACACGGTCGCCTCGCCCCAGCCCGACCGGATCAGGATCGCGATGGCGGGCTTTTCGATCATGTTCCAGGCCACGACTGCGAGCACGCCAGCAAGCGCCGGCAGCGGAATGTAAGCCGCCAGTGGCGCCGCGATCAGCATGAACAGCAGGATGAACCCGGCGTGCAACATTCCGGCAATCGGTCCATGCGCGCCGGCACGCACGTTGGTGGCGGTCCGGGCGATGGTTCCGGTGACGCAGAACCCGCCAAACAGCGAAGCCCCGACATTGGCGACACCCTGCGCGACCAGTTCGCAGTTCGAGCGGTGCCGACGTCCCGTCATGCCATCGGCCACGACGGCCGACAGCAGCGACTCGATCGAACCGAGCAGGGTGAAAGAGAGCGCCGCCGGCAGAACCGCCATGATCCTGTCCAGCGACAGCTCGGGCAGGTTCGGCAGCGGAAGGCTTGACGGGATGCCGCCGAATTTGGTGCCGATCGTCTGGATTGGCAGGCCCAGCAGTGCGGTTGCCCCTGCCGCGAGGGCAACCGCGATCAGCATCCCGGGCCAGTGCGGTCGAACCTTGCGCAGCCCCAGGATGACAGCGACGGTTGCCAGCGAAATCGCTATGGCAGCGGGCGTGAGGCTGCCGCGTGCCCCCCAGAGGACCGGGATCTTTTCCAGCAGGGCGCCTGGCTCGCCGTCGAGCGACAGCCCGAAGAGGTCCTTGATCTGGCTTGCAAAGATGATGACCGCGATCCCGGCCGTAAAGCCGACGGTGACCGGAAACGGGATGAACTTGATGAATGTCCCCAGCCGCAGAAAACCCGCGGCGGTCAACATCAGCCCGGACAGGAATGTGGCGAGGACCAGCCCGTCCATGCCGTGTTGGGCCACGGTTGCAGCGACAAGGACGATGAAGGCGCCCGCAGGTCCGCCGATCTGAAAACGCGACCCGCCCAGCAGCGAGACCAGAAAGCCACCGACAATCGCGGTGTAAAGTCCCTGTGCCGGGGTCGCGCCCGACGCAATGGCGATCGCCATCGACAGCGGCAATGCGACGATCGCAACTGTCAGCCCGGCAATGGCGTCTGCCCGGAGTTGCGCCATGCCGTAGCCCTCGCGCAGGACAGTCACCAGCTTGGGGGTGAACAGGTCGACGAAACCGGGCAGGTCGCCGTTTCGGGGAGTCGTGGCTTGCATGTCTGGGCCGCACCTTGGCAAAAAGGGCGGCGGGATCGTCGGCTATTCGTCGGCGGTCACCGTCGCGGAGGGGTTTCGTTTCGTCGCAGGTTTCGTGGTGTCGGACTTCAGTCGCACGCCCCGCCCGCCTGCCGGGCTGCTGGACCCGTCGCCGATCAGATCAACCCCCGCCAGGTCAAGTGCCGCGACCACCCTTGTCAGACTGTCCACGACGCCGCGCACAGTGCCGGGACTGGCCTCCATGCGCTGAATTGTCGGGACCGACAGACCAGAGCGTTCGGCCAAGGTCTTCTGGTCAATGCCAAGAAGTGCACGCGCGGCGCGCAATTGGGCGGAGGTGATCATGGGTAGATATCCATAACGGGATAATGGGTATTTAGCACATGATAAGTGATATGTCGAGCATCAACTCTGGCGCTTGCAGATCACGTCGGATCTTACCACTTCCTGCCCTTGTGCAACCGAACATGCTTCCAATCCGGGCGACCTTCCGACCCTCGCGGGCATCCGGATTTGCTGTGGCAGCAAGCCCTTGTCGGGCACGCCCTTGCCGATGCGCTTTTCAAGACGATCGTCACTGTTCGACAGGACTTGCAATGCCCGCTCCCGCCGGGCCCTTATGGCAGAGCAAGAGCGGCACCGGATCCCTGTCAGGCGACGCTCGGGGCACCAAAAGGAGGCGGTGATGACAAGGCCGGACGTTCTGCAGATCGGGTCCTATCCGGCGGATGACCAGTCTGCGCTGGAGCGGGATTTCACCATGCACCGGTATCTGGACGCGGCGGACAAGGCCGGATTTCTGGCCGGGGTCGCCCCGATGTGTCGGGCGATTGCGACCAGAGGCGATCTTGGTGCAGGGCGAGAGATGCTGAATGCCTGCCCGCAATTGGAAATGGTCGCGGTGTTCGGGGTGGGGACCGATGCGGTCGATCTGGATCTGTGCCGGGCGCGCGGCATCCGGGTGACCAATACCCCGGGTGTGCTGACCGATGATGTCGCCGATCTGGCGGTGGCGATGATGCTGGCGCAGGCGCGCGGGGTGGTCGGTGCGGATGCCTGGGTGCGCAGCGGGGCCTGGGCGGCGCAGGGCAGCTTTGCCTTGCAGCGCAAGGTATCAGGCCGGCGGGCCGGGATTCTGGGGCTGGGGCGGATCGGGCTGGCGGTTGCCCGGCGGCTGGTGGGGTTCGGGATGCCGATCGCCTATTGCAGCCCGCAAGCCAAGGAAACGCCCGTGGGCTGGACCTATCAGCCCGATCCGGTGGACTTGGCCGCGCAGTCGGATGTGCTGTTCGTGACGCTGGCCGCGACCCCCGCGACGCGGCATATCGTGGGGGCGGCGGTACTTGCGGCCCTGGGGCCTGCGGGGATGCTGATCAACGTCTCGCGAGCGGCGAATGTCGATGAGGCGGCCTTGCTGGCGGCGCTGGAGAGCGGGGCCCTGGGATCAGCGGCACTGGACGTGTTCGAGGGGGAGCCGACGGTCGATCCGCGCTTTCTGACTGCACCCAATATGCTGTTGCAACCGCATGCCGGGTCAGGGACGGTCGAGACCAGGGCCGCGATGGGCCGCCTTGTGCGCGACAATCTGCGGGCGCATTTTGCCGGGGCACCTTTGCTGACTCCGGTTGTCTGAGGGGTCAGTACAGACCCGCACAGGTGCCGGTGACCTGCCAGTCGGCGTCGAGAATCAGCAGGTCCGACAACGGCTGACCCGGCAGGATGGCGCGCTGTGGTGCCCCGATCAGGCGGGCCGGGACAGAGGTCGCCATCCGCAGTGCGATATCGGGGGCGATGCCCACGACAGTGATCAGCCGGGCCACGGCCTGCGCCATGGTCAGATGTGCCCCGGCGAGCGTGCCGTCCTCGGTTTGAAGGCGCCCGGCGACCAGGCGGACCTCGCGGTCGTCGAGCCTGAACCGGTCAGAGCCGCCAACCGTGGGCATCGCGTCGGAAACCAGAAAGCAGCGATCCGGAACCGGGCGCGAACGGACCGCGAGGCCGACCATTGCATCGGCGACGTGGTGGCCGTCGCAGATGATCCCGACATGGGCGGTCGAGGTCAGCGCGGCTCCCGTCACACCGGGCCTGCGGCCCTCCATCTGTGACATCGCGTTGAAAAGATGGGTGAAACAGCGGGCCCCCGCAGCGAGGGCGGCGTTGGCCTGTTCTGCCGTGGCGTTGCTGTGCCCGATCGACACGACGGCACCCAGGGCAGCGAGGCTGGCGATCTGCGCGGAAGTGGCGGCTTCGGGGGCGAGCGTGATCATCACCGCGATGCCGGCCACGCGCAGGCGGCGGATATGCGCAAGGGTGGTGGCGTCGAGCGGACGCAGAACGTCGGCCCGATGCGCGCCCCGGCGGGAGAGGGCCAGATGCGGGCCCTCGATGTGCAGGCCGAGGAGGCCGGGCAGGCTTTTGGCCTGCAGCGCTGCACCGACGACGCGCGCCAGCACCTCGGGCGTATCGGAAATGACGGTCGGCAGGATGGCCGTGGTGCCAAAGCGGCGGTGGGCGGCGGCGATGGCCTGCATGGCCTCAGCGGTCGGCGCGGCGTTCAACAGAACGTCACCGCCGCCGTTCACCTGAAGGTCGATGAAACCGGGCGAAAGAGTGCCCGACACCCGCATGCAGGGGCCCGCAGGCGGCGGGGCGATCCGGGTCGCCATCCCGCCGGCCACGCCAAGGGCCAGACCGCTGTGCAACATGGTGCCATCGAACAGGCGGTCGGGGCAAAGCCAGACTTCGGTGGCGGGTGCGGTCACGGGTTGGCCCGAATGCAGTTTCTAGGGCCGGTATCGAAGAAAACCGGCGGTCTGGCCAGTCGAAACTGCGGTGCAGCCGAAGGCGGCTGGAATTGACCGCGATCTGTCGTATTCTGGCTGCTGTCCGGGCCGAAGGGTGCCTAGGCTGAATCTGTGCAAGGGAGGCAAGCCAGTGTCAAAAGACCCGCTGCTGCAACCCTTTCAGTTGCAACATCTTACCCTGCGCAACCGGATCATGACCACGGCCCACGAACCGGCCTACCCCGAGGACGGGATGCCGAAAGACCGCTACCGGCTGTATCATCTGGAGCGGGCGCGGGCCGGTGTGGCGCTGACGATGACCGCCGGATCGGCTGCCGTCTCGCGCGACAGCCCGCCGGTGTTCAACAACATTCTGGCCTACAGGGACGACGTGGTGCCCTGGATGCGCAGGCTGGCCGATGACTGCCACGAGGTGGGCGCGGCCGTCATGATCCAGTTGACCCATCTTGGACGGCGAACGCGGTGGGACAAGGGCGACTGGTTGCCGGTGGTGGCCGCGGGGCCGGCGCGCGAGCCGTCGCATCGGGCGTTTCCCAAGGTTGTCGAGGATTGGGACATCGAGCGGATCGTGCAGGACTATGCCGATGCGGCCGAGCGGATGCAGGCGGCGGGGCTCGATGGGGTCGAGTTCGAATGCTATGGGCATTTGATGGACCAGTTCCTGTCGCCGCTGACCAATGCGCTGGAGGCTCCTTGGGGCGGTTCCCTGGAGAACAGGCTGCGCTTTGCGCTGGACGTGCTGACGGCCTGCCGCAAGCGGGTAGGTCCGCGGTTCCTGCTGGGGGTGCGCTATACTGCGGACGAGGCCGAAGCGGGCGGCATTTCAGCCCAGGAGGGTCTGGCGATCGGGCACCGGTTGCGTGCCAGCGGCCTTGTGGACTTTCTGAACATCATCAAGGGGCGGATCCACACCGACGCGGCGCTGACCGACGTGATTCCGGTGCAGGGCATGCCGTCGGCTCCTCATCTGGAATTTGCGGGCCGGGTGCGGGCCGAAGTCGGCCTTCCGACCTTTCATGCTGCGCGTATCCCGGATGTCGCGACGGCGCGGCATGCCATCGCTTCGGGCCAGTTGGATATGGTGGGAATGACGCGGGCGCATATGGCAGATCCGCATATCGTGCAGAAGATCATCGAAGGGCGCGAAGCGGACATTCGGCCATGCGTAGGGGCAACCTATTGTCTGGACAGGATTTATCAGGGCGGCATGGCGCTGTGCATTCACAACCCCTCGACTGGGCGCGAGGCCGAGATGCCGCATGCGATTGTCCGGGCGGACGTGCCCCGGCGGGTCGTGGTTGTGGGGGCAGGCCCGGCGGGGCTGGAGGCGGCGCGGGTGGCCGCAGAGCGTGGGCACGAAGTGACGCTGTTCGAAGCGGCGGCCGAAGCCGGGGGGCAGGTCCGGCTGACGGCGCGGACCCCCCGGCGGCGCGAGATGATCGGGATCATCGACTGGCGGCTGGCACAGTGCGCGGCGCGGGGGGTCGAGATGCGCTTCAGCACCTGGGCTACGGCGGAGGATGTTCTGGCCTGCGGTCCGGACGCGGTGATCGTGGCGACCGGAGGGCTGCCGGAAAAGGATATCCTGAACTTTGGCAATGACCTCACGGTATCGGCCTGGGATATTCTGTCGGGGGATGTGAAGCCGGGCGGCGCGGTGCTGCTGTACGACGACGCAGGCGATCACACGGCGCTGCAGGCCGCACAGGTATTGGCCGAAGCGGGCGCGCGGGTCGAAGTGATGACGCCGGACCGCAGTTTCGCACCCGAAGTGATGGGGATGAACCTGGTACCCTACATGCGGGCGCTGCAGGGGCGCGACACGGTGTTCACGGTCACCTGGCGTCTGCGGGGGGTGGAGCGGTCGGGCAACCGGATCAAGGCGACCATCGGGTCGGATTACACGGATGCGACACGGTCGGCGATCTATGATCAAGTTGTGGTGAATCACGGCACGCAGCCGCTGGCCGAGGTGTATTTCGATCTGAAACCCCTGTCGGTCAATCGGGGTGCCGTCGACCATGCGGCGCTGATCGACGGTCGTCCGCAGGCGCTGATGGCGGGTCCGGCCGGGTTTCAACTGTTTCGCATCGGCGATGCCGTGGCGGCCCGCAACACCCATGCGGCAATCTATGACGCGCTGCGGCTGGTACGCACGCTTTGACAGGGTGCTGACCCCCCCCTGGTCGCGGTTTTCAGACCATGATTCACTTCTGTCGAGGCGAATGCGGGGGTGATGATGCGTGGGATGGACGGGACGAGCGGGTCGCTGTTCAGCTCTGTCGATCTTGAGGAACGTATTCCGCCGCGGCACCCGCTGCGCAAGATTTGCCAGGTCGTGAAGGACGCTCTGGCGAGCCTCGATGCCGAATT
>Ga0105047_10003026_pt1 | contig 29816 bp, 24 predicted proteins | sample MAT04_FD_78384 | JGI IMG/M metagenome (GOLD analysis project Ga0105047, IMG submission 78384) | Freshwater microbial communities from Lake Fryxell liftoff mats and glacier meltwater in Antarctica - MAT-04 (megahit assembly) | ecosystem: Environmental > Aquatic > Freshwater > Ice > Liftoff... | reverse complement strand
TGAATGACCGGTATGGTATCAGCAATATTTTTCTCATCGATACTATGGAATACTTTGAGATTTATGACCGATGGGGTGCAAAAGTGTGGGAAACCAGAGAAGCAGCAGACCAGTGGGATGGCACACTTAAAGGACAGCCACTCAATAGTGGCATGTATTTATACAAAATTAAATATACCTGTAATAAGGAAGCTAAGTTGAACATTGATAATTTTACGCTGATACGGTAGTAGAGTAATCTGATTTTAAATATTTTTCATTTTTTCAGGTATTACATTTGTTCTTGATTTATTTGTAGATCTTTTGACATCCTTCAAAACGCAATTTCTGCCAAATATCCTTCACTTCCTATCAAGACATAACTTCCATCAGATTTTTTTGATATATCGTAGATGTCTTTATTGGTAGGTATGGTTATTTTCTGCCAGCTTTTGCCATCATCCAACGATCGCCACAGTTTGCCTTTATTGCCAGTGATAATGATTTCTTTTGTATTGATTTTTACTATTTTTCGGAAAGAGTTATATCCGTTGCCACTGATTTTTGCCTGACTTTTTTGCCAGGATTCGCCACCGTCCGTACTGGTCAGCAATGTTCCGTTATATCCGATGATCCATCCATGTAGGTTGTCTGTAAATACACAGGAAGCATAAAAATCACCTTCATTGGGTAGTATTTTCCATGATTTACCGGCGTCAGATGATATTTGTATATTTCCCCATCCTACCGATAAGTAATTTTGGCCGGTGATATGGACCACTTCAGATATTTCATGCCCAAAGTACAAAGCGGTATCTACCCTGAATTGCTCATCTATCAGATAAATATATCCGTGTTCGTAGGATTTTCCTCCGGATGCTATATATCCGTTTTCAGTTTCGATGACATGGTGAAGAATATCCCAGTTTTGTAGTCTGTGAAATGTCCAAGGGGCCTGATAGGAAGGTTTTAGAAACAATTGTCCATCTGCTCCTACCGTAATCAACTCATTATTTTTAGTACGGAGCAGATCAAATTGACCTTTATTGGAAAAGGAGTCCAAAGTTAGTCTGGTTAGATCACCATCGCTTTCAAGAGAAATGCCGCGTGACCATACATATCCGCCAATAATGGTTATATGGTCATTCTCGTTAATGTCAATCGCGTGAAGAATATCAGAAGTAGGTAAAATGTATGATTTATAATAGACAAGAGTTTCTTCCTTGGTGCAAGATAAGAAAGTCATAAATACAAGTAAAATAATAAAACGCATGGTTTACTTTTCCGGCCCGATCATCGAACGACTAAAAACAGGGAAGGTCGCGCTACCGTAATGTGAAAATCTGGTAGTATGTTTTAGTGGAGACTGGTAAGTTTTGGCAAAGTTGGTCAATAGGACCTTCACATTGTCATAATTTAGATTTCTCGAATTGGGCTTTGGATAAAATACCATATGGTCAATGGTACCATCCTTGTCCCAAAATACATTAAGCCATAGTTTTACTCCTTTGAGATCAATATTAGATTTGTTTGAAAAATCTTCAAGATCTTTTAGCAATACGGTCCAATTGTCAAATGCTAACTCCATATTATTGTTACATACCGCAAAAAGCATGGTATTGTACTTCTGCACCAATTTTTCATAATTATTTTCATCTTCACCTATATAAAATACAAGCGCAATATTATCTCCAACTTCATTTTTTTGTTGTGCTGATAAATTTAACATTGAAATAGAACAGAAACAAATAATTAAGAGCATTCTGGCCATATAACCTATTCTTTATTTAAGGAAAAACGAAATTACAATATATATTTTAATTAAATATAAAAATAAGTAATATTATTAAACATATATCAAAACTTTAACAAAACAAGCGGTAGGGATTGCTGGAAGTGGTATAAAGAATCCATTATCTGGTTTTTAATAAAGGGTCAGTTCAATATTATCCTTTTTTACTATAGTTAGGAGATTCTTTGGTGATGGTGATATTGTGCGGGTGACTTTCCAGTATGCCTGATCCTGAAATTCTCACCATTTTTGACTTTTGCATGTCTTTGATATTGGCAGCTCCGCAATAGCCCATACCAGCCCTTAGCCCACCAAGATATTGAACCATCACTTCTGAAACAGATCCTTTGAAAGGAACTCTTCCTTCAATGCCTTCTGGCACCAGTTTTTTTACATCATCTTCAATATCCTGAAAATATCTGTCCTTAGATCCCAATTCCATCGCACCCAAGGAACCCATACCACGATACACTTTAAATTTCCTGCCTTCAAAGAGGATGGTTTCTCCCGGTGCTTCTTCTGTACCTGCAAATAGTGAACCCGCCATGATGGTGCTAGCTCCAGCTGCCAACGCCTTGGCAATATCACCGGTATATCGGATGCCACCATCTCCGACAATCGGTATACCAGTTCCTACAAGACCACGGGCAGCATTCATGATCGCAAATAATTGTGGTACGCCCACGCCGGCAACTATTCTTGTGGTACAGATACTGCCTGGTCCTACACCAACTTTTACTGCATTTACGCCAGCATCCGCAAGCGCTCGGGCCCCTTCCGCCGTAGCAACATTTCCACCTATAATCTGAATGTATTTAAACCTTGATCTTACTGCTGCTATGGCATCCAGTACTCCTTTGGAGTGGCCATGAGCGGTGTCCACACATATGACATCTACACCAACGGCTACCAGCGCTTCTACTCTTTCAAACATATCTTTGCTCACCCCGACCGCGGCACCTACATACAACCTTCCATGCAGATCTTTGGCTGAGTTGGGAAAATTTTCGAGTTTCATAATATCTTTATAGGTAATAAGTCCTACCAGAATATTATTGTCATCCACTACTGGCAACTTTTCGATTTTATATTTTTGTAGGATTTCTTTTGCCTGATTGAGCGTGGTACCCACTGGAGCTGTGATCAGTCTTTCTTTTGTCATGATCTCTGTCACACATCTTTCTCCTGCGGTTTCAAACCTAAGGTCTCTATTGGTAAGAATTCCGGTAAGTTTACCCACATGGTCTATGACAGGTATTCCACCTATTTTATTTGCTTGCATAAGATGATGTGCATCTTTTATTTTGGCATCTTCAGTCAGTGTCACAGGATCCATGATCATGCCGCTTTCAGATCTTTTAACAGTCCTTACCTGATTGGCCTGCGCTTCTATGGACATATTTTTATGAATAATGCCGAGACCACCTTCACGAGCTATAGCAATGGCTAGCTTGTATTCCGTGACGGTATCCATCGCTGCAGAAACAATAGGCGCATTTAGCCTGAGATCAGTGGTAAGCTGTGTTGAAATATCAACATCTCGCGGAAGTACTTCTGAATATGAAGGAATGAGAAGAACATCATCAAAAGTGAGCGCTTCTTCTATATGGGATGAATTGTTATTTAAATGTTCCATCTGCAAAAGTAGGAAGATTCTTAAGTACTGCCAAAATAATGAATGTATTTTAAAATAAAACCAGCATAAAAAGAGTTCAACCAGTCATAATTTAAATAAATCATACATTGGATAGAACGTATTTCATGTATAAGTGACAAATTATAAAGGATATTAGAAGCAGAAGATATTCAAATCACTTCAAAAAAAAACCGGAAGGATTGTCATTTCTGCTAACCCTACCGATAAGTTTTGATCACATCAATTCATGTTATGATCGATGTTAAGAAGAATTTTTCAAAATAAAATTCGTAAATGAGAAATATTTAAATCAAACCTGAAAAATTAAATGTTCTAAATATAGTTCAAAGATCTACAGTATCCATCAATTCAGCAATATAACTTTTGTTACACTCACAGCATTTTTTTATAATATTGACCAAAGAAGAATATTGAATGATATGGTATAATTTTTATTTGGAAAACTATCTTACCCAAAATGACATCTGGAAATATAATTCCCGTGAATTAGTTGATTTGTAATATTTACAGTACCTTTGTGGCAAATATTCGCCCTCCTTTGAGTTCTCAAGCGTATTTGAAAGGTAAAAGATGTTAAAAATATCTAATGTACCTATGATTTTAAATACAATATCGGTTGAATTTCGCTTTGAATATCACCGATATAAGTTCATGAATGGAGAACAAATACCAATAGTGTTTTAATTTAAGTCCAACACCTGAGTAGTTTTTGAATATAATTTTTTTCTGATATTACTGGTATCAGAAGATTTATTTATCAAATTCTATATTATGGTATTGGAGTTAATGGTTAGAATGCAACTTTTATTACAAACTTTAAACATTTTAAATGTCATTTGAAAATTTAGGACTCATCAAGCCCATACTGGACGCCTTGAAGTCAGAAGGGTATACCACACCCACACCTATACAATCGCAATCTATTCCGCTATTATTAAAAGGGCATGATCTACTCGCATGCGCACAGACAGGTACTGGAAAAACAGCTGCATTTGCAATTCCGATTATTCAGCACTTAAGTAGTCTGGAAGAAAAACAACATCGCAGGATAAAGGCATTGATTATTACGCCTACACGTGAATTGGCCATCCAGATCGGCGAAAGTTTTGCATCTTACGGCAGAAATACAAAATTGAGGCATACAGTTATCTTTGGTGGTGTAAATCAGCACAGCCAGGTCAACGCACTTAAGTCAGGCGTAGATATACTCATAGCCACACCAGGCAGATTACTTGATCTGATAGCTCAGGGATTTATAAGATTAGGAGATGTTAGTCATTTTGTACTTGATGAAGCCGACAGAATGCTGGATATGGGTTTTGTCCACGATGTCAAAAAAATAATCAAGATCATACCACCAAAACGTCAGTCACTATTCTTTTCAGCAACTATGCCGGATTCTATCATGGCATTAGCTGGTAGTATACTGAACGATCCTGAAAAAGTAGAGGTCACACCGGTATCATCGACTGCAGAAACCGTATCACAGGCAGTATATTTTGTGGATCAAGCAAAAAAATATGAATTGCTTGTACATGTTATGAAAGACAGGTCTATCAGAACGGCTCTGGTTTTTACTAGAACCAAACACGGAGCTGATAAGGTTGTAAAAATGCTTACGAGAGAAAATATCAAAGCTGAAGCCATACACGGAAACAAATCCCAGAATGCAAGGCAAAATGCATTGGCTAATTTTAAAAATCAATCTACCCGGGTATTGGTGGCTACAGATATTGCTTCAAGAGGGATCGACATTGATGAACTGGCTTTTGTTATCAATTTTGAAATTCCAAACATACCTGAAACATATGTACATCGGATAGGACGAACAGGAAGAGCAGGAGCGTCAGGCAAAGCCATTTCATTTTGTGATGTGGAAGAAAGACCATATTTGCGGGATATTCAGAAATTGATTTCCATGCAGATACCTGTGGAAGAAGGTCATCCGTTCCCATCAACAACTGCACCTGTCGAAACAAATTTTTCTTCAGCGGGCCAAAAACACTTGTTGCACAGGAGTAACCATGCAAGACCAAAACAGGCTAGTGTGGGTTCTGAAACATCTCGCAGACCGGCATCATCATCATCCACTTCTTCAGCATCAGATAAACCTAAAAAGAAGTTTTCCTGGAGAGGAAACAGATAGTACGCAGCAAATAGCCCTATATTTGAGGTACAAAATAGTTTGGAATAACGATTTTATGCTAATCGTTATTTCAAACTATTTTTAGTTAATTCGTGTGACCTATGACGCAAATTATTTTAATTGACGCTCAAAAATCGGTTTGGCTTGAATGGTTTCAGGAACAATAATAGGTCCCGGCCATCCGGGTTTTATGGGTTTTTCGGGAAAGACAATGGAGTCTGAAAGTTGGAAATTTATCTCTGCCGAAATGATAGAATCTACATATATCTCAGCTTTTGCCAATATATCTCGTTGACAATTGTCCAGTATTTCTCTAGCATATTCAGCTTTTCTTTTTTCAAGAGCTTCTTTGATCTTTGGGTTATTAATGTTAAGTTCAGTAGAATCCTTGTCACTACAGGAAAAAATGGTTAATAATAAAATTAAATAAAATAGCCCAATCCCATTTTTGAAGTTTATTGGATAATTTTTAAAAATGGAAGCATTAAATAACATAAACCCATCAGTAGGCTTAATGTGTTTATGCTGATAGGACTTTTTTATAAAAAACGATTTCATTCAGTGACATGATTTTTCATGAACAGCATTTCTATTTCTTCCATTCTTTCTTTTTTTAGGGAGTCCACTACCTGAACAAAGATCGTATCTTTGTCCGCATTGCATATAGAATCGACCTTGTTTCTCCACGTATTAAGTTGGTTGATATAGAGTGTATCTACGGTGTTTTTTTCTTCAGGAGTAAGTTGATCACCATCCAGTCCGCAGGAAGTAAATAGTAATAGTGCAGCCAAAATGATTATATTTCTAGGCTTAATGTGCATCAAAATCAAGAATTTTCTTTTTGAGTTCAAAGTTTTTACCCAGATAAACTCGTCTTACTACCTCGTCAGCTGCAAGTTCTTCCGCTGTACCGGCTTTAAGAATTTTGCCTTCAAACATCAGGTAAGCTCTATCTGTGATGGAAAGTGTTTCCTGGACATTGTGATCAGTGATAAGGATTCCAATGTTTTTTGTTTTCAATTTTGCCACAATATGCTGTATATCTTCCACAGCGATAGGATCTATACCTGCAAATGGCTCGTCTAGTAGGATAAACTTAGGATTGGATGCCAGCGATCGGGCAATTTCTGTTCTTCTGCGTTCTCCACCAGACAGGGAGTCACCGATATTTTTTCTTACTTTTTCCAACCTGAATTCTCCGATGAGCGATTCCAACTTGTCACGTTGTTCTTCTTTGGAGAGCTGTGTCATTTCTAGGACAGCTTTGATATTGTTTTCAACAGACAACTTTCTGAATACACTGGGTTCCTGTGGAAGATACCCAATACCTTTTTGTGCTCTCCTGTACATGGCATCCCCTGTTACATCCTGATCATCGAGATAAACCTTGCCATTGTTTGGCTGAATGAATCCAACCATCATATAAAACGTAGTGGTTTTGCCAGCACCGTTTGGTCCCAGAAGCCCCACGATTTCCCCTTGATTTACATGGATGGAAACCATTTTTACTACTTCTCTCTGACCGTACATTTTGACAAGATTGTCTGATCTGAATATCATTGGCGATTTGATTGCTGTATTTTGTTATTTTGTAAACCCTGTTGACCCTGAATTGGTTCATTCCCTGAGATAGTACCGGTTTTCCAAGATATAATTAGTTCTGTTTCGCGGTTTTCTCTGAGTTTATCTCCTTTTATTAGCTTATATTGTTCAGGTTGTTTTTTATCCCAATAGTTTCCGGCATCCCATGTAAGATTTTTATTTTCATCTCTTATAATTTCTATGTTATAGCGATCAGGAACCAAACCTTTGAATAAAAGTTCAGATTTTGATACACCTGAAATAATATGCTGAGATACCGGTGTTTTCTCCCTTAATATATTGATAACGTAAGTATACAGACTATCCAGATCATTTATGATTGTTTTCATGGCAGCCGTTTTTTCGGGAAACAAAATACTGAACACCAGACCTATACTATCGTGCGCCTGACCGTATATACTTTTGATCAGACCACTGTCGATTTCCATCGTATATTTTTCTCCCGCTACCCATGGATATTTTGCTACTATTTTTTTTAAGTCTTTACTAAGCGTATATGAAGTATTTTCCAATTGACCTATCGTATCATACAGAAGGATATTATCCTTATTTATTGAACCAATAGGTAAATTAAATCCAATCACCAATGAATCCGAAGGCAACATTTGAGGAGAGTTATTTGCAAATACACGGCTGAATTTTGATTTTTTGATCAAATCTTCTCTCCCTTTGGGTTTTACTTTTATGGTATCATTGAGCAGGTAAACAAAAAATGAATCAACATCCGTTTGATAATATAAATTGATAGAGTCATTGACCACTTCTTTGATCAATGAAATATCAGAATTTGACACAGAGTACATAATGTCATCAGGAGGTGTAGTATTGCAAAGGATGTTTATTTTCCCGTACGTTTTGGTATTGTAATTTAGGATTTTTAATGCTGGGACTGGTAAAGAGGCGTAAAGCACGATTTCTCCTTTGAAACTTTCATTTAGCAAAATCAACGTGTCGGAATAAGCCATTTTTTCAGTCTCCATGTCATATAAATAGTTAAGATTTTCATCTTTAATGGAAAAAAGTCTGAAGGTGTCAGATTTGATATTTCGGAATTCATACACACCGGTTTTATCTGGTTTGGCGAAATAGAAAGGTTTTTCTTTTCTTACTGTCGAATCTTTAAGGTTGTCGTAAAGAAATACTACCATTTCTGTTTCTGGCTCACCAGTCTGTGCATTGATGATTTTTCCTTTAAGGTTTAGGCTGTCTAGTTTATTTCCTGTGGCAAAGACGTAGGAAAAATTATCCAGTTTATTGCCTTCATGAAAATCAACTATGGCTTCACCGAAGTTGATGGTATAAGTGGCATTATCTCTCAGTATTTCTTTTTCGTCAAAGGCAAAGGTCACCTTTTTACCTTTATGTTTTACCGTAGGAATATAGGTAAGTGGTGGAGATATAAGTACTTGTTTGATTGGATCTTTAACTTCCACAAATTCATCAAAATGAAATGTCAAGACTTTTGGCCTGAAATTGCGTAGTTTGTTTTGGGTGGAAAGGAGCGTATCCATTACCGGAGGCTTACTATCTTTGGGTCCGCCTGTCGGCGCTCCGGTACTGGCACATCCTGATAGATACATGGATGCAGCACTTAATAAAATAAACAGTATATATGAATTTGAAAATAATTTCACCAGCAGAATGGATTCAATATCCTTAAATTTTGTACAAAAATCTGTATTTCATCATAAAAACGCAACGAAAGTAAGACTTATTTGCTTTATAATGATTTATTTTAATATAAATAACACTTGCGTTAATTTGTTGTTAAATACATTGTATACTCCATATGTTTAAATATATTTGTTCTCATGAGTAAACAGGCTATCTGGAGTATAATTATAATAATGACACTTTCTTTGATCGGAGTGGGTGTTATTCAGTATTTCTGGATCAAAAGAGCCGTTGATCTCGATGAAAAAAACTTCGACGACAAAGTAACCATTGCACTGAATAATGTAAAAAAGCGACTCATTACGGATGCTGAAGAAGCAGCAGACAAAAAGTATTATGATCAAAAAAGTATACTTGAGCCTAAAAATATGCTGGCCAATATTATAAAAGATGATTTATCTTCCAAGTCAGAACAGTTGAGCAAACGCATAAAGGAGTTGGAATTCAGATCATCCTTTCTGGATCCAAACCAACTCCTTGAAAATATTAATATAGCCATTCTTGATAAATATTTGCGAATGGAGCTGGAATCCAAAGATATTGATCTGGATTACGAATACGGTATTTATTCAAATAGGGATAAAGCATATTTCATCGAAAACGGAAACTATGCAGCGATCATAGGCGACACGACCAAATCGAGCAATGTTGCTGCCATGAATCCACTCTATAAAGCGGAATATAAAATATCTCTATTTGCTGATGATATGGTGGATCCGGGTCACCTGAATCTCTATTTTCCAGGAAAAAAGCGATTTCTTTGGTCCAATGTTATTGGTATTTTGTTGAGCTCAGTCGTATTTACCGGCTTGATTTTATTTTGTTTTTCATATACGGTATATGTTATTTTCCATCAGAAAAAAGTGTCTGAAATGAAGACCGACTTTATAAATAATATGACCCATGAATTTAAAACGCCAATTGCAACAATATCACTGGCGTCAGATTCCATTCTTAGTCCAACAATTATTGAAAATAGAGATAAAGTGACCAGGTTTATCAATATTATAAAACAGGAAAATAAAAGGATGCTGAGTCAGGTGGAAAAAGTATTGCAAATGGCCCAAATCGAAAAAGAAAATGTCGAACTTAAATTTAGCCCCATCAATCTCCATGACCTGATTATAGATGCCGTGGTCAATGCTGAATTGAAGGTACTTACCAAAGGAGGAACGATCGTCACCAACCTTAATGCCCAAAAACCCGTTGTAGAAGGGGATGTTACGCATATTTCAAGTATAATCAATAATTTGCTGGACAATGCAGAGAAGTACACACCCGAAAAACCGGAAATTGTCATCAGTACAAAAGATGTAAAAGGTGGTGTCGAATTTTCTGTTACTGATAATGGAATAGGAATGTCTAAAGATGCATTAAAGAATATTTTTGAAAAATTTTACAGGGTACATACTGGCAATTTGCATGATGTCAAAGGTTTTGGCCTGGGGCTGAGTTATGTAAAGGCCATGGTTGATGCACATCATGGTAAAGTTCAAGTGAAAAGTGAACCGGGCAAAGGCAGTACATTTACAATCTTATTGCCCGAAAGGCAAAAGACAAAATAATATAGCACAAAATTCAGTTATTTAATAAAAGAAAAATCAATCTTATGGAAAACAAAATATTACTGGTAGAAGATGATCAGAATTTCGGAGATGTACTAAGGTCATATCTTGAAATGCACGACTATGATGTAACGCTGGCAACAGATGGAGAAGCGGGTTTGGAAGCTTTCAAAAAAGGCATATTTGATCTATGCATCACTGATGTGATGATGCCAAAAAAGGACGGATTTACTTTAGCCAAAGATATCAGGACGATCAATAAAGAAACTCCGATAATTTTCCTCACGGCCAAAACACTTAAGGAAGACGTCCTGGAAGGTTTTAAAATCGGTGCGGATGATTATATTACAAAACCATTCAATTCTGAAGAGTTGTTATTCAGGGTAAAAGCTGTACTCAGACGTTCTGCTAAGCCTGAAGAAAATCAGGAGAATCAAAGGGAGTTTATCATAGGAGATTATCATTTTGACTATGCGCTGCGTATTTTGACCTATAAACCGGATGGCAGTACGGACAAATTATCACCCAAAGAAGCACAATTGCTCAGACTGTTTTGCTTCAGGATGAATGATGTACTTCAGCGATCAGAAGCCCTCACCAAGATATGGGAAGATGATAATTATTTTACAGCCAGAAGTATGGATGTTTTCATCACCAAAATAAGAAAATACCTCAGCAAAGACCACAACATTGAGATAGAAAATATCCATGGCAACGGCTTCAGGATGTATAGTAAAAAAGTGGAGTAGATTCAAGTACTCTTTTATAAAAAAAGGTCGTATGAATGAAATACGACCTTTTTGTATTGGTAGTAGGGACTATTTAAAAGTCAAAAATTCTCCTTTTCTTAAGCAATGAGAACCAGCCTTCATTGCGTGACATGAGATCTTCTTTCTCTCGCCTCAACGCATGTGCAAATACTTCATTTTCGGCATTGATCATTTCAGAAACCCTGAATCCAGCTGTTTTATTCTCAAAAGTAAGTTGACTGTCTGCTGATAGTTTCGAAATGGTCGTACTCTTCAGATTTGCCAGATGATATTCTGTTTCCAATGTGTCCAGTCTTTGGTCATACGGCGTACGTTCACTGATCAGTTTTACTAAGATCGGCGAACACTCAATGATTAAGAACAGTATAGTAATAAAAAATCCTGCAATTCTAATGGCTTCTTCAGTGGAAGATAATCTGTGCAGCGCTTTGAGTCTGGATGCAAAACCCGTGAGTGAAGCCCTACTTAGATTTTCCATTTCAGTTTTTCGTTTCGCTTCAATACTCGTTAGTTTGGCTATTTCTTCTTCCAGCTTTGGATTGATTTCTGTATATACCATTTGATAGTCTTGTTCAGCTTTGTCAGCTGCTTTGGCTTTGGCTTTATAAATAGCTCCCATTGCTCTGATTTTGCTGCCACCCGTTCCGTCAGCTTCAGATAGAGCTTCACTTAGTCTGGCAGTACGCTCCTGATCAAACTTACCTAATTTAGCTCTGAGTAAAGTAATCTCGTCATTGATAACTTTTTCATCAGCCTCATATCTTTTCTTTAACAAATCATCCTGTTGCTTATAAGTTTCCTGTTGCATCATGCCCAGCTCAGCATTTATTTCTGATTCAAAAAGTTTGAGCTCAAGTGGGGTAGCTATCACTATACCTATAAATACTGCCAATACGATTCTAGGTGCAGCCATGGCAAATTCCTTAAGAAAATTTGACTTTTTGCGCATACCGGATACAATATACCTGTCCAGATTGAATATCATCATCCCCCATAATAAAGCAAATACAGTAGAAGCGACGTAAGATTCAAATACAGTATATAAGGCATATCCTGCTGACAATGCGGAAAAAATACCGGTAAAGAGAATGGTGGCTCCGATACCTTGGTACTTATTGTAATCTGTTGGGCACCTTTTCAATACTGAGTTTACAGCGCCTGAGCAAAAGATAAAAAATGATGCTATTCTGTTCATTGCAAAATGATTATAAAATTATTAACTAAAAATATTCATTCAAAATTATACTTCATAGGGGCTTGCGTCCATTTTATTAGACCAAACATATAAAATAAAAGACAAAGATATATTATAATTTTTTATAATATGTAATATTAACAAATAATTTGAAATAAATAATTCCCTTCGCACATGAAAATCTATAATTTATAATTTATTGGCGGTTAAATTGCTGATTTTCTGGTTTCGACATCCTGCATCAGCTTTTCTTCTAGCGCTGAATACTGATCATCCTGATAAGTGGAAACATTGCCACCTTCGATAATGTGAAAGATCTGCTGACTAATATCCGTAACTGTAGATAGTATGTGTGATGAAAGGATGACTATTTTTTCCGTATGATGTGTGTGGATGATATGCTTGATCATTTCGTTGCTCTCCAGATCAACTCCATTGTACGGTTCATCCAGTATAATTACTGGTTTGGAAAGCGCAAATAAAGCCGAAAATGCCAGTTTTTTTCGCATGCCGGTTGAATAGTTGTCCACCAATTCGTTGAGAGGAAGTTCAAGTGATATAGCATAGTCGAGAGACAATTTTTTTTCTTCCGTTGTATTTGCTACAATCTCTAGATATTCTTCTCCTTTCATATATGGATAAAAATATGGCTCTGTGGGCATAAATGAAATATCAGATGGATGTAGTGGATTATCATTCAGCGTGATTTTGCCTTGTTGAAGTGTATATATTCCAGACATTACTCTAAAAAGTGTAGTTTTACCCACTCCATTTTTTCCTACTATACCTGTCACCTGTCCAGGACAGAAATCTACACTTAGTCCAGAAAAAATAATCTTTGACCCAAAAGAAAAATGTATGTCTGTGAGTTTAAGCATATAAGGTTTTTAGATTTTTTTCAGCTATAAAATATTTCCATATACTATAGCCGATCGTGATGATGACGCCGCCAGGAAATAACATAATGAGTGTAAGAATACCACTGATATTGGAGACCGCACTTGCGTGGAATACTGGTGTATATCCTGCATATTTCATTACAATATTCAATATTATGGCTGAAAACAGACAAATATTTAAATATAAGACGACCAGAAACATGTCAGGATGAAAAGCTATGGACAAAATGGAAGACAATAAAGTTATAAGACCAAATATTAATATGTATTTTTTTATTTTTTCGAAAAGAAAATCGTTTTTCCAATGCAACATATCCCTTGATTCGTAATGCCTAAATATCTCAGGAATACTCATAAATAAAATAAACATCCAGAATATATACAAGCCGATATGAATGATACAGCTCACTCCAAGCAACCAAAACACAAAACAACCAATAGGGTTTCTTTCAATAAAAAATTTTAATTCGAAAAAGGATAGATGTATAAAATTTAAGGTTTTTTTTGTAGATGTATGTTGCCGTGTCACAATATACCGAGACAGCCATGCCATTAGCCAACATGAGATTAGTATGATAAAAGCTGTGACAAAATTATTGAACACTTGAAACAACCAAACGGGTAAGGTAATTACGGAATATTCAACAGCTAAATACATCGACAAAGTTTTATAGCCTTTAAATACGGTCCTGAGAAATAATTTATCCTTTCTGTAAACATCCAATACAATAATTATGATCAAACATCCAGGAACAGACAATAAATGAGAAGCTTTCAATATATTGTTCAACAATGGGAAAAATATACCCACAGATATAATCAAAAACAAGGCCAACAGTCCCCAACCAACCGATAGGAGCATCCGCCAGGTCTGGTAAAGCCTGAGACGTATTAATGAAGTAAACTTTTCGGGCATCATATCTTACTTGCAGCCAATATGGAAATCCAACCGGTATCACCGTTTTCAGTAGTCACCAAACACCAATCAGCGATTTGATCCTTTTTATATACTTTAGAACCAGCGGGAAGATCAGTTATATCAGGACTGGATGTATCAGGACTTTTTTTCAGAACGATATCTGAAGCTGTAATGATCATACCATGGTTATGATATATTTGTTCATTTCTATACCAAGCAAATAGAAAAGTGAACAAAAATAATATACATGATGTAATGAAGCTTGTCCATACTTTGCGGGTAAAATTTATAAATGAATGGTAGATAAGAATAATTGAACAGCCTAAAACACAAAAGAAAATACTTATCATTGCCCACATGCCTGAGGTAAATATACCGGTCATTTGATTAAAAAATTTTACAGGCAACCATATGGTAGTGGGTTCATCCAATGAAGGATTTTTTTTTCTAAGAATACTCAGGTCTTTTTGTAAAACTTTGTCATTTGGTTTGTACTTCAATGCTTTTTCGAAATAGAGGATAGCTTGAGCATCCCGACTTAAACCTACTGCTGCAATAGCCATATTTTGATACAATCCTGCACCACCTTTATGGTCATTTTCTATGGAAAGGTAAAGTTCGAGAGCTTTGTCAAATTTTTTATTTTGCAGGGATAAATTCGCTTCTTTCAGCACAGATTCTTGAGGGATTAAAAATGTACCATAAAGAGAGAATATAAATATAAATATCTTATGCATGTAATAAAATTAAATAGCCAATATACAACTACCGAACTTCGAACAAAGTTTAGCAGACAAATAAATTCTTTAATAGATCATAAATAAATCCTGCAGCTTCATTTTTTAAAAGTAATTTGCGGACAATACTGTTTATATACCGGCTGCTAGATGACAAGCCTGATAAATGGCTCTTTTAGCATCTAACTCCACTGCCTCATCAGCACCACCAATCAGTTGAGCTTTTATACTTAAGGCAGTAAGTTCATTGTACAAACCTCTTGATGGCTCCTGCCCAGCACAAATGACAACATGGTCAACAGCTAGAACGGTTGTCTCTCCTTTGATTTCAATATGCAGTCCTGCATCATCTACTTTGAGATACCTGACATCAGCCAGCATTTTAACGCCTTTGGCCGCTAAACTGGCTTTATGAATCCAACCAGTGGTTTTTCCCAAATTGGCACCATGTTTTCCGGCAGTTCTTTTTAGGAGATACACTTCTCTTTCAGGTGCTGACGGTGCAGGGGTTTTTAATGCCCCGGGATAAGTATACTCATCGTCTACTCCCCATTCCTGAAGAAATGAATGAATATCTTCATCGTGATTGATGTCATGGACAAGATATTCAGCTACATCAAAACCAATACCGCCTGCCCCAATCAATGCTACTGATTTTCCTATTTTAACTTTATTTTGCAATACATCCACATAACTTACCACTTTGTTATGATTGGCACCTTCCATATCAATATTTCTTGGGTGTACACCATTGGCAAGGATGATTTCATCATATTTTTTATCGATAAGGTCTTTGGCTGTTGCTTTTTGATTCAGGATAACATTGACATTGTACTTGGTCATCATCGATTCGTAATATCGTATGGTCTCTGCATATTCTTCCTTGCCGGGGACAACTTTTGCCAGATTAAACTGACCACCCAAGTTAGAGCCTGCTTCGTAGAGGGTCACTATGTGCCCACGCAAGGCAGCAATATGAGCAAAAGCCATTCCAGCCGGTCCGCCGCCTACTACTGCTATATTTTTTGGATTTTGTGCAGGAAGATAATTGAGTTCTGTTTCGTGACAAGCTCTGGGATTGACAAGGCAAGAAGATATTTTGAGCTGAAAGGTATGATCCAGACACGCCTGATTACATGCTATACAAGTATTGATTTCATTGCTTCTTCCCTCCATGGTTTTAAGTACCAGATTAGGGTCAGCTAGAAACGGCCTAGCCATAGAAACCATATCGGCGCATCCTTCAGATAAAATCTCTTCAGCTACATCTGGGGTATTGATACGATTGACTGCAATCAGTGGAACAGAGACTTCCGATTTTAGTTTTTTGGTCACCCAGGCAAAAGCTTTCCTTGGTACCATAGTAGCGATGGTAGGTACACGTGCTTCATGCCATCCGATACCGGTATTGATAAGATCTGCACCTGCTTTTTCTACTTCTTTTGCCAATTGTACTACTTCTGGCCAAGTACTACCTCCCTCCACCAGATCAAGCATGGATAATCTATATATGAGTATAAAATTTTTGCCAAGAGCTGCCCTTGTACGTTGTATGATTTCTAACGGGAATTTAATTCTGTTTTCATAAATTCCTCCCCAGTTATCTGTTCGATGATTTGTCCTTTTTGTTATAAACTGATTGATAAGATATCCCTCAGAACCCATAATCTCAATGCCATCATATCCTGCTTCTTTTGCCAGCAAGGCACAATTGACATAATCATTGATGGTGCGTTCGATATCTTCTTCACTCATTTCTTTGGGTTTGAAGAAGTTGATGGGTGCCTGAATCGGAGATGGTGCCACTATTTTTGGGTGGTACCCATATCTGCCGGTATGTAGGATTTGCATACAGATGATACCACCTTCATCATGCACAGCCTTGGTGATGAGTTTGTGGTGTTCTATATCCTTGGATTCAGTCATTTTTGCCGCTTGAGCCGCTACACAACCTTCTTCATTTGGGGAAATACCACCCGTTACAATTAAACCGACCTGGCCGCGGGCCCTTTCTGCATAATACACTGCTGCTCTTTCAAAACCTCCAGGAATCTCTTCTAGGTTGGTATGCATAGAACCCATGAGTACTCTATTTTTTATTTTGACCCATCCCAAATCAAGTGGAGATAGCAGATGACTATACATACTTTTACGATTTAATACCTAAGCAAAGGTATAAATAATAAACTTAGCGTATAAAAATTAAAGTAATTTTATCGATAATTCAAATTCACTGGTAGAAAGAACTTCCTTGGGCATAAATATGTTTGTACTTTTGTAGATACTTTTTAATCCATATATTATGACCATTTACAGAGAGTACAAAATTGGAGGAGGTAATAGCCCTTTTGGTTTTTTAGGTCCGTTGCTGATACTTGCTGTTTTTTTTACAGCTTTATTTTTTCTGGCAAAAGGAGTTTTCTGGCTGCTTTCATGGGTGGCCCCAATATTGCTGATCATCACACTTATCCTAGATTATACTGTAGTTATCGACTTTTTTAAGTTTGTATGGAAACTGCTGAAAGAAAAAACGGTGATGGGTATTTTGGCTGTTTTGCTGGTGGTATTTGGATATCCAATAGTAGCGGGCTATTTATTTTTCAAAGCACTTGGAAAACGAACAATTAAAAAGGCTTTTGAAAAAGTAGAAAAAGACAAAAATATCTTTACTGATTATGAAGAGGTAGTGGAAGAAGATAATTTTCTGGAATTACCCCCATTAAATAAGCGACCTGAAGCACCCAAACAAAGTAAATCAAATGAATATGATGATATGTTTAAATAGGACAGTCATTTGATTAGTTTAATCTTCATTATCGGATTAATAAGTATTGCATATGTCTATCTGATCTATCAAATCGGCATAGGGTGGAACGATACTCAAACTGTAAAAATCCAAGCTGAGTATGTTCCGGAAACTGGTATTTCAGTGATCATTGCAGTGAGGAATGAAGAGAATAACATTCAGCAATGTATTGAAAGTATACTAAAAAATAATTTTCCGATAGAAAATTATGAGATCATTGTTGTGGATGATCATAGCACTGATCAAACTTTTCGGCTGATTAGTGAGCTCCATAACGAAAAAGTAAGAGTTTTTAGACTTTCCGAAAACAGTCGTGGTAAAAAAGCTGCCATTACTTTTGGTATTTCGATGGCATCCTTTCCTCATATCCTTTGTACGGATGCAGATTGTACAGTAAGTCAGGATTGGCTCGTTACACATTCTATGCAGCTGGAGCAAAATGATGCGCTTATAAATAGTTCTATTGTATTGCCCGAGACCAATGATTCTATTTTGACTCATTTTCAGTTTCTGGATTTTGTTGCCACCATGGCTATAACTGCCAATGGTATTTTTCGTAAGTCATATTTTCTGGCAAACGGAGCTAATCTGAGTTTTAAAAAAGCTACTTTTTATGATGTCAGTGGTTATGAAGGAAACAAACATCTTGCTTCCGGAGATGATATATTTCTGATCAATAAGATAGCAGTATCTGCTCCTGAAAAAATAGGATTTATTAAATCATCTGAATCAATAGTTATCACCAAAGCAGAACCTACTTGGTTATCATTTGTACATCAAAGGAAACGGTGGGCTACCAAAGCTATGAAAATGGATCATTCAAAGATAGCAGTTATCCAGGGTTTTGTTTTTTTATACGCTGGGATCATAGGTTTGTATTTGTTGGTTGGGTTATTTTATTCAGGGGTATTATTTACAGGTGGATTGGTTGCCTTGTTTATCAAAATGATTACCGATTATTTATTTTTGAAAAGCCTTTGTCGATATTTTGGTCAACCAAAGGTTATGAGATCTTTTCTCCCTTGTTTTTTTCTGTACTTCATCCATATTATTTTATCCGGTTTTTTTGCATTGCGACCTTCTGTTTTTGAATGGAAGGGTAGAGTAGTCCGGTGATCTAAAAAGATAATAATTTTTAAAACGGGGACTTCTTCACATGTTGTTTCAAGCGGGGACGCATTGAAACAACGCGTGTTCCTTTAATGCGTCTCGCTTAAAGGAACCACTTTGCGTCTCGCTTAAAGGAACTTTAGGGTGATATTGTTTCAAGCGGGGACTTTGACGTGGGTGTTTCAAGCGGAGACTTTGGCGATGTTGTTTCAAGCGGGGACGCATTGAAACAACGCGTGTTCCTTTAATGCGTCTCGCTTAAAGGAACTTTCAACAGGAACAAAGTAAAAAAACAAAGGCAACACTTTAATCAAGTGCTGCCTTTATTTTATTTGTTGTAGTAAGTTTTAAACTTGCCGTATTTAGTTTACTGCGTCAGTCAATGACTTACCAGCTTTAAACTTCACTGAAGTTTTTGCTGCGATGCTTATTGTTTTTCCTGTTGAAGGGTTTCTTCCTTCTCTAGCTGGTTTGTGTGCTGTTGAGAATGTTCCGAATCCTACGAAAGCAGCTTTATCACCACTTTTAAGACTTGCTTCGATACCACTGAAAACTGCATCAATTGCGCTACCTGCCTGAGTTTTGTTAATTCCAGCTGATTCAGCTACTGCATTGATTAAATCACTTTTGTTCATTTTAATAATTTTATGTATATTAAGAATTTATTCGGGCGCAAAAGTAGCCTTAATTCATATAATTACAAACATTAATTCATAAAATTTGTTCTAAAATCTTCTGAACAGCCATATTTATTAAGATATTGGCCACTTTAACAAATTATTTACATATACAATTCTATGAATTTGACTATAATTACAGTTTCATTTATAAATTTGTATTTTTAAATTTAAACAAAATCACTTTGAAAGGTTTACTAAAATATTATTTACTGGTAGTTATAGTGGTATTCACCTCAATATCACAACAATCTTGTAAAACAAAAGAAGGTTGCGGACTGGAAGAAAAGTACAATAATCCTGATATGGAATCCACCAAACGGGGTAAATCAAAACTGTTTCCAAATTCTAAAAGAAAAAATTGAAAATTAGTTTAAAACAGACGACTGAAGTTTGATTTTTGATAGCCCGAAGCAAGACTATTTAAAGACAAAATAAGTATAAAAATTGCAAGTCCTGGAAATACTACCAGCCACCACGCATTCATGTTTCTGCCTTCGGCCATCATTTTGCCCCACGTCACTTCTTCGACAGGCAATCCTATTCCCAGAAAAGACAAGGTCGACTCAAGCAAAACAGCACTTCCTATGCTAAAGCAGGCAATAACAATCAATGTAGGTAAAATATTGGGCAATATGTGTCTGAAAAGAATCCTAACATCACTAAATCCAAGTACTTTGACGCTAAGGATATAATTTTCTTCTTTTATTGCTAATGTCTCCGCACGAGCAAATCTTGCGAATTCCGTCCATCCGAGCAAAGCGATTATAAACACAATATTCCATATCGAAGGCACAGCAAATAGACTCACTAAGGCAAGCAATATAAATATACCGGGAAATGATTTTCTTACTTCTATTACTTTTAAGAGCAGCATGTCAAAGGGGACATTGTACTTTTTAAAATATTCCCATTTATTTAACCACCCTGTACTTGCCCTGACTAAAATTATCATCACCAGACAACCTAAACTGAAATATAACATGGAAGGGTTGAAAATAATCCACTCCATAATCATATAATACAACCCTATAGTTATAAACATTAGTATAGCAATCAGTAGTGGGGCACTGATGCGGATACCATCATCTTTGTAGTACCCTGACATCATACCCAAAGATACTCCGACGATAAAAGCAAAAAAAACTGAAATTACACCGATTTTCAGCGCTGTAGCAGTACCATGAATCATTCCGGATGCCACATCTCTGCCAAGTTTATCTGTACCTAACCAATGCTTATTTTTGAACGTTCCATTTTTCGACGGTTCAAACGGACTCATTGCTGAAGGATCGTTTTTATCTATGTTTAATGGCGAATATGGAATCAACGGCATGATACATGTTTCTTTTGAATATTTTACATTGAATGATGATGCGTTGAAGAAAGAAGAAATTAGAGGGAACGACATTTTCCCGTTGTCATTGCAAAATATAGGGACATCGCCAGCCAGAAATGAACCGAATAAAGCTACCAAAAGATAAATACCAATGATCCATTTTGATAAAATAAAGGACCTATCATTTTTATTGTTCATGACATGGCTGTTTTAATTTTCGGATTTACTACAGCATAAATAATGTCTGTGATCAGCATAAAAATAATAGTAAATACTGAGACTACGAGTAAAATACCGAATACTACATTCCAGTCTGAACTAAAAATACTTTCATACATCAGTCGACCCATACCAGGAATATTAAAAATGATCTCAATTATCAAAGCACCAGAAATGCCTGCCGGAATTCTGCCTCCAATGATGGTGATCAAAGGGATAAGTACATTGGGCAAAATGTGTTTTTTCAGAATCTGCCCATTGTTCAATCCTTTTGCTTTTGCTAGAGTCACGTATAGTTTTGATTTTTGCTCTATCACATTATTTTTGGTAATACGACTGAGTAAAGCGATATCATTGGCCACCAAACAAATAACGGGCAATACCAGTTGTCCGCTGAATTGACCAAAACTTCTGAAAAAGCTTTGATTGTCAGGTATATACCAGGTGCCTGGAATTGGAAATATATTTAAAAAAGCACCATATCTATCTGATGTACAAAAAACAATTAGTAGAGAAGCCAACCAAAAAACAGGCGTGGCATACAACAATAGCCATATGAAACTACTTATTTTGTCAAACCAACCGTTTTCCTTGTATCCGGCATACAGTCCTGCAGGTATGGAAATCAAGGAAGATAAAATCACATTCAATAAGATCAATACAATTGTCCATTTTATAGCACCGGCTAACTTATCACCAACCATCCGACCATCTTTCAAAGACAAACCAAAATTACCGGCTATGATTTCCTTGATCCATAAATGAAACTGATTATCTAAACCGTGCCAGAATAATGTTGGAAAATAGAGACTTGACTTGTTTCTCATCAAATTATCAAAACTGGTTTCTAGAGCTCTTATTTTATGTGATGTATCAGCATTGCCGTATAGCAATAGCTGACCGATGGTAGTTTTTATTTTAGCAGGTTGTGTCTCAAATATGAGATTAGAAATATGATTACCTTTCGATGTGTCTTTCTGTACCAATGATTTGGCGTATATGATTGAGTCTCTGACTGACAAATAATCCTGTATATCTGTATATCTAAATTTTTGAAGAAGAAAATCGTTTATCTGCTGTCTTCTGGAGGCAGATATTATATGATGTATATTTTTCGGGTAAAAGTCAGGCAAGATAGAAAAGTAAAATGTTGGTTTGTCAAGTTTTAGATTTTTATAGTTACGTTCATATTCTTTTGCGGCATTCGGCCCATCAGTCTGTATACCCTGAAGTACCAGCATTGCACTGGCAGCGTCTCCGGGTACAAGTTTACTTAAAAAGAATGCAATGGTCATCACCACCAACATCGTGGGAATGACTAATAATATCCTCTTTAATACATATCCGGTCATTTAGTTTCATTTGTTCGAAAGGACGGGACTACCTGCAAGAGTGAAGGTGTTGGCCATATATCCCGGTCTCTTAACGGTTGATGACGAGCTCCATTTTTTACTGATTATTATTTTCTCCTCCGGCGAATAAAGGAAAATGGCAGGTTGATCATTATAGATTTGTTCCTGAATCTGTTGGTATAAACTGATCCTGTCGGTATCAGATTTAATGGTAATGATTTTATCGATCAGCGCATCAGTAGCGACACTTCTATATGACATATCATTTGAACCATCCGGTGTATCATTCTCTGAATGCCACTTGCTCAGATCATCCCAGGCGATAATATCCTGCGACAAAACTGCAGGCACCAGTTGATACTTGCGGGTTTTGAGATTTTCTGACCTGATTAATTTAAAATCCTTTTCTGTGATTTGTATTTTTATACCTACTTTGGATGCACTTTCCTGCAACATTATGGCTATTTTTTTTCCCAGTTGTTGGTTAGATACCAATATTTCCAGTTCCATCTCAACTTTTTTGCCACCAATAACTTTGTCAATGATTCCATTATTGTCGGTATCCTTCCAGCCTGCTTCATTTAGTAACTTAATAGCATTTTCAGGGTCATATTTGATGGGAACAAGTGTTTTGTTGAATGTTTTTTTTATGGGATGAATGGGACCTACAGATCTCATAGCCATACCGTTTTCAAGATTTTTAATCACATTATCAACATCGATCAGGTGGGCCAGAGCACGCCTCACATTTATATCACTTAATTTAGGATCCTGATTGTTGACATTTATATAATAGTGCTTCATAAGAGAAGGATGATAAAAATTATATTTATTCTTTTGAGTTTCATCATTTGATAATTCAGCATAGCTTTCAGCCGTGATTTCGTTTATAATATCTATTGATCCGGCTTTAAGTTGGGTAATTGCGGTAAGTTCGTCAGGGATAATATGGAAAACAATCCTGGATGGTCCTTGCTGCAATGACGGAGTTTTTTTGTCTTTAGCCCAGTAGTCATTTTTTTTCTCCAGGACAATATTTTGATCCGCAGTCCAGGATACAAACCTGTACGGACCCGCACCACTCATTTTATTGCGTGATAAATCATTGCTATTGAAATAATCAGCAAATCTAACCAACTCACTATCTCCTTTAAGTTTTTCTTCATTTTTTTCGTTGATTTCTGTAAATCTGTATTTTGCCAGAACATTCAGACTGTCGTAGAAGTACCTTGGATATATTTCAATGTTTACTGTTGTCTCAAGTGCCAGCATGTAGTCTTTGGCAAAAATCACCCTGAATTTTTTTGGATCGGAAGGGTCTGTTAAAACGTCAGTAATATTTTGAGTTATTTCACGATATTTACCTGCATTTGTAAGCGGTAGATTGATTGCTTTGATGGTGAATAAATAATCTTCTGCAGTGATTGAACTGCCATTGTCCCATTTTGCATCATTCAATATTTCGACATCAAAGTATATTCCGCCTTTATAAATACCCGTATCTATGCTCATTTCTGTTGGAATAGATTTGATAAGCAATGGGGTCAGCTCAAGCGTTTCCGGGTGGAAGTCTGCTAAATTAAGATGAATATACTGATAAACTTCTCTAGCTGTAGGATTAGGAAATATAAGTGGATTTATTCTTTCGGGATCCTTCTTAAGTCGAATGTTGATTGTATTATCTTCTAGATTAATATCCCCTTTACAGGCAGAAAGCAAGCAAATTGCTGCAAAAAGTATAAATGATAGATATTTGGTCATAACAGGATATTTAGCAAATACAAAAATAGACAATAATATTATAAACACATAATATTAATCACTCTTAGCAATTTGTTAACCTCAAATTGAAACCAGACTGCCTTTTTTTTGTTTGATGATGCACTTACTAACTATATTATTATGACAAATTCAAATAAGCAGACATTACTAATCGCGGGTGGTGATGGCCTTGTGGGACAACATTTGGTCAATATCATTGATAAATCAAAATATCATGTTATCATCCTTTCAAGAAAAAAGAAAATTTCTCATCAAGCTGGAGTAGAGTATGCAGTATGGGATACAGACAAGAGGACAATAGATGATATTCCCAAACCTGATCATATTGTAAATCTTGCCGGAGCAGGCATTGCAGATCGAAGATGGACCGATCAAAGAAAAACTGAGCTTATAGAAAGCAGAGTCAAGAGCGCAGAGACCATTAAAAATTATCTTAATTTGCATAATATACATCCCGAGACTTATGTTTCTGCATCAGCTGTCGGATATTATGGTGACCGAGGTCCAGAAATACTTACGGAAAATAGTGTTCCTGGCAATGAATTTTTGTCAGAATGTTGCGTTGCATGGGAAAAGGCTGCCTGGGATACCGGTGCTCTTTGTAGCAGAACGATTATTCTTAGAATAGGCTTAGTCATCAGTTCAGTGGGTGGGGCTTTACCCAAAATGTTGATGACTAAGAAGTTAGGTATTTTTAATTATTTTGGCAAAGGTGATCAATATTACCCTTGGATACACATTACAGACTTAAGCAGACTTTGTATAGAATCGATAGAAAATCAGGAATTAAATGGTGTTTATAATGCTGTAGCACCACAACAGCTGACCAACAAAGAGATGATGAAGGAAATCATGGAAGATGGCGAAATGAAAGGGTTGCTTTTACCCGCTCCTGTGTTCAGTCTCCGATGGATGCTTGGAGAGATGGCCAATGTGGTTTTAAATTCAGACAGGATATTGACAGACAGAATGCTTCATGTTGGATTTAACTTTGAGCATAAAAAAGCCGGAGAAGCTGTGGTACACGTCCTGCAAAAAAACATTTGATCTGGAATCTTGATTTCTAGTTTGTATTTATATTTTAATATTGGATATATTTAACCAGTTAGATACAAGATTTTTAAATTATTTAAAATAACATATATGTTTATTTTAATAAATTATTAACAAATTTTACAATAAATATACGTGGTGTTAAGTTTACAATGATGAATACTGATTATTTATTAACAAAAAAAAATAGGGTAGAAACTATTGAAAAATAAAAAGCATTTAATTTGTTTTTTGTTTTTAAAAGTTACCTTTGCATCCCTATTAGTTAGAACCGATAGCTGTAGTTTTTATGAAGATCCTTCAGTTGTGTAAAAAGTTTCCTTATCCATTAAAAGATGGAGAATCAATAGCAGTAACATACCTTAGTAATGCTTTACATAACTTAGGCTGTGAGATTTCTTTGCTAAGTATGAACACATCAAAGCACTACATGGAAATCAGTGATCTTCCTTCAGATTTTAATCATTATAAAGAAATTCATGTTACGGCACTTGACAACAGTATTAAGACCTTTGATGCTTTCAAAAATCTTTTTAGCAGCGATTCATACCATATAAGTAGATTTATTTGTCCTGATTTCAGAAATAAGCTAATTGAATTACTCAAAAAAAATAAATATGATGTAGTTCAGCTTGAAACTTTATATCTGGCTCCATACATAGACGTCATTAAACAATATTCAGACGCTCTGATTACTATGCGGGCGCACAATGTAGAGTTTGAGATATGGGAACGTATCACAACCAACACAAAATTTCTTCCAAAAAGGTGGTATCTTCAGTATCTTACCAAAAAATTAAAACGATTTGAGTTAGAGCACCTGAATAAATACGATTATCTGGTAGCTGTTTCTGAGAGAGACCTTCGAAAATTTAAAAACCTAGGATATAAAAATGGGGCCATGTCTTCTCCGATTGGTCTGGATATGAAAAACTACACCACCATATCAACATCAGCGGTATCTAACGATATATGTTTTATAGGCGCATTGGACTGGATCCCAAACATGGAGGGTCTGATGTGGTTTGTCGAAAACGTTTGGCCAGAATTAAATCATAAATTCCCCAAATTAAAATTTCACATCGCGGGCAGAAACACTCCTGAATCATTTAAATCACTACAGTTAAATAATGTGATCGTACATGGTGAAGTACCTGATGCCATCGAATTTATGGAAAAATACAGCATGATGATTGTGCCTTTATTTTCCGGTAGTGGCATGAGAGTTAAGATTTTGGAAGGAATGGCATTGGGAAAAGTTGTCATTACTACTACTTTGGGTAAAGAAGGTATTTATGCTGAAAATGATACCCATTTGCTTGTAGCGGATGATCCTTCTGCATTCGTTGCTCAGGTTTCGGATGTGCTATCGGGCATTAAAGATAAAAACTCAATAGGGAAAGCTGCCAGAGCTTTTGTAGAAGACTACTATGATCATGGCGTTAATGCTATAAAATTACTTGAAAAATATAAAAGCCTGAAAGACAATCCTGTCTATAAGAAGGACAATATACAAATGTAAGTTCTCGCATTTTAATACATCTATCTTTTCTAATTCTTAGATTTCTTACCATAGTTGGTGTATTTTCAAGAATAAACATGCATTACTGGATTTCATCTGTTTAAGTTTTAAGTTGTCCCGATAGCTATAGGGACTGTTAACAGTTGTGAAGTTGATAAAATACTCGTGGGATGTCTTAGAGCCATCCGACGAGATTTAATCATTCAGGTTTGTATGCAGACCGCTTATGGGGATTTCATGTGAGCATCTTTTTTTGTTCTGGTTGTTGAATCATTCAGTGATATAAAACTACTTCACTTGCCTATTTTCGCTCTATTATTTAGTTGAGCATTTAAAACATCCATTTTTGGTAGATCTCACCCTTTTAGCTGTTCTAAATGGCCAGTTTAACTCTGCTTGATTACCATGAGAGGTGAAAAGGTCATCATACCTTATCAAAGTATTCTTCAAAGTTTGTATTTTTGAAATAAAATATATGCTTAAATCCTATCGGTTTTAGGTATCAGAGTAGGTCCATTTATCCCAAAGGATGGAAAATTTAAAAAAAAACAACTAAATCAAATTATAAATAATCGTTATGTGTATTGTTTTGTTATTGTATAAATTTATATCAATTCCAAGACCAGTATTAAAGATTAAAGATTCAATTTTATTTTATTTTAGATGCTTATAAATTAGTTTGGCATATTAATTGTCTTATACAAAGTGGATTATTATACACAAACGAATTTTATTTTTTTAACCTTTTAATTTTACGCACATGGCCACGAGAGCTGTAATAGCTGATAATCAGAAAATGTTTACAGAAGGAATACAAGCCATTTTGACTGATATGAGATTTCCGCCTATAAAGATAGTGGGTGTTGCTTACAGTCTTGAAGAACTCAATAAAATGTCTGTGATGCCGATTGATCTTTTGATTATCGAACTAGCTATCGCAGATACCAAAGGTGCAACTTTTATTTCTGAACTAAAAAAGGCGCAACCAGGTATTCGTATTATTGTATTGAGTAATTATGGTGAAGCTCATTTTGTAAGAGACGCTTTCATTCATGGGGCAGATGGATATGTGCTGAAGTCAAATCACTCCCTGGAACTGATCCAGTGTATAGATCAGGTACTTGAAGGAAAAACATATTTGGCCGATGGACTCCGACTTACTCCCGAGTTTGACAAACAGGATAAAGTCAGTTCCGCGGACAGGAAAAAAATCTATGAAGATAGATATTTACTTAAACAAAAGCTGACGACCAGAGAAAAACAAATTTTATCGCTGATTGTGCAGTATAAAAATAACAAGACAATAGCACAGGAGCTATTCATAAGTGATCAGACCGTATCGGCACACCGGAAAAGAATAATGAAAAAATTCGGAGTGAACAATACCGTAAATCTTATCAAATTTACTATCGATCATCAATTGGTATAGTTTTTGTTTTAAACATAAATAATCCTTTTTTTTTGTGGGCATCCCCTTGCCACTTTTTGCAACAGTACTTTCCCTTACTTAGGTCTGAGATAGATTTGGAATCATTTTTTAGTTTATAATTAAATCAAATTATCTCATGAAATCGGAGAAATTTACACTTACAAAACATATTAGTTTTGGTAGGTTTATCAAAATGAGTATGCTGTCGGCTTTGCTGACGATCTGGTACTCCGGACTTCAGGCACAAGTTAGCAGTTGCCCTCTGGCATGCAACAACCTGGTCCAGGTATCCATGGATGAAGACTGTATAGTCGAAATTACGCCTGATATGATGCTGGAAGGGCAGGGATTACCAGGTAATTGTACCTATACCGTCGAGGTATTAGGTTCGAATGGTCAGCCATTGGCAACACCTACTGGAATTAATCCTAATACTGGATTGGCTTATGTAGGCAATCAGTGGATCACTTGTACCAATGTTGGTCAGACACTTACTGTACGAGTGAGACTTGGAGCCAACTCTTGCTGGGGTACAGTTAAAATCGAAGACAAACTTGCGCCAGTGGTGACTTGTTTTCCGGATGTAACTGTTGGATGTTATGAAGATTTGAGTACTTATCTTACCAAGTCTACCACCAACAGGGTTGTAAATAGTGCAATTACTTCTTTGGCTCCATCTGTAGGTGTCTTAGTCGCTGGTGTGTGGCAACATGACATCGCGGTCACATTGCCATCTAATCATCAGTTTTCTGAAATACTTAGTCAACTTAGGGCTTCTGTAAGTACTTCTTTGGGTAGTGCAAACTATACTGTATCTGTCCTTAAAGTTACACCTACACCTGTAGCTATAAGACCACTAACGGTTGTAGGATCAACGTCTAATTTTGATGATAATAATCTTACAACAGTAGGGATCAGAAGAAATCAGTTACAAGGTACTTGGATAGTAAGAATCAGTAGAACAGTTTCTCCTGCTACAGCATTTACTATCAATGGATTAAGTATTACATATAGTACATTGAATTTTATCAACCACCCTTTTTATGTGAATGAAAACTGTAATACAACAGCATGTCCTTCACCACCGATCTTTGAATTGATTTCTGATGTAATCGTAGATGGGTCTTGTGGTACAGGAGCACCTCGTGCAATCAGAACGATCAAGTACAGGTACAAAGATAAATATGGCAATCTGTCGCAAATATGCGAACATGATATTGTTTTCAGCCCTATTTCGATCTTTGACCTTGAATGCCCACTTAATTATGATGGCACTCCAAGAAATTTTAATCACTTATCATGTTTTGGTACTTATATTCTAAATGGGCTTACAGTAAAATGGGACCTTAATAATAATGGTTATCCTGATGTTGCCGAAACCGGTGCTCCATATATAGATGGTGTGAACAGCGGTTTAGGGATTTTAGGTAACAACTCAATATGTAAAATCAACACTACATTTTCTGATACCAGAATAGACATCTGTCCACAAAGCTTTAAAGTGCTTAGAATATGGACTATCCTTGACTGGTGTACAGGTCAAATCAGAACTTGTAATCAAATAATAAAAGTAATAGACGATGAAGGCCCGG
>Ga0105047_10003025_pt1 | contig 29818 bp, 31 predicted proteins | sample MAT04_FD_78384 | JGI IMG/M metagenome (GOLD analysis project Ga0105047, IMG submission 78384) | Freshwater microbial communities from Lake Fryxell liftoff mats and glacier meltwater in Antarctica - MAT-04 (megahit assembly) | ecosystem: Environmental > Aquatic > Freshwater > Ice > Liftoff... | reverse complement strand
GGTCGGCGCCGGCCGAGTTGATCGGGGTGACGGTCACCGAGATGGCCGACTTGTTGATCGATGAGGTGTGCGGGCCGCGGGGTGTGCCGATCCCGGACGAGGAGCAGGTGGTGACCGCGTTCCCGTGTCCGGGGCGCGGGTCGCTGCGCGGGTTCCGTCGGCGGGGCCAGCAGGTCCGGCAGCGAAAGGTGAAGAGTTTGGTGGGGGTGGCGGCGTTGACGTCGAGGATGGTGAGGAGCGACGTCGACCTGAAGCGTTCGCTGAATCACGCGCCAGATTCTCGGACCAATGCATCATGATGTGATGATGCTACGATGCGCTGGTGCGCACCACGATCGATCTGCCTGACGACATCCACCGCCTCGCGCGTCAGTTGGCGCACGACCACAATCGCTCGATGAGCGAGGTCATCGCCGATCTGATCCAACTGGGTCTGCGGTCGCCAGCAGCCGCTCCCTCGTTGAACGCCCGAGGTATGCCGGTCGTTTCGGTCGGTCGGTCCGTGACCGCCGAAGACGTTCGATCGCTCGACGACGACGCGTGACCGTCCACCTTGCCGATGGCAACGTGCTCATCGCCCTGACCGTTGCGGAGCACGTGCATCACGAGCGCGCCCTCGAGTGGTTCGAGCAGAGCCAGACCGATCTGGCCACGTGCCCGATCACGGAAGGCACGCTGCTGCGGTTCCTGATCCGTGAAGGCCAGAGCGCACCCCAAGCCGTCGGGGTGCTCGACGCCATCAGGACCCAGCCATGGCATCAGTTCTGGGCCGACTCGATCCCGTTCGAGCTTCGGCATCTGGTTGGCGTCATCGGCCATCGCCAGGTCACCGACGCGTATCTGGTGGCGCTCGCCACCCACCGTGATGCTCGAGTGGCCACGTTGGATCGGGGCTTGGCGGCGCTTCACAAGCATGCCGCTCACCTCATCGCGTGAACGATTGCCGATGCCGACCGTCAGACGCGGATTCGATCCGATGCGGCCGTCAATCGCTGTACCCAACCCATCCGTGTCGAGTGGCGCGCCAGGATGCGCTGGGATCGGACCGGTATTCTGCTCCCTATGGAAGCGACCGTCGATGATGTCGGGCGAATCGTTCTGCCCAAGCCGCTGCGCGACCGCCTGCGGCTGACGCCGGGAACGAAGGTGGATGTCAGCGAGTACGGCAATGGACTGCATGTCGCCCCGGTGAGTCGAACGGCGCGGCTCGAGCAACGAGGCGGTCGCCTCGTCGCTGTTGCCGACACGGTGGTCACCGATGACGACGTGCCCGGTCTCATCGACGCCGGTCGCCGATGATGCGCGCCTTTCGCCGCGCGACGCTGTCCGACTGATGACGGAGCGGTTCGATCCGCCGGTGGTGCTGGACGCCGAGTCGGCGCGTGCTGCTTCGGCCATCCTGGCCGACCTCGACATCGCAGGCGGCGCGACCTACGACGGCTTGATCGCGCTGGCGGCGAAATCCTCGGGCCGACCGCTTGCGAGTCGTGACCGACGAGCCGAGGGCACCTACCGTCGCGTGGGTGTCGAGGTGGAACTGCTGCGTTGAGCCCGGGGTGCAGCGTCCTCGTCCACCGTGGTGCCGACGTCGTCACGGCCGAGGACGCGGTGCAGGAGGAGCCGGTCCGGGCGCTGTTCCAGGCCAGCGAGGACCACCCATGGTGCCGCAGCGCCGGCACGGCTCCTACGACGGGATGTCGCCCTGACCGATGTCTTCGTCCTCCAGCACGATGTCCCAGCGATCCATGCAGTCGCTGCACCGGTAGGCCACGACGTCTCCGGCCTCGAACGGTTCGTCTTCTCGTTCGTACGACAGCAGGTGGCACGTGCCGCCGCAGTCCACGCAGATGATCGACTCGGGAACCTGCATGCGGTCATCGTGCCAGAAACCGTCGCGCCAAGACGTTCTGTGAGCAGTCGAGTGTGTCAACCGCTGTCGGCTGCTCACAGAACGCCGGGGGTACCCTGCAGCGGTGCGCGTGGTGGCCGGGACGGTGCGAGGACGACGGCTCGAGGTACCCAAGGGCAACGACACGCGCCCGACCTCCGACCGGGTGCGCGAGGCCATGTTCAACGCCTTGGGCTCCCTCGACGTCGTGCACGGCGCCACGGTGCTCGACCTGTTCGCCGGCTCGGGCGCGCTCGGTATCGAGGCGCTCAGCCGCGGCGCCGCCCACGCCACGTTCCTCGAACCCGATCGAGCGGGTCGCGCCTGCATCGAGGCGAACCTCGCCGTCACCGGTCTGGGCGCCCAGGCGATGGTGTCGTCGCAGCGGGCCGAGGCCCTGCTGGATGCGCAACCGTTCGCTGGTGAGGCTGCGTTCGACCTCGCGTTGCTCGACCCGCCCTATGCCTTCGATGCCTGGCACGGGTTGCTCGACCGTCTGCCCGCAGCGATGGCCGTCATCGAATCGAACCGAGAGGTCGTACCGCCCGCCGGTTGGGAGGTTGTTCGGTCGCGACGCTACGGAACTACATTCGTGACGTTCGCACGCCGCACCCCACCTGGCCCTGCCACCTCGACCTCGGAGCGTCCGTGACCCGCGTCTTGTACCCCGGATCGTTCGACCCGATCCACAACGGCCACCTCGAGATCATCGAGACCGCGGCGCGCCTGTTCGACTCGGTGGTCGTGGCCTCGGTCCGCAACCCCCAGAAGGGCCAGCCCCTGTTCGACCTCGAGGAGCGCCAATCGCTCATCGAGCAATCCGTCGCCCACCTCGACAACGTCGAGGTGACCATGTTCTCGTCGCTGGTGGTCGACCTGGCCAAGGAGCTCGAGGCCGACTTCATCGTCAAGGGTCTTCGAGCCGTGTCCGACTTCGAGAGCGAGCTGCAGATGGCGCAGATGAACCACGCCGTGTCCGGCGTCGACACCCTCTTCATCCCCTCGGCCTCGGCCCACTCGTTCCTGGCCTCGAAGCTGATCCGCGAGATCTCCCGCTTCGGTGGCGACATCTCGGCCATGGTGCCAGCCCCCGTGGCCGCCCTACTCCAGGAGAAGCATCTCGGTGAGTGACTTCTACGACGACGAGGCCTTCGACGACGGCGACGATCTCGCTGGCTTCGACGCGCCGACCCACGACGCGCCCGACACCGAGCAGCTGCTGTTGCGAGTGCGGGAGATCATCGACGCGGCCCGTCCGGTCCCGCTGTCAGCCTCCTCGATGATTGCCAAGGACGAGGTCCTCGACCTCCTCGACGACGCCCTGGCCACGTTGCCCGACGAGCTGCGGGCGGCCCGGTGGCTGCTCAAGGAGAAGGACGAGTTCCTGGCCAAGATGCGGCGCGAAGGCGACGAGATCATCGAACAGGCCCGCACCCGCGCCGAGCGGATGGTCCAGCGCACCGAGGTGGTCAAGGCCGCCGAGCAGCGGGCCTATGACATCGTCGACAAGGCGGAGACCGACGCCCGCCAGCTCCGCCACGAGGTCGAGGACTTCTGCGACCAGAAGCTCGGCAGCTTCGAGATCGTGCTCGAGCGCACCCTCACGATGGTGTCGTCGGGTCGGGCCAAGCTCCAGGGCACCAACCTCACGGCCGGGATCCCGGTGGATGGCGCGGACGACGATCTCGCCGCCGCCGATGACTTCGGCCAGCTCCCGCCGCCCCCCGGTGCCGCGGCCGACGAGGACTGGGAAGACGACGGTTGGGACGACGAGCCCACCGTGGCGTGAGGGTCCAGCCATGAGCGACGCCCGGCCGTTGCAGGTGAGCGCTGTCGAGTTGCTCCGCCAGCCCGGCGTCCGGGTGCCGGTGCAGCGCACGGTTCACGTGGCCGACCTGGTCACGTCCGTCGCCACCGTGGCCCCCGATGCCGACATCGAACTCGACCTGGTGGTGGAGAGCCAGGCCGGCCGGCTCATCGTGGAGGGTCGGATCCGCGCGCCGTGGACGGGGGAGTGCCGGCGGTGCCTCGGCCCGGTGGACCACGTGCTCGACGTCGACGTGCGCGAGATCTTCGAGCGCACGCCCGTCGACGGCGAGACGTATCCGCTGCTCGACGACCGCATCGAGCTCGGTGCGTTGATCCGCGAGGCGATCTTGCCGTCGCTGCCGCTGGCGCCGCTGTGTCGAGACGACTGCGCCGGGCCCGTGCCCGAGGTGTTCCCGACCACGGTGGCCGACGACGCCCCGCCCGGCGATGACGCCGAGGCACCACGCGACCCTCGATGGGCGGCTCTGGACGACCTCACGTTCGAATAGCGCGCACGGCGGGTTTGGGCAGCAACGGAGGCCGCGGCTAGCCTGCCTCGTCCGTGCTCGGCGCCCCACCGGCGTCCGGCGCACCCCCAGTCGTCGAAGCTCAGGAACGCACCTCATGGCCGTCCCCAAGAAGAAGACCTCCAAGGCCAAGAGCCGCAGCCGCCGTGCCTCGGCGTGGCGTCTGAAGATGCCGGCCCGCAGCACCTGCCCCCGTTGCGGTGCCGCCAAGCGTCCGCACATCGTGTGCAGCAACTGCGGTTGGTACCACGGCCGCCAGGCGCTCGACGTCGACTGAGCCGGGCTTCCCGCCTCCGTATCGCCCCATGACGAACGTGCTGCCCCTCGCCCTCGACGCCATGGGCGGCGACAACGCCCCCGCTGCGATCGTCGAGGGCGCGAAGCGGGCCGTCGCCGAGTTCGGCGTCCGTGTGCTGCTCGTCGGTCGTCCCGATGAGATCGGTGACCCGGGCGACCTCGAGGTGCTGGCCTGCACCGAGGTCATCGGCATGGATGCCGATCCCGCCAAGAGCGTCCGCACCATGAAGGACTCGTCGCTCGTGCGGGCCGCAGAGGCCGTGCGCGACGGCCGGGCCTCGGCCATGGTCTCGGCCGGCAACACGGGCGCCACGATGGCCAGCGCCCTGCTGCGCATGGGCCGCATCAAGGGTGTGGCCCGCCCGGCCATCGCCACACCCATCCCGGTGCCCGGATCGGACCGCCCCACGGTGATGCTCGACGCCGGCGCCAACGCCGAGTGCCAGCCCGAGTGGCTCGTGCAGTTCGCCCAGATGGGGGCCACCTACGCCCGCCTGCGCTACGGCATCGCCGAACCGACGGTGGCGCTGCTCTCCATCGGCGAAGAGGCGACCAAGGGGAGCCCGCTGGTCAAGGAGACCCACAAGCTGCTGGCCGAGGGCTCGTGGATCGGCGACAGCGGCGCTCGGTTCATCGGCAACGTCGAGGGCCGTGACCTCATGACCGACGCGGCCGACGTCGTCGTCACCGACGGCTTCACCGGCAACGTCGCTCTCAAGACCCTCGAAGGCGGCATGAAGTCGCTGATCGCCGCGCTCTTCGCCGCCTTCGACGCCGACGAGGTCAGCCGCGAGGCGGCCAAGGCGCTGGCGCCGGCGCTGCTGCCGCTCTACGGCCAACTCGACCCCGAGAACGTCGGCGGCGCCCTGCTGCTCGGCGTCGACGGCGTGTGCATCATCTCCCATGGCTCGTCGTCGGCCACCGCCGTGGTGAACGCACTGCTCGTGGCCCACGAGATGGTGGAGGCTGACATGGTCGGCGCCCTCCGCCACGCCGTGACCAGCTGACCCGGAAACATCCGGAGATTTATTGAAACACCACGTCACACTGTGGGGTTCCGGCAGCGGTGGTCCCGATCGGCTAGCATGGCGGGGCCGGTCTGCCCGCAATGGCCTTCCGGTGGCCACCTGCAAGGGGAGCCGCCTCGGCACGCCGCCGTGCGGTCGCCGTGGCCCCCACGCCTCCTCGTGCCGATCCATCGGCACGGACACCACACGAACGAGAGCCCGCCGCACGCGGGGAAAGCGAGGAGCACAGTGCCCGCAGAGACGCACGTGGAGCACGGCCCCATCGACCGGCAGGCCGTCCTCGACCTGATCCGCGATCGCCTGGCCGACATCCTCGAGATCGACGCCTCGTCCATCAGCGAAGGTCAGTCCTTCGCCGACGACCTCGACGCCGACTCGCTCGCCCTCATCGAGTTGGTCGAGGCCCTCGAAGAAGAGCTGGCCGACCGCACGGTCGGGTTCCGCATCGACGACGAAGACCTCGAAGACCTCAAGACCGTCCGCGACGCCGTCGACTACGTCGTCGCCAAGGTCGGCTGAGCCCCGCCGCGGCGAGAGGCTCGGGAACGCGGGTGGCGAACGTGGATGCAGGCGACGGCGTGCGCGCCGCGGGCCTGCCCATCACGCGCTCGGCGGCCGCGCCCACCGGGCCGTTCCTCGAGCGTCTGGGCTACGAGTTCACCACTCCCGCGCTGTTCGAGCTGGCGCTGTCGCACCGCTCGTGGTGTGCGGAGAACCCCGGCCACGAGTCGAACGAGCGGCTCGAGTTCCTGGGCGACGCCGTCCTCGGCATCGTGGTCACCGAGCGGCTCTTCGCCGCCTACCCCGACCTGCCTGAGGGTGAGCTGGCCAAGGCCCGTGCCGCGGTCGTCAGCTCGGCATCCCTGGCCGAGGTGGCCGTCGAGCTCGGGCTCGGTGACGTGCTTCGTCTCGGCAAGGGCGAGCACCGCAGCGGGGGCCGGGAGAAGCGGTCGATCCTCGCCGACGGGCTCGAGGCCATCTTCGGCGCCGTGTACCTCGACGGCGGTCTCGACGCCGCTCGATCGCTGGTGCTCTCGCTCGTGGCGCGGCGGTTGGCTGATGCCACCGCCGGTCCCGGCGGCAACGATCACAAGACCCGGTTGCAGGAGTTGGCGGCGCGCGCCTTCGACGACGCTCCCGACTACGAGCTGTCCGAGTCGGGTCCGGATCACGACAAGCGGTTCTCGGCCACGGTGCGCCTCGACGGCGCCATCTGCGGCCAGGGTGATGGCCGCTCGAAGAAGGAAGCCGAACAGGCCGCAGCACGCGCCGCGTGGGATCACCTGGTCATCGAGCTGGCTGACGACGACGCGTTCCGCGTCGACGCGGCCCGAATGAAGCGGAGCACGGATGCCTGAGCTACCCGAGGTCGAGACGATCCGACGAGAGCTCGAGCGCGACTCGGTGGGCAAGCGGATCAAGACGGTGGAGGTGCACGGCACGCGCACGGTGCGTCGCCAGCCCAAGAAGCAGTTCATCGCACGCCTCGAGGGGGCGAAGATCACCCACGTCCACCGCAAGGGCAAGTACCTCGTGGTGAACCTCGACACGGGCGACAAGCTGGTCATCCACCTGCGCATGAGCGGCCAGCTCCTGCGGGTTCCCACCAAGGAGCCGATGGCCAAGCACACCCACGTGGTCATCACCTACACCCAATCGGGACAGCTTCGATTCGTCGATCCCCGCACCTTCGGGGAGATGTTCGTCACCAACCCCGAGACCATGGGCGAGGACTTCCCCGAACTTGCCGCCCTCGGCGTGGACCCGGTCGACGAGCCCATGTCGTGGACGGCGTTCGGCCACATGCTGATGGCTCATCGGATGAAGCTCAAGGCCTTCCTGATGGATCAGACGATCATCGCCGGCATCGGCAACATCTACTCCGACGAGATCTTGTACCAGGCCGGTCTGCGCTATGACCGCCAGTCGGATTCGCTGTCCACCATGGAGATCCGGCGGCTCTACCGGGCCGTGGTCGAGACGCTGCACGAGGCCATCAAGTACAACGGCTCGAGCCTGTCCGACGAGCAGTACGTCGACCTCCACGGCGTGAAGGGCACGTACCAGGACCACCACCAGGTGTACGACCGTGAGAAGCAGGCCTGCCGACGCTGTCGCAGCGTGATCACCAAGGCGAAGTTCGCGCAGCGGACCACCTTCTTCTGCCCCGACTGCCAGGTCTGAGGCCCGAGCCGTGCGGAGCGACGCGTGTATCTGAAGCGGCTGACGCTCAAGGGGTTCAAGTCGTTCGCCGACTCGACGTCGCTCGACCTCGAGCCGGGCGTGACCGTCGTGGTCGGGCCGAACGGCTCGGGCAAGTCGAACGTGGTCGACGCCATCGCCTGGGTACTGGGTGCCCAGGCCCCGAGCGCGGTGCGCAGCCAGAAGATGGACGACGTCATCTTCGCCGGTTCCACGAAGCGCTCGGCCCTCGGTCGGGCCGAGGTGTCGCTGACCATCGACAACAGCTCGGGCATGCTGCCCATCGAGTTCACCGAGGTCACCATCACCCGGATCCTCTTCCGCAACGGCGACTCCGAGTACTCGATCAACGGTGTGCCCTGCCGTCTGCTCGACCTCACCGAGCTCCTCAGCGATTCCGGCGTCGGGCGACAGCAGCACGTCATCGTGAGCCAGGGCCAGATCGACGCCGTGCTCAACGCCAAGCCCGAGGAGCGCCGCCTCATCATCGAAGAGGCCGCCGGCGTGCTCAAGTACCGAAAGCGCAAGGAGAAGTCTGAGCGCCGGCTGTCGTCCACCGAAGCCAACCTCACGCGACTGCAGGACCTGCTGCGCGAGGTGCGCCGTCAGCTCCGACCGCTCGAGCGTCAGGCCGATGCCGCTCGGCGCCACGGCGACGTCGTGGCCGAGCTGCACGCCCTGCGCCTCGTGCTCGCCGGACGTGAACTGGCTGCGCTGCGCACCCGCCACGAGGGCGTCGAGCGCCAGCAGCTCGAGCTGCGCGGCACCGAGAGCGATGTGAAAGTTCGGCTGGCCGAGCTCGACACCCTCGTGCTCACCACCGAGTCGAAGCTCACGGCCATGGGCGGCGACGACCTCGGCGACGACCTCGCCCACTTCGAGTCGCTGCACGAGCGGGCCCGGGGCCTGACCAACGTGCTCACCGAGCGCCGGCGCAGCGTCGAGCGCGAGCGCAACGCCGCCGTCGACCAGGGCGTGATCGCCACGCTCGAGGCCGAGGCCGCCCGGTTGCGGGCCGAGCTCGAGGAGGTCGTGGCCGAGACCGAGGCCATGGCGCCGGCCCGTGACGAGCTGGCGGTGGCCGAGCAGTCCCTGACGGCCGAGCGCCTGGCCTTCGAGGCCGACTGGGCCGAGGGGATCGTCGCCCCGAGCGGCCAGGCCGCCGAGGTGCGCGGCGAGCTGTCGGCCATGCGTGGCGCGGCCGAGCGAGCCGAAGGCGAGGCCACCCGGGTGCGGGCCCGTCTGGGCGCGCTCGACGGCAAGGAGACCCGGCTCGCCAGCGACGCCGAGGCCATGCGCGCCGAGCTGGCCGACACCGAGCAGGCCGAGCTCCCTCTGGTCGAGGCCCTCGAAGGTGCCGAGCAGTGGTTGGCCGACGCCGACACCGCGCTGCTCGTCGCCGAGGAGGCTCGCCGCACGGCGCAGTCCGACCACCACGCCTGGGTGGCTCGCACCGAGGCGCTGGCCCTCGCCCTCGACGAGGCTCGGTCGCGCGCCGGCGCCGAACGCCTCGCCCAGGTCGACGGCGTGCTCGGCACGCTGCTCGACCTCATCGCCGTCGACGACGGCTTCGAGGCCGCCTTCGAGGCGGCCGCCGGCGAAGCGCTGGCCGCCGTGGTCGTCGACTCGGCGGATGCCGGCCGGCGGGCCATCGAGGCCCTGCACGAAGAGTCCATCGCCGGAGCCGTCCTTGCCCTGCGGGCGTCGTGGCCCGTTCCGTCGGCGCCGACCGTCGGCTCGCCCCTGCGAGCCCGCGTCCATGCGCTTCGACCCGATGTCGAGCCCTTGCTCGATGCCCTGGTCGGCGCTGCCTCCGTGGTCGACGGTGGCTGGCCCGCCGCCGTCGATGCCGCCCTGGCTCACCCGGATGCGATGATCGTGACCCCCGACGGCGATCGCTACGGACTCGACGGCTGGCGGGTCGGGGTGAGCGGCTCAGGTGCCACCGGCGCCGCGCTCGACGACGCCCGCTCCCGCGTGGACGCGGCCACCCGCGCCGTCGAAGACGCCGATGAACGTCGTGCTGCCGCCCGGGCGGCGCTGGCGGAGGCCCGTGCCGCCGAGGCGCAGCTCTCCCGCCAGCTCGACGACAACGATGGTCGGATGACCGCCGCCGCCGACGGCCTGCAGCGCGTCGAGAGTGAGCGCCGCGATGCCGGCACTGAGGCCGAGGCCCTGCGCGTCCATCTGGCTGAGCTCGACGATCGCCTGGCCCGCGAGCAGGAGCGGATCGCCGAGCTCGAGGGCGTCCTCCCCGATCTCGAAACGGCCGAGGCCGACAGCGCCGATGCCGGACGCCGCCTGAGCGATGCCCGCTCCCGCCTCGAGGAGCAGGCCGCGGCTGTCGGCGCGCTTCGCACCGACCTCGAGATGCGAAGCGCCGCCGCCCACGATCGCCACGGCTTCCTGACCACCCGCCTGGCCGAGCTGGAGGAGCGTCTGGCCCGCTCCGCCGAGGCCCGGGCCGAAGCCGAGACGCGTCGCACCGAGCTCGACCGCCGCGGCGTCGCCCTCGAACGACTGGCCGCCTACGTGGCCGACCAGCAGGAGGACATCGACGCCCAGCTCGGAGAGCTGCGCGAGCGGCGACGGCAGCAGTCCGAGGCGGCACGCGCCGTGGCCACCGAGCTGGACGGCCTCCGCCGTCGCCGATCCGAGGCCGAGAAGGAGCTGGCCGCGTGTCGCGAGCGGCTCCAGCGAGCCGAGCTCGAACAGGCCGAGATCACCTTGCGCATCGAGACGTCGGTCGAAGCGATGCGCCGCGACCTCGACGTCGAGCCCGACGTCGCCCTCGCCGCCGAGATGCCGACGCTCCCCGAGGGAGGCTCGGCCCAGGCCCGCGTGCGCGAGCTCGAGCGCGACCTGCGGATCATGGGGCCCATCAACCCGCTGGCCCTCGAGGAGTTCGAGGCCCTCCAGGAGCGTCACGAGTTCCTCCAGCAGCAGCTCGACGACGTGAAGGAAGCCCGCCGGGAGCTGTCGAAGATCATCCGAGCCATCGACGAGGAGATCGTGCAGGTCTTCGCCGCCGCCTATGCCGATGTGTCGCAGAACTTCGAGCAGTTGTTCACCACGCTCTTCCCCGGTGGGCAGGGTCGCCTCGTGCTGACCGACCCCGACGACCTGCTCGGCACCGGCATCGAGGTCGAAGCCAAGCCGTCGGGCAAGAACGTCAAGAAGCTCTCGCTGCTCTCGGGCGGCGAGCGGTCGTTGACCGCCCTGGCCTACCTGTTCGCCGTGTTCCGCAGCCGGCCGTCACCGTTCTATGTGATGGACGAGGTCGAGGCCGCGCTCGACGATGTGAACCTCCATCGGTTCCTGGGCCTCGTGCAGGAGTTCCGCGACGAGGCCCAGCTCGTGATCGTGAGCCACCAGAAGCGCACCATGGAAGCCGCCGACTGCCTCTACGGCGTCACCATGCAACCGGGCGGCTCGTCGCGCGTGGTCAGCGAGAAGGTGTCGGCCGCCTCCTGAGGCGGGCCGACGGGTGACGTCGTGGCTCGCATCGCCGTGCTGCTGGTGCTCATCGGAGTTGTGGTGTGGCGGATCAAACGCGCCAATGTGGCCGGGGCGAAGCTTGCGGTGGTGGGCCTGTCGGCGCTCTGGGTGCTCGGGCTCGTGGCCTTGGCCACGTTCTTGTGAGCGTCGTAGACACAGGGTCGGAGGGCACCGTCGCACCGGCCCCGCACCTCTCGGTCGGCCAGGTCGTCGCCGCCGTCGTGATCGTGCCCGGCCTCGTGCTGGTCGGCACGGCGGCGCTGGTGGTCATCGGCCGACTGCTCGGCGTGCTGTTCGACGGCTCGTCGCCGACAGTGCTGGTCGTGGCTGTGGCCTGGGTGACCTTCGGCGTGCTCGGGGTGCTCGGCGTGCGCGCCGCGGTGCCGTGGTACGAACGTCGGTTCGGTCCGTTCGTCGACGGCTTGGTGGGGTCGACCGCCGGCTGGCGGATCCACGCCCAGGGCCTCGCCGCCGGCGTGGCCACCGCCCTCGTCGTCATGTGGCCGTTCACCTCATCGCCCGGTGCGGAGCGGTGGGTCGGCGCCTACGACGCTCCCTACAACGCCTGGTTGGGCTGGCGGATCAGCGAAGCCGTGCGGAGCGGGACGATCGTCCCCACGCACATCCCCGACGCGCTGTGGCCGGTGGGAATCGATCTGCTGGTGACCGACGGGTGGCTGCCCACCTACGTCACCGGCCTGCTCAACGTCGTCGGCTTCGGGCCCTATGCCGCCTACAACCTCACGCTGGTGCTGGGCGTCGCCCTCAACGTGTGGGCGGCCGCTCGCCTCGCCGCCGTCTTCACCGATCGCCGGTGGCTGTCGATCGGCCTCGGCGTGGCCTACGCGGTGGCACCGGCAGTGGCCGCGCCGGTGCAGGCCCATGCAGCCCTGGCCTGGTCGTTCGCCGTGCCGCTGCTCGTGCGAGCCGCCGTGCGCCAGGCTCGAGGCGACGCTCCGGTGCGGCCGCTGGCCCTCGGTGGCCTGCTCGTGCTCGCCTTCGCATGCTCCACCTACCACCTCGTGCTGGGCGGGCTCGCCTATGTGCTCGTGGTCGTGCTGTGGCCGGGCTCCGCCGTGCGCGCCCGGGCCGCTGCGCTTCGGGTCGGCGCCGCGCTGGTCGTGGCCCTCGTGGTGCTGAGCCCTTTCCTGGTGGCTCGGTTCTCGTTCGAGGCCGACGAGGTGTCGGCCGGGGCCACCGACCGCGTGCGCGTGACCGACGCCTTCCTCCTGAGCTCCGACGCTCTCGCCGCCGTGGTTCCGCCCGAAGAGCTCGCCGTTTCGCTGCCCGGGCCCCGACCGTCGCTCGGTCCCGAGGCGTTCGCCTCGCTGCGCATCGGCTTCGTCGGTGTCGTGCTGCTCGGTGTGGGCGGCTTCGCCTGGGTGCTGCGCCGGCGGGGCGTGGGAGCGCTCACGGCATCGGCGGGTGTGGTCTGGCTTCTCGGCCTCGGCCCGGGACTGCACGTGGCCGGCCGCTACGTGGCCGACGGCGGCTCGGTCGTGTCGTCGCTGGCCTGGTTGCCCTTCCGGGTCGTGGTGGCCCTCCCGGGCCTGGGCAACCTGCGCGCCCCGTATCGCGTGTCGTATGCGCTGTGCGCGCTGCTCGTCGCCCTGGCCGCACTGGGGCTGGAGGAAGCGGTCGCTCGCAGCCGCCCTCGGGGTCGGGTGGTGGTGGGCGGTGCCGTGGCCGTCGGCATCGTGCTGTCGATCCTCGGACCGCTGCCCACTTCCGACCTCGGCATCACCACGCCGGTTGCTGCTGCGCTCACCGAGATCGACCTTCGTGGTCGGCCGGGAGAGTCAGTGCTCGTGGTCCCGTTCGGCTGCCGGCTCGACGACCCTCGGATCGTGGCCCTGCAGATCGAGCACGGCCAGCCGTCGATCGGATGCTCGACCAGCCGGGCGGCAACGCCCTTCGCCTCGGGCCTCGATGCCTGGGGCGACTCCGCCGGCCTGCACACGCTGTGGTGCGACGACGCCTCGGTGGGGCAGGTCTTCCCCGCCCAACCCCCCGACGCCCTCGACGCCGACTCGTTGGCCGACCTCCGGTCCGAGCTGGGCGTCCGCTTCGTGCTGCTCGACCGTGGCTCCAGCGTGCCGGCGTCGTGCCCGTGGCTGGCCGAGAGCGTCGAGCTCCTGCTCGCCGACGCCGAGGTGCTGGCCGACGACGGGTCGTGGGTCGTCCTCGACCTGGCCCCGGCGACCGGCGACGCCGGGGACGCCGGCCTGGGCACCGCGACCGTCCCTGCTCCTCGTGTCGGCGCCGGTGGGTAGCGTGCCCAGCTGTGGAAACGTTGACGTTCGAACAGCAACGCGTGCTCGGGTGCCTCATCGAGAAGCAGCGCACGGTCCCCGACAGCTACCCGATGACGCTCAAGGGCGTGCGCTCGGCTTGCAACCAGGCCTCCAACCGCGACCCCGTGATCGAGCTCAGCGAGCCCGACGTGCAACTGGCTCTCGACGCCCTCAAGGTTGAGCACCTCGTGCGCTTCGTGCATCCCGCCATGGGCGAGCGCGCCACCAAGTTCCGCCAGGTCCTCGACGAGCAGCTGTCGCTCGAGGGCGATGCCATGGCCGTCCTCAGCCTCCTGCTGGTGCGTGGACCGCAGACGTCGGGCGAGCTGCGGACCCGGTCCGATCGGCTGCACCCCTTCGCCTCGCTCGACGAGGTCGAGTCCACCCTCGATCAGCTGGCGGGGCGCGAGCAGCCGTTGGTCATCGAGCTGCCCCGGCGCCCGGGTGAGCGCCAGGCGCGTTGGGCCCAACTCCTCGGGGGTGCCCCGGTCGACGTGGGCGCGCCCGTCGCCCCCAGCGGTGGGCTGCATCTCGTGGCCGACCCCCCGGCATCTGAAGCGGGTTCTGCGCCGGCGGCCGAGACGGACTCGACGATCGAGGCCCTGGCCGACCTGGCCGACCAGGTGGTCGCCTTGACCGAGCGGATCACCCGACTCGAGCGCGAGCTCGGGCTGGCCGGCGGCTGACGTCGAGGGCAGGTCGTCGCTCGGACGGTCAGCCGGAGCTGGTGCCCGCGTCGGCGAGCTGGGGAACCAGCCACTCGGCCACCAGGTCCTGCCCGGCCTCGGTGAGGTGCAGTCGGTCGCCGGCGCGCACGGCAACGCCGTCGATGTCGGCGCGGAACTCGCCGCCGGGTGTGAGCAGGTCGCCGACGTCGGCCACCGTCACCGCGGGGTTGCGCGCCGCCGCCTGGCGCACCAGGTCGTTCCAGTGGGCCACCCACGCCGGGTTGTTCACGCTGCGATCCTCGTCGGCCAGCTGCAGCCCCCACGTGGTCCAGTCCGTGACCGGCATGGTCAGCGCCAGCACCGGTGCCCCACCGGAGCTCAACGTGGCGAACGCCTCGTCGAGCTCCGACGCGGCCAGAGCATCGCCCTCGGGCGTGTCGAACTCGACGACGCGGCCGTCGACTCGCCGGTCCCAGAGCTCTTGCGTGCCCACCTGCACGACCACCACGTCGGGCGCGATGGCCTCGATCTCCGCGGCCCACCGCTGGCGCCACGACGGCTGGCACCCGGGATCGGGCACCTTCCAATCGCCCACCTCCACGCGTCGCTCCGACTCGGCCAGACCGCATCCCGGCGTCGAGCGGTCCCACAGCACTAGGGGTGACGGGTCGAGCCGGGACAACCCGGCGGCCACGTTGCTGGCCAGCGAGTCGCCCACCACCAGCACGGTGGGCGCGCCGACGTCGACGGGGCCGGCAGCCGTCGTGGGGTCGACGACCCGGTCGAACACGAGCTCGGGCTCGGGTGGATCGATGGTGGCGACCACGGCCAGCATCGCCACGACCACCACCCCGCCTACGGCGAGAGCGGGCACGGTCGCGCCACGCAGCACCCGACGGGTGCGGATGGGCTGCTCGAGGTACTGGAACGACACGACCGTCAAGATGGCGATGACGGCCAACTGGAAGGCGAGCAGGGCGTAGCCGTCGAGGCCCACCCGGTCGGCGGTGAGCCACACGAACACCGGCCAGTGCACGAGGTAGATCCCGTAGGAGCGTCGGCCCACCTCGCGCAGTGGGGCGGCGGCCAGTCCCGACGTCAGCCAGCCGGGTTGGAGCGACGACGCCAGCACGACGACCGACAGGGCCGCAACCAACGTGAAGCCGCCGTGGTAGAGCCACTGGCTGGTGTCGGTGGCGATCGACCACAGCGCCAACAGTGCGACGAGGGCGATCGGACCGGCGAGACGCAGGCTGCGGCGCAGGCTCGTCGAGGCCGGAAGCTCCGGTCGACCGAGAGCCACGGCCAGCAGCGCGCCGAGCAGGAACTCCGACGCCCGCGTGCCGGTGCCGTAATAGCCGGCGGCGCTGTCGGTGGCCGGGTCGTAGCTGGTCCACAGCCAGGCGATGGAGCCGACGGTGGCCACCCCGAGCGTCACGAGCAGCAGCCGACGGAAGGCGTGGGGATCGTCGGCGCCCCGCGCCCGGCGAGCGGCCAGCGCGGCGACGATGAGCACGACGCCGGGGAGCACCACGAAGAACTGCTCCTCGACCGAGAGGGTCCAGAAGTGCTGCACGGGCGACGGGGCCGAGAACAGATCGGCGTAGGCCCGTCCTTCGATGATGAACCGCCAGTTGAGGACGTAGGCCAGCGCCGCCACCACGTCGCCCCGCAACGAGGCCAGCTGCTCCGGTGTGGCCAACCACGGCGCCAGGGCGCTCACCAGCCCCAGCGTCACCAGGGCGGCGGGCAGCAGGCGCCGGAAGCGCCGTCCCCAGAAGGCCAGCACGTCGACGCGACCCGACCGCTGGTGCTCGGCCACCAGGAGCGAGGTGAGTAGGAAGCCCGACAGCGCGAAGAACGTGGTCACGGCCAGGAACCCTCCGCGCGCCCAGGTCAACTGGGCGTGGAAGGCGACGATGCCGATGGCGGCCAGTCCGCGCAGGCCGTCGAGTGCCGGGAGGTAGCCGAGCGACGTCGCCGCTCGGGGGGAGGCGGTCACGTGATCGGGGGCGGCTGGGGGAGTGGTCGACGCCATGGGCACCGGCCATCTTGCCCGTTGGGGAGCGTTCGGAGGTGGCGGACGAGCCCGGTCAGGGAAGTCGAGAGAACCAGGCCATCGACAGCCCGGCCGTGACGAACAGCAGCGCCATGGCCAGTCCGACGAACCACGTGCTGATCTCGACCTGCTCGGTGGTGTAGCCGATCGACGAACCGATGTCTTCGTAGACCGCGGTCAACTGCTCACCGGTGGCGGCCTCGTAGAACTGCCCGTCGGTGGCGGCGGCGATGTCCCGCAGCGCCTCCCGATCTACTGGGACGGGGATCGGCACGGGTTCTTGGGGGATCTCGATGTAACCGTCGTCGGTGCCGAAGGCGATGGTCGATACGGGGATGCCCAGCTCCTTGGCCGCCGCAGCCGCCACCTCGTTGGGTCGTCCGTCGGTGGTGGAGCCGTCGGACATGAGCACGATGCGAGCGGGGGGCGTGGACCCCTCCTCGTCCGCGGGCACGGATTGGATGGCATCGATGCTGGCGAAGATGGCCTCGCCGATGGCGGTGCGCTCGCCGAGGCGGAGGTTGCCGATGCTGGCGGCCAGCAGCTCGCGGTCGGTGGTGGGCGGCACGGCGATGGCGGCGCTGCCGTTGAAGGTGACCAGGCCGACGTTCAACTTCGGGGGCAGCAGCTCGACGAAGTCGAGGGCGGACTGCTTGGCCGCCTCGAGGCGGGTGGGAGCGACGTCCTCCGCCTGCATGGACAGCGAGGTGTCGATGGCCATCATGATCGTGGCCCGCTCGCGGGGGACCTCCTCGTCGCGTGCCGGACGGGCCCAGGCCACGACGAGGGTCGACAGTGACAGCAGGAAGAGCACGGCCGGGACGTGTCGGCGCCAGCCCGGTCGGGTGGGGGCCACGCTGGCCAGGAGGTCCACGTTGGTGAAGCGCAGGGCGTAGGTGCGCCGACGCCGCTGCAGCAGCAGGTAGGTCGCGGCCAGGCCGATCACTGCGGCCAGCAGCCACAGTCGCATCGGGTCGAGGAAGCTCATCGGCAGTCCTTCGGGAGAGGGGAGGTCACGGCCGTCCCCGGGTGAGGGCATCGACGCGCTCGCGTCGCCAGGACACGAAGCGCACGAGATCGAGCAGCCAGTCGGAGTCGGTGCGCAGCACGAGGTGGTCGGCACCGGCTCGGCGCAGCGTCTCGGCGATGCCCCGCCGCTGGGCGGCAGCCGCGTCGGCGAAGCGCTGGCGCACCTCGGGGCTGCCCGTCGGCACCTCGAGCAGCCGGCCCGTCTCGGGGGCGACCAGATCGATCACCCCGACGTCGGGCAGGGAGAGCTCGCGTGGGTCGAGCACCTCCACGGCGAGCACCTCGTTGCGCACGGCCAGGGCCCGCAGCGGGCGCTCCCAGTCGGTGTCGTCGAGGAAGTCGGAGATGATCACGGCCAGGCCGCGTCGACGCATGGTGCCGCCCAGTCGCCGGATCCCGCTGGCGAGGTCGCCCTGGCCGGGGTTGTCGACGGTGAGGGCGCTGAGCGACGTGCGCAGCAAGCCCTGGAGGTTGGTCTTGCCGCTGCGGGAGGGGATGACGGCGGAGTGGCCTGCGGCCAAGAGGACGGCCCCGATGCGGTTGCCGGTGCGGTTCGTGAGGTGGCCGACGGCAGCCAGGGCGGCCAGGGCCAGATCGCGCTTCTCGCACTCGGCCGTGCCGAAGCGGAGGCTGGCCGACACGTCGAGCAGCGCCCACGTCTCGAGCTCACGGTCGGCGATGGTCTCGCGCACGTGGGGGGTCTGCGTTCGGGCCGTGACGTTCCAATCGATGCGGCGCACGTCGTCGCCGGGCTGGTACTCGCGGGTCTCGCCCAGCTCCGAGCCGTGGCCGGGCACGAGGCCCCGGTAGTCGCCTTGCAGCAGGCCGTCGAGCCGTCGGGTCACAGTCAGGTCCAGGCGACGCAGCACCTCGGGCGCGGCGGTGGTGGTGATCGACGGAGGGAGGTTGATGGCCACAGCGGATCAGCTCGTGGGCGCAGCCCACGAGCCCGGCACCGTGGGGGCCACCGCCGCCGCAGCCGCGGCGTGGCGGGCCGGGTCCTGCGTCGGGCTCACCCGAGGGGCAGGGATGACCGACAGCATCCGGCTGAGGAGCTGATCGACCTCGAGGCCTTGGGCCAACGCCTCGTAGGACAGCACGAGTCGGTGGCGGAGCACCTCGGGGGCGATGTCGAACACGTCCTGGGGCAGGGCGTAGGTGCGGCCCCGGAGCAGTGCCAGGGCGCGGGCGCCGGCCACGAGGGCGAGGCTGGCGCGGGGGCTGGCGCCGTAGGTCAGCAGCTCGGTGAGCTCCGGCAGTCCGAAGCGGGCGGGCTCGCGGGTGGCCAGCACGAGGTTCACGGCGTAGTCGATGACGCCGTGGTCGACGTAGACCTCGTCGGCGGTGGCTTGGAGGGCGATGAGGTCCTCGAGGCTGAGCACCTGGGTGGCGTGCGGCGGGTGCACGCCCATCCGGTGGACGATCTCGAGCTCTTCGGTCGGGCTGGGGTAGCCGATGACGACCTTCATCATGAAGCGGTCGCGCTGCGCTTCGGGCAGCTGGTACACGCCTTCGCTCTCGATGGGGTTCTGGGTGGCGAGGACGAGGAACGGCTCGGGCACGGGGTGGGTCTTGCCGCCGATCGAGACCTGGTGCTCGGCCATCACCTCGAGGAGGGCCGACTGCACCTTCGCCGGCGCCCGGTTGATCTCGTCGGCCAGCACGAAGTTCACGAAGATCGGGCCGAGCTCCACGTCGAACGACTCGGTGGACCCGCGGTAGATGCGGGTGCCGACGATGTCGGCCGGGAGGAGGTCGGGGGTGAACTGCAGGCGGGCGAACGAGCCGCCGACCACGGTCGACAGCGTCTCCACGGCCAACGTCTTGGCCAGGCCGGGCACGCCCTCGAGCAGCACGTGGCCACCGGCGAGGAGACAGACGAAGAGCCGCTCGATGGCCCGGTCCTGCCCGACGATGACCTTCTTCATCTCGAACATGGCGTGCTCGAGCTGGCGGGCAGCGGCGGTGGGGCCGGACTCGGAGCCGTGGGCCGGAGCGGTCCATCCGGTGGCGGCCGGTGGCGCAGGCGGTGCCGGTGGAGGCGTGGGGGGCGCGGGGCTGCCGGCGCCGGGCACGTCGGCCGTCGGGCTCTGCATGGGTGAACGCTCCTCGGTGAAGGCCATGGCGTCGAGTCGACCACGACGCCGCGAAGGTCAACCTAAAGGACGATGGGGAGCTTGCGTGGTCTGGGTCGATGCGGTTCGACGCCAGGGGATGGCAGAATCCGCCCGATGACCGAATCTGCTGCCCACGTCGCCCTCGTCACCGCCGAGGGCTATCCCGAGCTCGACGAGGACCTGGCGCCTCTCATGGCGGCCTGTCGGTCCGCGGGTCTGACGGTCTCGACGCCGATCTGGGACGACCCGTCGGTGGACTGGTCGACGTTCGACCTCGCCGTGTTGCGGTCGACGTGGGACTACATGCAGCGCGTCGACGAGTTCCTCCGCTGGCTCGACGCCACGGCGGCGGTCACCCGGGTGGCGAACCGACCCGAGGTGGTGCGGTGGAGCACCGACAAGCACTATCTGCTCGACCTGGCTGCGGCCGGGGTTCCCATCATCCCCACGCGCCTCGTCGAGTCAGGCGACGAGACACCTGGGTTGGATGCCTTCGCCGGCGAGGTGGTGGTGAAGCCCTCCATCGGCGCCGGGTCGAAGGACGCCGCCCGCCACGCCGATCCCTCGGCCGCCCGCGCCCACTGCGCCCGTCTGCAGGCCCGGGGCTCCTCGGTCGTGGTGCAGCCCTACCTGGCTCGCATCGACGAGGCGGGCGAGACGGCCGTCGTGTGGTTCGGCGGAGCGATCAGCCATGCGTTCCGCAAAGGTCCGATCCTGCTCCCCGACGCGGCGCCGACGCTCGACCCCTTCGCCCCCGAGGTCATCGACCCGAGGGTGGCGACCGACGCCGAGCGGGCAGTGGCCGCTGCCGCGGTGGCGGCCGCGCCGCCCGACCTGCTCTACGCCCGTGTCGATCTGGTGCTCGACGACGATGGCCACCCCGTCGTGCTCGAGCTCGAGCTGGCCGAGCCGTCGTTCTTCGTGCGCTGCGCGCCGGGATCGGCCGAGCGCTTCGCTGCCGCCGTGGTCGGTGCGCTCGCCTGACCGGCGAGCCACCGTAGGGTGACGGCGTGCGCGTGCTCGTGGTGGACGATGAGACCGACCTGACCGACGCCGTGGCTCGGGGTCTGCGTCGCGAGGGCTACGCCGTGGATGTGGCCTACGACGGCGACGAGGCGCTCGACAAGGCCTCGATCAACGCCTACGACCTGATCTGCCTGGATGTCACCATGCCCCGGCTCGACGGCCGCGAGGTGTGTCGCCATCTCCGGGCCGACGTGTCGTTGGCGGTCCAGCCCAAGATCCTCATGTTGACCGCCCGCGACGCCCTGGACGATCGGGTCGGCGGCCTCGACGACGGCGCTGACGACTACCTGGTCAAGCCCTTCGCCTTCGCCGAGCTTTCGGCGCGGGTGCGCACGCTGCTGCGTCGTGACACCGCTGCCACCACCGCTGTGCTAACCGTCGGCCCGGTCGTCGTCGACACTGCCCGCCAAAAGGTGGTTCGCGGTGATCGCCCGCTCGATCTCACGGCCAAGGAGTTCGCGTTGCTGCGCTACTTCGCCTCGCGCCCGGGGGAGGTCCTGAGCCAGGAAGACCTCCTCGAGCACGTGTGGGACGAGCACGCCGACCCGTTCACCAACACGGTCCGGGTCACCGTCGGCACGCTGCGGCGCAAGCTGTCGATCGACGGCGAAGCCCCGCTCATCGAGACGCTCATCGGCGCCGGCTACCGGTTGCTGGACGGCGATGGCTGACGTCGGCCCGGCTTCGCTCGGCGACGGCGCTGAAACCAGGCGCGGCGACGACCGGCGGTCGGCCCACTGGTGGTCATCGATCCGCGTGCGACTCGCCGTGTTCTACTCGTCCGTGCTGTTCGGCCTGGCCGCCCTCGTGGTCGCCATGCTCTACCTGGGTCTGGCCAACACCCTCGACGACCAACCCATCTCCAAGCGCGTCACCGAGGTTCGACCCGTCCCCGGGGGGTTCGTGCTCTTCGACGGGGAGCGGATCGACCCGTACCTCTACATCGAGCGGCAGGCCAACGAGCGGGCGCTCGAGACGCTCCGGCAGTACTCGTTCGGTGCCCTGGCCATGCTGTTCGGCGCCTCGCTCGGGGTCGGCTGGCTCGTGGCCGGCAGGGTGCTGCAGCCCATCCAGCGCATCACCGCCGTGGCCGACGAGATCCAGGCCACCGACCTGTCCCGCCGGATCGCACTCGGAGGGCCCGACGACGAGCTGCGACGGTTGGCGGACACGTTCGACGGCATGCTCGGACGGATCGACGATGCCTTCGAGAGCCAGCGCCAGTTCATCCACGAGGCCAGCCACGAGCTGCGCAACCCGCTGGCCGTGATCCGCACGAACGTCGACGTGGCTCTCGCTGACCCGGACACGCCGGTCGAGGACCTGCGCGAGACGGCACTGGTCGTGCAGCGGTCGAGCGAGCGCATGAGCCGCCTCGTCGACGACCTCCTCGTCTACGCCCGTCAGGGCCATCTTTCGGTGGACCACGAACCGGTCGACCTGGTCGACGTGATCGGGGACGCGGCGCGCGACTTCGCGTCGCCGGCAGCCGAGCGAGACGTCGCGCTCGAGGTGGGGTCGGTAGGGCCGGCCCGGGTCGACGGCGATCCACTCGCCCTGCGCCAGGCCCTCGCCAACCTGGTGGCCAACGCGCTTCGCTACGCGCCGCCCGGCACGAGTATCGACCTCACCGCTGGCCAGCAGGGGCCGTGGTCGTGGATCGCCGTGGCTGACCATGGACCCGGCCTCGGTCCGGGTGATGAGGATCGCGTCTTCCAGCGCTTCTGGCGGGGCGATCCGAGCGTCGGCGACAAGCAGGGCCGCAGCGGCCTCGGGCTCACCATCGTCCGCCAGATCGCCGAGGCGCACGGCGGTGAGGTCCGGCTGGCGGTGACGCCCGGCGGTGGCGCAACGTTCGCCGTGTGGATCCCGGCCGCCGGCGAGACGTCGATGTCCTGAGTCCTTTACGCCGACTTTTCGTGCGGCTTCGTACGTTGGCTTCGTGAACGACACCTCCGCTCCCTGGGACCCGACGCCGCCGGCGACACCGCCGTGGGCCACCGGTCCGACCGTGCCCACCACTCCCACCGGTTCGAGCTGGGTCGCACCCGACCAACCGCCCTACGCGCCCGGCGCCCCGCGGCCCCCGCTGGCCGACGAGCCCGTTCCGTACTCGGCGCCGTTCTCGGCGCCGACCCCTCCGCCCCCGTCACCCCGGACTCCTCCCTCCCGAGGAACCTCCCACCGGGGTGGCGGCGGGCGCGCCGCCGTCGGAGCCCTGGCCGTGGTCGCCCTCGTGGGCGCCGGCTGGATCGGCCGCGACCTGCTGGTGGAGGAGCCGGCCACGGTCACGTCTGCGGCCGCCATGTCGGCGCCGACCGCTGTGATCCCTGCCGCCATCGACGCCGATGAGCCCATCGCCGCCGTGGCCGCCGCCGTCGCTCCCGCCGTCGTGAAGGTCGAGACCACGAGCGGGCTCGGCTCCGGGGTCATCTACGACGCCTCGGGGCTCGTGCTGTCCAACGCCCACGTCGTCGGCTCGGCCACATCGGTGAACGTCGTGTTCGCCGACGGGTCGAGCACCGAGGGTGAGGTGCTCGGTGTCGATGAGCTGACCGACGTCGCCGTGATCCGCATCGCGCCTCCCGAGGACATGACCGTGGCCACCATGGCTTCCGAGAGCCCGGTGGTCGGTCAGATCGCCATCGCCCTGGGCAGCCCGTTCGGCCTCGAGCAGACGGTGACCTCAGGTGTCGTGTCCGCCGTCGGACGCCCCGTCGACAACCCGCAGGGTGCGATCGTCGAGATGCTGCAGACCGATGCGCCGATCAACCCCGGCAACTCGGGCGGTGCCCTGGCCGACCGAGCCGGCCAGATCATCGGGATCAACACGCTGATCTACAGCCAGAGCGGCGAGAACAACGGCATCGGTTTCGCCATCCCCATCCAGACCGCCCTCGACGCGGCCGAGCGCATCGTCAACGGCGAGACCCTCGAGCGCGGCTTCCTCGGCGTGTCCACGCAGTCACCGACCGATGGCTCCATCGGCGCCGTCGTGGCCTCGGTCGAGCCGGGCGCGGCTGCTGAGGATGCCGGACTCGAACGGGGCGACGTCATCGTCTCGGTCGACGGCGATGCCCTGCGCGACTCGACCGAGTTGGCCGGGCGCATCCAGTCCCATCAGCCCGGGGACATCCTCACGCTCGAGATCGACCGCGACGGCGACACGAGCACCATCGAGGTGATGCTCGACCGCCTCGGCGGCTGACCGCGACCAACGGGGGTCCTCTCGATCCCCGCAGATCTCCCCCGGCCCGGACTCCTCCCTCCCAAGGAACCTCCCACCGGGCCGGGGGACGAAGGACTGTGGTGCCGTCGGACCGACCAGGGGGTCTCGCCGACGGCACCACAGTCGCGTGCGAGGTGAGGCGGGCTGCACCGCGCCGGTAGTCTGCGACCCCTATGGAGATCTTGATCGTCGTCGCCCTGCTCGGCGTGCTCGTGGGCGTGGCCTTCGCCTTGGTGCGAGCCCGGGCCACCCGTCACGACGCGGGCGAGTTGCCCCCGGACGCTCCGCGGGTCACCCCCGAGATCCGATCGGCGGTCGACGAGCACATCAAAGAGGTCATGGAGGCGCCGCTGCCCGAGTCGGCGCCTTCGGTCGACGAGGTCATCGAGCAGGCCCGCCGCGAAGCCTCCGGGGAGGCGCCGCTGGTCGAGGGTCCGGTCGACACCTCCGTCCTCGACCAGCCCACCGTCGTGGAGGAGCCGCTCGAGGTCGTCGAGGCACCGACGAAGCCGCGGTTCCGCGATCGGCTCACCAAGGCTCGATCCAAGCTGTCGGGTGTCTTCAGCATCGTGCGCAGCGGCAAGATCGACGAGGAGGCCTGGGACGAGCTCGAGATGGCGCTCATCGGGGCGGACGTGGGCGTCGAGCCCACCACGCAACTGCTCGATGCCGTGCGAGCGCGGGTCAAGGCCGAGGGCCTGACCGAGGGCGAGCAGCTGGTCGAGGCCCTCAAGGACGAGATGAAGCAGCGCCTGGCCGGTCACGACCTCGAGCTGCACCTCGCCGAGACGGCACCGTCGGTGTGGCTGTTCGTGGGCGTCAACGGGGTGGGCAAGACCACCACGGTGGGCAAGCTCTCCAAGCGCGAGGTCGATGCCGGCAAGCGGGTGGTGATGGCCGCGGGCGACACCTTCCGGGCCGCCGCCGCCGAACAGCTGACCGTGTGGGCCGAGCGCACGGGGGCCGACATCGTGCGCGGCAGCGAGGGCGGCGATCCCTCGTCGGTCATCTTCGACGCTGTGGAGTCGGCGGCGGCCAAGGGTGCCGACCTCGTGCTTGCCGACACCGCCGGGCGCCTGCACAACAAGTCGAACCTGATGGACGAGCTGCGCAAGGTGCGGCGGGTGGCCGAGAAGGGTGCGGGGACGGTCAGTGAGGTGCTGCTCGTGCTCGACGCCACCACCGGCCAGAACGGCCTCGTGCAGGCCCAGGTGTTCACCGATGCGGTCGAGCTCACCGGCGTGGTGCTGACGAAGCTCGACGGCTCGGCCAAAGGTGGCATCGTGTTCGCCATCCAGTCCCAGCTCGGGATCCCCGTGAAGCTCGTCGGTCTCGGCGAGCAGGCCGAGGATCTGGTTCCGTTCGATGCAGACGAGTTCGTGGAGGCACTGTTCGCATGAAGACGACGATGACGACCCCGGCAGCCACCGCCGATCGAGGCTCGGTCGTGCTGGGCACGGTGGGCCTGCTGTGGCGGCTGCTCACGCTGCCGCTCCGCCTGGCCGCCGCGTTGCTGGGCATCACGTTCCGCACCGGGTACAAGGTCGGCCGCGCCCCGGTGCGGGTGTCGGCCAAGGGGATGTCGCGACTGGGGTTCAAGGCGGTGGTGCTGTTCTTCGCCGGCCTGGCCATCGGCCTGCTCTTCGCCCCGGCCTCGGGCGCCAAGCTCCGGGCCAAGCTGGCCGCGCTGGTGTCGGGTGGCGGCGACGTGTTCTCGATGTCGGACCCCGACCTGCTCGCCTTGGTCGTCCAGGAGCTCTCACACGCGCCGCGCACCTGGCACCTGCCGCAGCCGTCGGTCAACGTCGTCGACGGGGTGGTCATCCTCGAGGGCGAGGTGCCCCACGCCACGGCGAGCTCCGAGCTCGAGCGCACGGCCGCAGCCCTGCCCGCCGTCCGCGCCGTCCGCAACGACCTCACCGTCGGCTACGCCTCGAACTGACCCGCGTGCGGGGACCGCGCCGTCAGGGGTTCCGGAGCCTGGGCACCAAGCGCTTGTCCAGCCGTTGCTCGATCAGCAGGGCCTGGAGCTGCGCAAGGGTGTCGCCGCCGGCCGCGGCCAGGTTCGTGCGCTCCTCGGGGTCGGTGGTGAGGTTGTAGAGCTCCCACTCGTCGTCCACCGGTTCCGGCGGGAAGACGGGAGCGATGCCGACCGCCTCCTCCCACTCGGCCAACCGGTCGTAGAAGTGGGTGAGCTTCCACAGCTCGGGAGCGCCGTCGTCACCTGTCGGTCGGGTGGCGATGACGGCCTCGACCCGAGCCGGCGCGGGCACCGCCGTGAACGGCTTGCCCGAGATCAGGGCCTGCTGGCGGAGACCCTGGCTGATCTCGTCCTCGGTCATGAAGTACACGGGGGCTTCGGCGGTTGCCGGATCGGTGTCGCCTCGTAGGGCGGCGCTCAGGTCGCGGCCGACGGGTGGGCGCGTCTCGACGTGGTGCGCCGCCACCAGCGGCTCGACGGCGACCGGGTCGATCCCGGCCAGCCCGAGCAGCGTGGGCACGAGGTCGATGTGGCTGGTGGGCACGTGCCAACCGTCGACCGACGACGCAATGCCCGGGCCGGTCACAACCAGCGGGACCCGGATGGCCTCGTCGAACGCCGAGTGCCACTTCTGCTGCATGCCCCCGTGGGCGCCCATCATGTCGCCGTGGTCGGACGTGAACACGATGATCGTGTCGTTGGCCATGCCCGACTCATCGAGGGCATCGAGGACACGGCCGATGTGCTCGTCGACGAGCTCGTGGAGCCACAGGTAGAACTGGCGGTAGGCCTCGTCGGTGGGCTGCTCGTAGAGCATGGCCGGCCACACGTGGCGGAAGGCCTCCTGGGCGGCCGGTCGACTGTCGAACCCGTCGGCCTGTGACGGCGCGGCGGGGATCGGCGGCAGGGTGTCGGGGGTGTCGGGCAGGCCGAACATCATCCAGGCGCCACCGGTGAACACGATGTCGTGGGGGTTCACGAACGAGGCCACGGCCAACCACGGCGAATCGTCGCCGTCATCGGCAGCCAGGTCGGCGAACAGCCCGGTGACCTGGTCAGCGTAGATCGGGTCCTTCACGATGCCGGCGTCGGCTGGGTTCGGCCCGTGGGGCTCACGGCCGATCCAACCGGAGAAGCCGAACGGGTCGAGCCGATCGGCGCGCTCATAGGCGTCGAGTCCTTCAGGCAGCGGGTTGCCCTCGCGATCGTTGGCCATCAGCCCGTGGTGCTCGCCGGGGATGGGCAGATCGCCGCGGGTGATGTGCCACTTGCCCTTGTAGAAGGTGCGGTAGCCGCCAGCCCGGAACCAGTCGCCGAGGGTCGGCACCCCGTCGGGATCGAGCCAGATCATGGCCGGATCGTCGGCCCGCTTGGCGATGCCGTCGGTCTCGGCCACGCCGTGCAGCGACGGGTACTGGCCGGTGAACAGCGAGGTGCGGCTCGGCACGCAGGCCGTGGATGCCGTGTAGTGCCGGTGGAGCTCGACGCCGGCAGCCCGCAGGCGCTCGCGGGCGGGGAGGTTGTCCCGTCGCCATTGCCGGAGCGCCTCGTCCTCGTACGGCGGCGGGTAGCGCTCCTCGTCGGTCATGATCACGAGGATGTTGGGTCGACGTTCAGCCACGCTGCACTCTTTCACCTCGGGGATGGTCGGCGCCGAACCCGCCGCCCGGGGCGTCCGGTAGCATCGCTGGTCCATGTTCGAAACGCTTTCCGACCGATTCGAGGGCATCTTCACCCGCCTGCGTGGCAAGGGTGCCCTCACCGAAGCCGACGTCGACGAGGTCCTCCGGGAGATCCGCGTCGCTCTCCTCGAGGCCGACGTCAACCTGGCCGTCGTCAAGGGCTTCGTGGCCCGGGTGCGGGCGCGGGCGATCGGTGAGGAGCTGTCGCGGGCCCTCAACCCGGCGCAGCAGGTCATCAAGATCGTCCACGACGAGCTGGTGTCCACGCTCGGCGGCGAGACGATCAAGATCACCTTCGCGGCCAAGCCGCCGACCGTCGTGCTCATGGCCGGCCTCCAGGGCTCGGGCAAGACCACCAACTCGGCCAAGCTGGCCCGCTGGTTCAAGAGCCAGGGCCGCCAGCCCCTGCTCGTCGGTGCCGACCTCCAGCGTCCCGCTGCCGTCGAGCAGCTCCGCACCCTCGGCGGCCAGATCGGCGTGCCCGTCTTCTCCGATCCGAGCGACCCGGTCGAGGTGGCCCGCCTCGGGCTGGCCGAGGCCCGGGCCACCGGCCGCGACGTCCTCATCGTCGACACCGCCGGCCGTCTGGCCATCGACGCCGCGCTCATGGACGAGGTCCGGAGGATCTCCGAGGCCGTGCAGCCCGACTTCACCTTCCTGGTGATCGACGCCATGACCGGCCAGGACGCGGTGTCGACGGCCGAGGCCTTCCACGACACCCTCGCCCTCGACGGTGTCATCCTCACCAAGCTCGACGGCGACGCCCGCGGCGGTGCTGCGCTGAGCGTGAAGGAGGTGGTGGGCAAGCCCATCGCCTTCGCCTCCACGGGCGAGAAGCTCGAGGACTTCGACCTCTTCCACCCGGACCGGCTGGCCGGACGCATCCTCGGGATGGGCGACATGCTCACCCTGATCGAGAAGGCGGAGGAGGTCTTCGTCAAGGAGGAGGCCGAGGAGGCCGCGGCGCGGTTGATGGACGGGAGCTTCACGCTCGATGACTTCCTCGACCAGCTCCAACAGATCAAGAAGATGGGTCCGCTCTCGGGCATCGTCGGCATGTTGCCCGGCGTCCCCAAAGAGGTGCGCAACGCCGAGATCGACGACGGCGAGATCAACAAGGTCGAGGCCATGATCCGGTCGATGACGACCGCCGAGCGCGTCTCGCCCGAGACGATCGACCCGTCGCGCCGAGAGCGGATCGCCAACGGCAGCGGCACCAGCCCGCACGACGTGGCCGCCCTCGTGAAGCAGTTCGGCGAGATGCAGAAGATGATGAAGCGGATGGGTGGGTTCGGATCCAAGAAGGTCAAGAAGGGCCGTAAGGACAAGGGTCGCAAGGGCAAGGGCGGCGGCCGCACGACCCCTCGGGGCCCGGCGCCGGTGCGCATGCCCGACCTCTCCGAGGGCCTGCCCGACCTGCGCAAGCTGCAGGCCGGCGGACCGGGTGCCGGGCTCCCGGAGCTGCCCGGTTTGAGCTGACCCCCTCCCTGGGGGCAACATGGGGGGTCCGTTCGGGTGCACGTCGTGCGCCGGACCCAGATCGAAGCCATCCCCGGCGCCGCTTCGGCGCCACCGACGGAAGAAGAAGCAAACCGTGGTCAAGCTCCGCCTCGTGCGCATGGGCAAGAAGAAGCAGCCGACCTACCGAGTCGTGGCGGCCGACGCCCGCGCTCCGCGTGACGGTCGGTTCATCGAGATCCTGGGCCACTACGACCCCCGCCGTGAGCCGTCCACCATCGTGATCGACAACGACAAGGTCGTTGCCTGGCTGGCCAAGGGCGCGCAGCCCACGGAGCGGGTCGAGAAGCTGCTCGAGATCTCCGGTGCCATGGAGCAGTTCCGCACCGCCAAGGCTGCGTCGTGAGCGACGCCGACGTGACCGACGTCGACACCTTCAACCAGGTCGATCCGGGCGCCTCGCCCGACGGACCGTGCCCCACCGCCATCGCCGTGCTCGAGTACGTCGTGCAGTCGGTGGTCGAAGACCCCGACGCCGTGCGCGTCGAGGCCGACGACTCCGGCCGTCGCCTCGCCCTCAACGTCACCGTCGGCGACGGCGACATGGGCCGGGTCATCGGCAAGCGTGGCCGCGTGGCCCAGTCGATCCGCACCGTGGTGCGTGCCGCGGCGGCTCGTGACGGTGTCGAGATCGACATCGAGTTCCTTGACTGACGCTCTCCGGGTCGGCATCCATCGTGGCTGATCCGCGGCGTCTGCTCGAGGTCGGCAAGATCGACAAGCCCCACGGCGTGCAGGGCGAGGTCGTGGTCACCCTGATCACCAACGAGCTCGAGCGACTGGCCGCCGGAGCCACGCTCGACCTCGACGGCCGCGAGCTCACCGTGGCGTGGTCGAAGCCGTTGAAGCACCGCTTCATCGTGCGGTTCGACCAGGTCGCCACCCGCGAGGTGGCCGAGGCCGTGTCCGGCAAGGTTCTCCGGGCCCCGGCTGTCGTGGGCGAGCCCGACGCCTATTGGATCCACG